>JAEEGK010002791.1_pt1 | contig 43868 bp, 32 predicted proteins | sample 8958771 | NCBI WGS metagenome assembly JAEEGK01 (sample SAMN16246547, study PRJNA631951) | gut metagenome | biome: gut microbiome; feature: rumen; material: SC-attached | host: Bos | place: Iran: Karaj | collected 2018-10
GACTTAATTTCAAAGCGTTTCTTTTCAAGCAGCACATTCACCACGCGCCCAAAGACATCGCAAATATCGTCGGCGCGCTGGCTTAAATAAGCGTCACCTGCACTGCGCATTGTTTCAGCCATGAGCTGATACTGCTCATAAACGGCATATTCTATGTTTGTCAGATTTGAAGCATGTGCATTTTTTATCTGCTCGGTAAAAACAGGGTCGTCAAGCATAACAGTGTATGCCTCAAAAATAGCTGTCTGATCTTTGTCGTTAGAACCGTCAATTGCGCGCAGATCTTTTTTTACCTGTTCAAGCGCCTGCAAAAAGCGTTTCCACTGAGATTCAACTTCTGATTTAGAGATTGACTTTTTATCAACAGCTGTCTGCTCTGTTTCGGGTACAACAAAAACCATTCCTGAACCGATTCCGGCAGAAGCAGATACACCCTGTAAAATCTTCATGAATATGAATATATCAGTGCAAGCAAGGACTGTCAAACCCACAGCTTCTGCATGAATAAGTTTACAAACTTGGGCAAAAGGAGTTTTACTTTAAATTGATTTGTATTATACTCTTAAATGTTATGGCTGATAAAAATAATTCGTCTGTTGCATTATTCTGCGTTGTTTTTGGTGCAATTATTCTTTCTGTATTTGCGATGAACCTTAACCGCATAAAGGAAGTTCTCCAGGAAACCCATTTTGTTGAGTCTGTTTTCGGCAGCTCTCAAAAAGAAACCGCTAAAAAAGAGCCAGAACCTAAAGAAGTTGATGTAAAAACTGAAATAGACTTTGAAAAAGTTCCGGAGCCGGTTGCATCAGAAAATGTTACAAGACCGCTTCAGCCGGAAGAAAACAACTTTTCGATTGACATTACTACAGTTTCAGAATCATCAGGCAAAGAAGATGCAGACCCGCTTCTGCCTGCAACAAGCCCGGCAATTCCGTCTATAGCAGAAAAAACAGACAATCCGCTTTTACAGCCGAACGAAGATATTGCCGAAGCAACTCCAAAACCGGAGGAAAAGCACGAAGAACCGGCAGCAATGCGCGATATTTCGCTTTATTTTATGTACATCGACGCCACCGGCAATCTTATCCGCAAAGAAACCCACCGCTCAATTCCGGCAACAAGCTCGCCGCTTACAGCAACATTGCAGACACTTCTTGCAGGCACAAGCATAGAAGAAGAATCAAAAGGCTATATCTCTTTGATTCCAGACGGAACAGTTCTGCTTTCTGCCAGCGTAAAAAACAAAGTTGCCTACTTGAATTTCAATGACGCCTTTCAATGGAATAAATATGGCGTTGAAGGCTATTTTGGTCAGCTGATTCAGATAGTATACACCGCCACAACTTTTGAATCTGTTGACAGCGTTCAGTTCCTAATTGAAGGCATGAAACAGGATTATCTTGGCAGCGAAGGCGTGTGGATTGGTTCACCGCTTTCAAGAGCAAGCCTGAAATAGCAGACATAATCAACAACCCCGCCACAGCCCCGCAGTAAAGCTTCAAGCAAGTGTCCGGGATATTGCCACATCCACATTAATGACGCTTGCCACTTTTGCACAAGCTTTCAAGTTTTCGCTTGCGGAAGCTTGGCGTTTTGCCAGATTAAGCTGTGTCTGTAGATAAATCATAAGCAAAACGCATTTTCAAAACGTCATGATGACGCGCCTGTTTTAATAGCCAGCTGATTAGGCGTTTGTCTGACCTGTTTTACAGCCAAAACCAGTATGAACTGATTTTTGAAGCTTTACCGTCCTCGTCAAAAAAAACCGAAAGATGATATGCATAGCCGTCTTGATTCTCATATTTAGTAAAAGTCATTTTCTGGGGAATTTCTGACATTGGCTCGCCAACAAGATTGATTATTTCTTCTTTTGACATGCCTTCTTTCAGCATCGGAACATTATACGGATTAAACGATTCTGATGTTATTGTATAAGAAAGCGGGTCAAAGAAATCAACATCTTCACCAAATACATAGACTACATAAGCGAAGAAATTTACCATAATTGTTGCAATCAAAACAGAAATAAAAATGCGGTTCAGTTTTTGCAGCCATGCTTTTTTTATTAAAATGATAGTAGCAAAATACGAGAACAAACTTGCTATAGCAAAACCTTGATTCAGATAACCGTTGAATTCAAAATATTCAGGATTTATGGACAATGCTTCAAACAGTGCTTTATCTTTTGTCACCCATTCGATGAATGCGATAATCACCCCTGCCAAAACAATAACAGCAAATTCTACAGCAAGAATAATCAGAAGTTGAAGCGTGTTTTTCCCAAATTTATTGAACACCTCAGCAGTAAAAAATTTTTTTGTGCTTTTTTTATATGCGATGATTTGATAAATTAATTGCAAAACCGGTGAAAATAGTAGCATCATCATGAAAAGCCCACAGTTCACTTCAAAAAAAGATAATTCAGATTCATCGGGCAGCATTAAAAAAACTAAAATCGAGAAGGAAATCGCATACAGTAAACATTTTGCTTTATTTGATTTTATACATTCAAGATAGGTGGTTACTAAAATTATGATAAAAAAGCTACAGACAAATACAAAAGCAGTTTGAATGTTAGCTTCTGGCGGAAAGCGCAGATAAAAAGCGATTGCTGCAATAACATTTGTAATGCATGTGACAAGAATATGAAGCGGGTCTATCGTAAAGAACTTTTTTAATCTATCTAGTTTCATATATTTGCAAAATCGCCCATAAAACAAGGCAAGTTATAAACTGCACCCCGTTCTATGGGCTGTTTCAGCCGTTTTTCAGCTTGTGCTGATTTAGGCGTTTGCTGTAATCAGGCGGACTGAAATAACGCCTTCGATGGCCTTGAGCTTTGCAGCAACGTCATCGCCGATTGCATTTTCAACGTCAATGATGTTGTAAGCAACATCTGCGCGGTTCTGGTTTACCATAGCGGCAATGTTGCATTTTGCGTCAGCAAGAACTGTCGTAATCTGGCCGACCATGTTCGGAATGTTCTTGTTGGCGATACAGATTCTTGTGCCGTTTGCAGGAACAGGTTCGTCCATCTTGCATTTCGGGAAGTTGACTGAATTGACGATGTTGCCGTTTTCGAGGAAGTCGCGGAGCTGGGCAACAGCCATGAAAGCACAGTTGTCTTCTGCTTCTGGTGTAGAAGCGCCGAGGTGCGGCAGGCAGATAACCTTGTCGTTTTTCAGTAACTCTTCATCAGCAAAGTCACAGGCGTAGCATGCAACTTTTCCGGCTTCAATTGCAGCAAGAATGTCTTTGTTTACCACAAGACCGCCGCGCGCAAAGTTCAAAATGCGCACGCCTTTCTTCATGATTGCAAGGCGGTCTGCACCGATATAGCCCTTTGTGTCGTTTGTCTGCGGAATATGAATTGTGATGTAATCTGATTTTGAAAGCAGAGAATCAAGGCTTTCTGCCTTGTGAACGGCGCGGCTCAAGCTCCAAGCGGCATCAACTGAAAGGAACGGGTCGTAGCCGATTACGTTCATGCCAAGTTCAATTGCAGCATTTGCAACCATTGCGCCGATTGCGCCCAAACCGATTACGCCGAGAGTCTTGCCCTTAATCTCCGGACCGACAAACTGGCTCTTGCCTTTTTCTGCAAGTTCAGGGATTTCATCGCCTTTGTCGATGAGTGTCTTTGCCCAGGCTGCGGCCTTGTGTACAGGGCGGCTAGAGAAAAGCAATGCAGCGATTACAAGCTCTTTTACGGCGTTTGCGTTTGCACCTGGTGTATTGAAAACAACTACACCTTTCTCTGTCATAGCCGGAATCGGAATATTGTTTGTGCCTGCACCGGCGCGGGCAACAGCCTTAACTGTTGCAGGCAATTCCATTGAGTGCATGTCGGCAGAGCGAAGAAGAATTGCATCCGGGTTGTTGATTTCTGAAGCTACTTCATAATCTTCACGCGGAAATTTTTCCAAGCCTGAAACTGAAATCTTATTTAAAGTCTGAATCTTAAACATCGTATTACTCCAATTATTTGTTTTCTGCGGCAAACTTATCCATGTATTTGATAAGTGCTTTTACGCCGTCAAGTGTCATTGCGTTGTAAATTGAAGCGCGCATACCACCAACAAGGCGGTGTCCTTTCAAGTTTACAAGACCGGCTGCTGTTGCGCCCTTAACAAAGGCATCGTTGATTTCCTTTTCTTTGGCAACACTTGCATCGTCTTTTGCGCCAGTTGAATACTTTGTAAGGAAAGGCACGTTCATAATTGAGCGGCTGCCCTTTTCAGCTGTTGCATGATAGAAATCTGATTTGTCGAGATAATCATAAAGAAGGTTTGCTTTTTCGTAGTTGCGTTTTGCCATGCCTTCTGCGCCGCCGTTCTTTTCAATCCAGTGCATAACCTTGCCGAGAACGTAGATTGTGTAGCAAGGCGGTGTGTTGAACATTGAACCTTCGTCTGCGTGTGTCTTATATGTAAGCATTGTCGGTGTGCCCGGGCGAGGTGTGTCTGTAATCAGGTCTTCGCGGATGATTACGAGAGTAACGCCGGCCGGGGCGAGGTTCTTCTGTGCACCAGCATAAAGCAAGCCGAACTTTGAAACATCAAGCGGTTCGCTCAAGATGCAAGAAGAAATATCTGCAACCAACGGGATATTACCTGTATCTGGAATGTACTCGTAATGAGTTCCCATAATCGTGTTGTTGAAAGTGATATGAACATAGTCATAGTCGCCTGTTACTTTTTCAACACGCGGAATATATGTAAAGTTCTTGTCTTCGCTTGAAGCAAGTGTTGTAACTTCAATGCCGAGCTTCTTGGCTTCTGCTTCTGCTTTCTTTGCCCAAACGCCTGTCTTGATGTAAGCAGCCTTGCCAGTCTTAATTCCGAGGTTGAGCGGAATCATTGCAAACTGTGTAGATGCACCGCCCTGAAGGAACAAAATCTTATAGTTTGCAGGAACGTTCATCAGCTTGCGTACCATTGCTTCTGCGTCCTGAATAATCGGTTCAAAAGCCTTTGAGCGGTGGCTCATTTCCATTACACTCTGACCTGTTCCGTTGCAATCAAGCATTTCTGCTGCACATTCTTTCAAAACTTCTTCCGGTAATGCTGAAGGACCAGCACTGAAATTGAAAACTCTTGCCATTTTAGACTCCTATAACCGCATAGCTGAAGCGGTGCTTTTCCGAAGATTTTATCTTCTTGTTGTTGTATTTGAACTGGAAAACCAGATCGTTTACTTTTCTAAAGACTTGCACGACAGATTCTGAAGTGCATCTATGACCGACAGATTCTCAACTGCCGTTGTTTCAGGCAAATGAAGAATTGCCGCCGTATAATTGACTATTCCTTTTATGCCGCAAGCAGAAAGCCTTAGCGCCACCTGCTCCGCCACAGATTCCGGCACTGCCAGAATCGCGTATTCAATCTTTTCGTCTGCGATTACCTGTTCAAGCTTTGAAGTTGAATAAAGCGGAAACGGTGCTCTCAATGTTTCCGTTCTATTAATACTTGAATCAAATCCGGCCGCAATAACGAAAGATGAATTGTTAAAACCCGCAAAGCCCGCGAGAGCCTCGCCCAACCGGCCGAGCCCCACGATACAGCAGCGCTTCTCAGCTGCTCCCAATGAAAGCACAGTGCCTATTGTATCTTTAAGCATTGCCACATTGTAGCCAGCAGCATTCGCACAACGCACGCCAAGCATTGATATGTCGCGCCTTATAGTAAAACTTGTCCAGCCTGTACGACTTTGAATTTCAGCAGAAGAAACTGTCTGCTTGCCCGACTTTTCAAGCTGCTCAAGCAGTCTGGCAAGCCTTATCAAACGTTCTCTTGCAGGTTTTGAAATTTTCTGTTCCATCGCACCACCACAAGTCTGAGCTTCTATAAACGCAAAACCAATGTGAAGGTTTTCACAACACCTTATGGCGGCATACTAACATTGACAAAAAAAAGAGTCAATAAAATTTTGATTTTTCCTGTGAAATCTTTCACAGTTATCTAAAAAGCGTAAATGCTATATACAGCGTTACAGTCACTTCGGCTTGGTCCGGCTGCGCTCACCAACCAACGCTCAGTGAGCATAAGCAATTTTTCTTATACTACCAATATTTACAGGACAAAACTTGATATACATGATATAGTTAATTAAAGATTTTGGACATATCTAAAAACCCACTATCGTGACTTTTTAGATATGCCGCCGAGTTGTAAATCGCTGTAATGGCGCGATTTACAACATCGCATCTTCAAAGTTACCTCTAAAAACTGAAGTTTTTAGAGGTTTCCTTTTAGAAATTTTAAGTAGAATTGTGCTGCAAATTTGCAAATGCGCCGACATTTACTATACAGCATAACATTAAAAAAGTAATTGATTTAAAGAAGGTTAAAAAAGTTAATGTCCGTACAGCATACGCCAATAGACGCTCCTGTAAAACTTCTCAAAGACATAACACATCTTGTTAATTCAACATGTGAAGCGCAGGACTTAAACATAATTCACAAGGCTCTGCTTTCTGTAGCCGCTGCCGCAAAGGCACAGAGCGCAGAAATATGGTCTATAAACAAAAACGATGACAATTCTTACTGGTGCCAGTGCAGGGCCATGGCTGTTGCAGACAAAAAGCTTCAGAAACAGGACACAGCCCAGCAGATTAATTTTGACCTGACTTTTAAAAACAGGCTCAGCAAGATTTATTCCGGCGAAATTGACAGAATGCCTTTGACAGCTTCTGACACAATTTTTCCGATAATTCAGAACCAGAATTTCATAGGCTTTGGGCTTTTGAAAGGCCGGACAGTTCAAAGTCTGTCACAGGACGACAGCACAATTCTTTCTGAGATTTTCCGTATTTTAACAGGCAGCTATTTCAATCAGAACTCACAGGCTGAAAACTGTGAAGAAACGCTGGAATTGCAGCGGCTTCACAGAGACAAGCTTTTAAAAACCACAAGCGACGTTACCAATATTTTCAACTCGTCTGACGAGGACAATTTTGAGCAGCGCATGAATGAAGCCCTGCGTATTGTAAGCGAAGCTGTAGGCGTAGACAGGGCTTATGTTTACCGCAATGTAAGAGAAGAAAGCGGCGGCTGTTTTATAGAGCTGTCTTTCTCATGGCAGGCTGCAGGTGCGCCGCCATACCGGCCGGGCAAAAAACATTCGGGCTGGTTCATGAGCGCAGAAGAAATTGCACTGCGCAAACAGCCGGAACAGCGCTTTTTGAACGCAAGAATTTCAGATAAGCCGCGCGGCTGGGAAGGCAAGCAGCAGGACAACATTCTTTCGCTTTTAGTTGTTCAGATTTTTTTGGGCGACAAATACTGGGGCTTCATCGGTTTTGACGACTGCCACCGCGAAAGACTTTTTACCCAAAATGAAGAGAACATTCTCAACACATGTGCCTACATGTTTCTTGACCACATCACGAAGCACGACGGTCTGCTTGCCAAGCAGAAACGCGACAAGCTTGTTGAGGCAAGCAACGATGTCACAAGAGTTCTGACCATAAATAACGGCACAAATTTCGACGAGCGCATCTTAAACGCACTTCACGTTATAGGTGAATCTGTTGAAGCAGACCGAATTGTAATCTGGCAAAAAACCGAAGACTGCGAAAACGGCTGCTGGCTCACATTAAAATATTACTGGGAATCAAAAGACGCTCCGGAAAATCCACAGGGGCTTATAAACAGAAAGCGTCTCTCGCATGAAGACGTAGAGCTTCACATGCGTCCAGATCAGATGCTTACAAACGTAAAAGTCGCACGTGACAGGCCGCGCGGCTACGAAAGCCTTCTTGAACAGCATGTTCTCTCTCAGCTGACAATTCAGATTGTTCTCGGCAACGAATATTGGGGCTACATCGGTGTCAGCGACTGCCGGACAGAGCGCTATTTTTCACCAAGCCAGGAAAACATCGTAAACACATGCGGACACATGATTCTTGCATATATTTTCCAGCAGGAAAGTATCCGGAAGATTGGCGCAAGAGATTTTCTGCTTTCAACTGTAACGGAAATAACAAAAGAGCTGACGGCTGTTTCTCAAATCAGTTTTTTTGACAGACTTAAAAGCGGGTTGAAGAAAATCGGAGAGCAGCTCGACATTGACCGTGTACATATATGGCGCAATCACTGGGCAGCAAATTCCGAAGAACACGATTCGTGCAGTCTTATTGCATTGTGGCAGTCGCCGCGGATTGCTTTTCTCAATACTCCGGCTCTTCCCAAAGTTTATGAGGATAAGACAAATACCCTGCGTGCATGGAAGACAAAGCTTGTTACAGAAGGCATAAAAAACGGAAATTATTCAGCAATGACAGCTTCTGAAACTTTGTACCGCCCGCTTGAAATTCTTTCGGCACTGGTAATTCCGCTTGTTTTCCAGGACCAGTTCTGGGGCTTTATGTGCTACGACAACTGTCACGAGGAAAAAGCCTTTACCTCTGATGAAGAGGCTATTCTCGCCACATTCGCGCGTATTTTTGCGGCACAAATCATTCAGGACGAAACTTCGAATTCTTTGATTGAGGCAAAAGAAGTAGCGCTTCAGGCAACAAAGGCAAAATCTAACTTTCTTGCCAACATGAGCCACGAAATAAGAACGCCGATGAACGCAATTCTCGGTATGTCTGAACTGATTCTGCTTGAAAAGCTGCCGCCGCTTATCAAAGAATATGCACATGATATAAACACTGCGACACGAAGCCTTTTAAGCATTATCAATGACATTCTTGATATTTCAAAAATTGAATCAGGGCGCCTTGACTTAGTGCCGGTTCAATATGATTTGGGCGCACTGATTAACGACGTATTGACACTGATAAAGATGCGGACTTCAAGCAAAGGCCTTGCTTTTTTTGTACGCATTGACCCGTCATTGCCGCATAAGCTTATAGGCGACGAAAACCGCGTAAAACAGATTCTCATCAATATTCTGGGCAACGCCGTTAAATACACACGAGAAGGCTACATAAGGCTTGACGTTACAGGCGAGACACAGGGTAAAACAATCCGGCTCAACTTCCGCATAGAAGATTCCGGTATTGGAATTAAAGACGAAAATTTCTCAAAACTTTTTGAGCTGTTTGCGCGCGTTGACACAAAGCGCAACCGCAATGTCGTCGGCACAGGTTTGGGCCTTTCTATTACAAAGCAGCTCTGCGAAATGATGGAAGGCACTATTTCGGTACAGAGCGAATACGGCAAAGGTTCCGTGTTTACAGCCACAATTGAACAGAACATTGAAAGCGATGAGCCTTTAATCGCTCTTTCCAGCGGAACTGGCAAATCTGTACTTATTTACGAGCCGCGCCAAAACTACGCTGACAGCATCTTCGAAATACTGAATGACCTTCACCTTGATTATGTGCATACATCAACTCCAGAAGATTTTGAATCCAAGCTGAATAAAAGCGTCTTCGATTATGTTCTTGTTTCTTCGATTTATTACCGCAAGCTTTTCATTTCTGCAAAACAGAAGAAAAACAAAACTAAATTTGCAGTTTTTGCCGAAGGTTCAAGCGATTTTCAGTATGACAAGAATTTGCTGATTGTACCGATGCCGCTGAACTGTATTCAGCTTGCACAAGTTCTTTCTCTGGGCTTTGTCACCCAGACAGCAGCTAATCTGGTTTCAGAAAACAACTACAAAGTCAGCGCACCGAATGCAAAAGTTCTTGTCGTTGACGATAACGCTGTGAACATAAAAGTTGCGGCCGGCCTGCTCAAGAGCCATGACATTGCGGCAGACACCGCACAGTCTGGCTTTGAAGCAATCAACAAGATTAAAGAAACTGTCTATGACCTTGTATTTATGGATCACATGATGCCGGAAATGGACGGCGTTGACGCGACACATGCTGTGCGCGGCCTAAACAACGAAAACGGAAGCATCCCGATAATTGCGCTGACCGCAAATGCCATAAGCGGCGTGCGCGAAATGTTCGTTACTGAAGGTATGAATGATTTTCTTGCAAAACCGATTGAACCTGAAAGACTTAACGCAATTCTTCAGAAATGGCTGCCGGAATCAAAGATTTTCAAGAAAAAGCATACAGACGAGCCGGTTATTGAGGATAAGCCGTTTATAGCAGATGTAAACTACAAGATTGGGCTTTCGTTTGCCGGCAACGACTTGAACGCATACCACGATATTCTTACAACTTTTGTAATAGATGCCGCAAACAAAATTCAGCAGCTTCAATACGCATTTGACCAGCAGGACTGGCACCTTTACGCGGTTTATGCACACGCACTTAAGGGCGCGGCTGCAAACATCGGCGCAGAAGAGCTTTCAGCATTTGCTCTAAGAATGGAAGATGCCGGCAAGCAGGTAAACACAGCTTATATTCAGACAAATATAACGGCGTTTTTGCTTCAGCTTTCGCAGATGACAGAAAATATAAAAGAATATCTTGTTTCGGTTGAAAACATGAGCCTTTTTGACAATCTTGAAGCCGGAGACAATGAGCTTTTGAAGCGGAAAGCCACGTTCATTTTAGACAGAGCGCAAAACACAGATATTATCGCAATCGAAGACACGCTCGACGAGCTTGCTAAATATTTCTGGAAAGAACCATATTCGCTTCACATAAAAGCAATAAAAGCCGCCACAGACATTTTTGACTACGACGGAATTACAACCGCCGTTTCAAAATTATTGAACGAATTGAAATAATCTGCCACAAAAAAAGCCGCCGGAACTTGATGCTCCAGCGGCTTTTTTGCTTGTCAGGCTATAAAGTTAGTCTTCGAGCGCCTTGTATTTGTCAAAGGCTGCAAGAACAGATTCGTCTTTTTTGGTGAGCAGACTTACAATGACAGTAACAACAAGACAGCATATAAATGCCGGCAAAATTTCGTATACGCCGAAAATAGGATTTACAGTTGCAGGGATATAATGCCATGCGACATCAACTACACCGCCGCAGATTAAGCCAGCAATTGCTCCTGGAGCTGTTGTACCCTTCCAATAAAGGGCAAGCAGAATAAGAGGACCGAATGCTCCGCCAAAACCAGACCAGGCAAACGACACAAGCTTAAATACCGATGAATTCTGATTTAATGAAAGCAGCAGTGCAACTAAAGCAATCAGGAATACTGTAAAGCGGCTTACTGTAAGAACATCTTTTTCGTTTGCGTCTTTCTTGATAATACCTTTATAAATGTCCTGGCTTACAGCAGAAGAAGCAGCCAGAAGCTGAGAGTCTGCCGTAGACATAGAAGCAGCAAGAATTGCACAAAGAAAGATTCCTGCAATAAATGCCGGATACATATTCTGCATTGTAACGCTGAATACAGTTTCTGCATCTCCGCCCAAGAAACCAGAAAGAACTTCGCCTGTGCCCAAAATTGTTCCATGGTTGAAAAGATAAGCAGTTCCCAAAGTACCGATGATGAACGCACCGATATAAGAAACAATCATCCAGACAATGCCGATTCTTCTTGCTTTGGTTATTTCTGCGTTAGAGCGGATTCCCATAAAACGGATAATAATATGCGGCATACCGAAATAGCCCAAACCCCATGCAAGAGCAGAAACAATACCCATTCCTTTATAAGAAGAATTTGCCGAAAAAGAAGCCTTCAATGCTTCACCGAAGTTTCCTGCAACTGCGGCAGCATTAAAGTTCTTAACCTGTTCAACTGCAGAAGCAGGACCGCCAAGAGCAATAACAGCAATAATGCCGGAAACTACAAATGCAACAAAAATCAAAGTTCCCTGAACAAAGTCTGTTGTACAAACAGCAGTATAACCGCCTGTAATTGTATAGCACAAAATTACAAGCAGACCGATTGCGAGACCAGCATGATATGGAAGTCCGAAAACTGAATTAAACAATTTTGCACAGGCTACAAATCCAGAAGCTGTGTAAATTGTAAAGAACAGAACAATAAAAATTACAGAAATTGCAGGAAGCAGATGCGATTTGTCATTAAAACGGTTTGCAAAAAATTCTGGAATTGTAATCGAGTCACCGTAAGCAATAGAACACTTACGGAGCGGTTTTGCAACAAAAAGCCAGCTGAGATAAGTTCCAATTATCAAGCCCATTGCCGTCCAGAAAGTTTCCTGAACACCGCCAAGATAGCACAAACCTGGAAGTCCCATCAAAAGCCATGCAGAGCTGTCAGAAGCCTCAGCACTCAAAGCTGTTACCCAAGGACCGACCTTACGGCCACCCAAAAAGAAGTCCGCAGAATTATTATTCTTGCTGGCGCTTCTTAATCCAATGTAAATCATAACGCCCAAGTACAAAACAAAGGCAATGATTTTTGCCACAAACTGTGCAGACATTTTATTCTCCAAATAGAATTTTAATAAGCCGGAACAGATGCCACTGTTCTGACCTTTCAATTTTAAGGGAAAAATCAGTTCAAGTAAAGGATTCTATCTGTAAAAATAAACAAAAAAGCTGTCTGGGAAAATCCCGGACAGCTTGTATCTTCAGCTTTATTTTGTTGTGGCAACCCAGACGCCAGTCGGCCATTTTGTAAGGTCAGATTCAAGCAGAGCCTTGCATTTGTTGCAGTAAGCCTGTGCCGCGCTGTCCTGGTTGCGGATTTTTTCAAAAGCTTCAAGCGCCTTTTCGAGCCCACCGTCGTAGAAAAGCTTGCGTGCCGCATCAAAAATAGGCAGCATGTCTTTCATGGCAGTGTACTCTTCTGTGTTTAAAGGCTGGAAAACGCGCACAGCCTCTTTCTTGCCGACAACAGCAATTCTTGCAAGCTCGCGGAAATGCACCGCAGTTCCGGCAGCTTCAGCAGCATTTTTCATGGCTTCTGTACACATAGTGTAAGTGCCGAACTGCTTGTTCTGCCCTTCAAGGCGCGCCGCAAGGTTTACGGAATCGCCGAGCATGGTGTAGTCAAAGCGGTTGTGCGAACCCATGTTGCCGACAACAGCATTGCCCGTATTCAAGCCGATGCGCATGTACACGCCCGAATTTACGCGGAGCGAAAGTTCCGGGCGCATTTCATGCAGACGCTGCTGGCATTTCATCGCGGCTTCAAGTGCGCGTTTTGCGTGGTCTTTCTGTTCAGACGGCGCATTCCAGAAGGCGATAATGGCATCGCCTTCGTATTTATCGATTGTTCCGCCTGACTCAAGAATTACATCTGACATTGCAGAAAGATAGTCATTTAAGAAAGCCGTAAGCTCTTCCGGATTCAGTTTTTCAGAAATGCTTGTAAAACCCTGCAAGTCTGAAAAGAAAATGCTTATCTCTTTTCGCTCGCCGCCGAGCTTGAGTCTATCCGGGTGCGCGATAAGCTCGTCAATTACAACCGGACTCAGATACTGCTTGAACGCAGACTTGATGTACTTTTTCTGGCGACCTTCAAAAGCATAGTCAACAAGCACCGTAATCAGATAGCTGAAAACAAGCGTAGACGCTGCAGAAAGAGATGCAATCCACAAACCGCCCACAAACAGTGATACAGCAACTGCAAAAATACCGGCAGCAAAAATTACCACAAAAAGGAGCGAAAACGGCAGCGAAAATCTCTTTATGAAAGGCAGCGCTTCTGTAAGCATAAGCACAAAAGAGCCGAAGAATGCCGCCACAAAAAGCAGCAGCACATTAAGCAAAAACGGAGCGGGCTTTATAAAATCGTCCTGAAGGTAGTTGTCGAGCGTCGTTATGTGAACGCCGACTCCCGGATATAATGTTGAAATCGGTGTTGCACACACATCAAACAGCCCCGGAGCATAAAAGCCGAAGAACACATATTTTCCGGCAAAATTTTCAGACTCAATGAGCGGTTCTTCGCCGTTCTGCAGAGCGTAATAACTTTGCAGAATCTGCATTGCACTGTACGGAATGTACCTGTCAAGCTCACCTCTGAAGCGGAGAAACGGCTTGTAATCTGAATCAACAGGAATTGACTGCTCTTTGAACATGACAGACTTGCTTTTCGGGTCATATTCGAGCTTTTCGTTGTTGCCTTCACGCACAAGCAAAGACTCAATGCCCAAAGACGGCACGGCCCGCTCGTTTACAAGATAGAACAGATTACTGCGGCGGATTATTCCGTCTTTGTCTGAAGTGCTTCTTATGTTGCCGAAGCCGCCAGCTGTTTCGCGCAAAGTCTTTATAGGAAACAGCGCTGGAATTTGCGGCGAACTCCGCTTCAAATTCTTGCGGTCAAAGCCTTCAAGCTCAAAAACAGGCGTTTTAAGCCCGTCAGGCCAGTCTTCAGTGTTTCCGTACTGTTCACTTAAAAAGATTGTATGTATTACGCCGGTAAACTGCTCTGATGCTTCAGCAAAACTTTTGTCATCTTCTTCGCCGTAAACAGACGGTTCCGTAAACATAACATCAAACGCGCAAGAGTTTGCGCCGCCGTCTGCAAGATAACGCACAATGTCGCCGTAGGCTTTTCTCGGCCACGGCCAGCTCCATCCGAGTTCCTGCTGAGCCCAGTCTATGCTTTCCTGGTCAAGCAGAATGACCATTATGTCGTCAGAAGGTATTGAACGGTCTGCCGTTGCACGCATCATCGTATCGTAAACTTTGTTTTCGGGGTAAGAAAGGACGTTTAATGCAAGGAACAGCACCGCAAATATTGTTGTTGCCAGAGCAATAATTACGGTGCGTGCAAATTTATTGTTTAATAATTTCATAGGCCTGCAATTGCAGCTTTAAAGCGCGGCATACGCACAGACTGGTTTGAAACATACTGATACTTGCCGAGTCGCATGTTGACGTTGTTCAACCGGCTTTCCGGCGACGGGTGTGTCGAATACATACCGCCGCTTGAGCTTGAAGCTTTCTGCTGAAGCGTCTTGAGCATTGACTCAAGTCCGTGCGGGTCATAACCTGCACCTTCTAGCAGCTTAAGCGCATTGTTGTCAGCGTCAAATTCCTGCTGCTTTGAATAACCGGCAGTAGTCATTGTTCTTACGATATCGCCGATGTTCTCGTCAAATGAATCAACCATCTCGTTGAGCGCATCGTTTCCGAGCGCATAAGTGGTGGTCTTTGCGGCAGAAGAAAGTGCCGCACGTGTGCGCTTTGACTTGATGGCCTTGACGGCGTGCTGTAACTGAATATGTGCTACTTCATGTGCAATAACTGCGGCAAGAGCGTCTTCACTTTCGGTGCATTTTACAAGGCCCTTCGTCACAAGGATGTGTCCGCCAGGTGTTGCGAAGGCGTTCACTTCGTTTGAATCAAGAACCATTACACGGTAGCCGTTATACAATTCAGGCTTGTTTGAATTAATAACGAGTGTGTAGCAAATCTTATTTAAATAAGCCTGAAGTTTTTCGTTTTTAAGCGGCTTATACTGCGTCAGCAATTGAGCAGCAACTGCGCGTCCGATGTAATATTCTTCTTCAGGTGTAATCTCTTCCTGTGCCTTTCCCAAAGCTTCAGAAGTTTTTTTTGCACTGTCTTTTGTTTTTTGGTCAAACTGAACTTTCTCTTTTATGTCAGAAAACGAAAATTTTTTTTCTGCAAAAGCCAAGCCCTGAAACAAAAGAAATGCAACTACAAAAATTGCAGTCAGTCTTTTTTTCATTACTCTGCTCCAGAAAGCTCACCGTCTTCAATAAATGTCTTTAATGAAGCATCTGAAACTTTAAATGCCTCAAGCTTGTCAACATTTGAATAATCAAGTTTTTTGTTTGATGTTTTATAGCCGTTTTCAACCTGCTCAGAAAAGCCTTTTCCGGCAAGTGCAATCTCATCAGCAGAAGCAGTTACCTTCTTAGAACCAGTTACAATCTTTTTAGAGGTAACACTGGCAGCAGAAATCCAGCCTGCTACAGAAGGGTCACTTGCCTTGTGAACGCGGTGGAATTTGTTACTTGCTCTATCAACGATAAGCTCATCTCCATAAGAAGCCTGAGCAACAACCTTGTCAAAATTTCCTGTTCCGGATTTAATGGCTGTCTTTTTTACTGCAACATACACAGTTTCCCCAACCTGTACAGCAAAAAGAGTTCCGGCGCATAAAAGAATACCTAAAACACATGCAAATTTTTTCATAAACTCCTCCTAATTAAATGAAGTTTTTGCAAAACAGCATAATTAATCTGTTCAAGAAACTAGGTTTTTGAACATGAATATGTGTATTTAAAACGTCTAAGCGCTATTTGGGTTACAGTTTTGTAAAAAGTTTTGTTTTTCCGCTCATCTGAACTTAGAGCGCTTCTTACCAGACTTCTCAGTGTACATAAGCTTATCGGCTTTTGCGATTATATTTTCAATAGATAAATCTTCAGTTATTAAGGCTGACTGCGCGCCGATGCTGGCGCTTACTTTGTAGGGCTTACCGGAAGCGGCATTTACATCATCGAGATATTTCTGGAATTTTTCCTTGTATTTTGTTATAGCCTGCTCACAATCTCCGTTTTCGATGACAGCACAAACAAATTCGTCACCACCGAATCTTGCAGTAACCGAATTTTTTCCTGCACTTATAGAAATTGCGTCGGCAAGCACTTTTATAGCAAAATCACCGTCGTTGTGACCATAAGTATCATTTATTTCTTTCAGAAAATCCATATCAACTGAATAGATTATCAGATTACATTTTTTCTTGTTCTTTAACTTCAAAAAAACAAAACGTTCAATCTGACTGTAAAAACCGCGCCGGTTGAAAACACCAGTCAGCTGGTCTCTTACAAGAAGATATTCAAGCTTTTCGCGTGTTTTTACAGAAGCAAGCGACTGGCTCATATTCTGAGCAAAGCGCTCATATCTTGAAAGCTCAAGGCTGTCATCTTCAAAAGGCACAGCCAGATAACCCAAGAATTCTTCGCCAAAAATGAACGGCATGAAAATAATGTTCGTATAGCCTTTATCAAAACTTTCCTGAAGATTCGGCAAATATTGCTGTCTTCGGATTAATGGAAAATCCAGAACATTTCCTTCCTGTATGCATAAAAAAGTGTCCATATAGTCATCGAAAGGCTTCCTCTGCAGAAATTTAAAATCCTTTTCCATGTTCATAAATTTATGGTTAAGCATTATCCATGCAGTATTTGAAAAAGGCATTTTCTTAAGAAAAATCTTCTTAAGCTCATAAAGGCTGTTCAAAGAAGCAGAAAAAGTAGCGATTTCCTGCTGAATATAATTCAAATATTTCTGATGCCCTATATCCCGTTCTGAAAGATAGGCATAATTATTTGCATTCAGAATATCAACTTTCTGACAGCCGCACGACTCTCTGAACTGCATTTCAGGTTCAAGCACCCTAAGCTGCTCGACTTTTTCACCTGCAAAAAGAGATGCCATAATTTTTACAGCTTCTCTTCCGGCATATCCGTTGTCACAGCGTACTGTGCTAATCTTTGGAATGTGATAATCTGCAAGCTCCAGACCGTCAAAGCCTGTAACAATTACATCTTCCGGAATGCGCAGGCCCTTTTCAAATAGCTTTTCGCAGACAGCAATCGACATAGCATCGTTGGCACAGACAAAAGCATCCGGCAGCTCTGCCCCCGATGCAAAAAATTCATCCATGCGCTGCAATGCAGGTATACGCCAAAAATCACCGTACATGATTTCTTTCGGATTAAACTCAAGTCCATGCTTTTCAAGAGAGGCTTTGAATGCGTTCTCGCGTGTTATAGAATAGCCGTTGTCTTTCGGACCGGACATCAGACGTAATTTTTTGCATCCATGCTTTTCTATCAGGTGGTCAACCATCTTTTCAAACGAATAATTATCATCAAAGCAGACAGAAGGTATTTTTTTATCAGGAAAATTTAAAGAAACTACAGGTATGTTGTGCTTTTCGCACTGCTCAACTATTTCTGTCTCTGAGTGATGAGAATACATTACACGCTGCGAAATAATTACGCCGTCGATATTTCCGTAATCTATAAGCTTAAAAATGCCGCAGCCGATTTTGTCTGCATGTTTAGAGGCATAATTTTCAGGTGCATCAAAGACAAGCACCGCAAAACCTCTTTTCCGGGCTTCAAGACAGATACCCTTAATCATCTCAAAATCACCGCCATAAGAACATGTCAATGTACAGACAGCAATAGTCTTCTGCTTTGGTTTCTCCATAATTATTTGTAATTATATCGCTTACAGTGTTATTTGCAAATTCTATTATTTAATTTAATAAGAATTTTACAACCATAAATTCAGAAAATTGTATTGGCAGCGTAGCTTCAAAACAGATTACGGACACGTCTTGTCAGCGGTTGCCTTTTTTATTTTTTCTGATATAAAATACTTTTATGGAAATAAAATACATTATTTTGGCACTGTCTGTTCTTATGTATCTGCTTGTAATCTGTTTTCAGAATAAAAAAGTCTGGTTTACAAGCACTGCTGCTCTTGTTGCTGTACTTCTTGGCCTGAGTCTCGGAAACGTGTTTACTGCGTCTTCAGGTTCATGGGAGCTTCTGCACCACATCTTTTTTGAGCTTATAAACTGGAACATTCTGATGATTTACGTTGGCAGCATGATTATCGCCGCGCTGTTCATTTATTCGCGTGTACCGGCACGCATTGCGGATGCTCTTGTTACAGTTTCGCCGAGCACAGGCATTGCAGTTGTGCTTATTCTTGCAATGACGGGCATTATTTCGATTTTTGTTGAAAATGTTGCCACAGTTCTTGTTATGGCACCGATTGCGCTTGCACTTTCTAAAAAGCTTAAGCTTAATCCTGTGCCGTTCATGATTGGTCTTGCGCTCATGTCAAATCTTGAAGGCACAGCAACTTTGGTCGGTGACCCGCCAAGCATGATTTTTGCAAGTTACGCGCACTACACTTTCAACAACTTCTTTGTTCATCAGGGAAAGATTTCGATTTTCTTCTTTATTCAGGCAGGGCTTCTTGTGGGCTGCATCTTCTTTTACTGCTTTTTTAAAAACGCAAAAGAAAAGGCATCTGTCGAAAAAGAGCAGGTCGTCTCGTATTTTCCACTGTGGCTGCTTCTGATTATGATTTTCGGGCTTGCGGCAATTTCGTTTATGAGCACTGAACTTGGCTACAGTTCAGGTATTTTCGTTTTCGCGCTCGGAATAACAGGGCTTTTATGGTACAGGTTCAGCCAGAAAAAAAATGCAGGCGAAATCTGGCAGCTTGTAAAAGAGCTTGACTGGGAAACTATTGCATTTTTAATAGGCATTTTTGTTGTCGTCGGCGCAATAAGTGAGACAGGCCTGCTCGGCGATTTCTCTAACTGGCTCGCGCACGTTACCGGCGGAAACAAATTCTTGGGCTTTGTCTTGATTCTGGCGTTTTCTGTGCTTATTTCGGGCTTTGTGGACAATGTGCCCTATATTATTGTCATGCTGCCGGTTGCAGGCACGCTTGCTGAAACGCTCGGTATTCAAAAAGAGCTTTTTATGTTTGCGCTTTTAATCGGCTCGTGCCTCGGCGGAAATCTTACACCGTTCGGAGCTTCTGCAAATGTTGTCGCGATGGGTATTCTCAAAAAAGAAGGTTATCCTATTACATTCCCGGGCTTCTTGAAAATAAGCGCGCCGTTTACGGTTTTAACAACCGCAGCGGCAGCAGCTTTGCTCTGGCTTGTCTGGGCTTAGCCCGAATATCCTGCATAAACTTTAGGCGGCAATTACATCTGGCGGCTTCTGCATGAATAAGCCGCCTAGATTTCTTCTGGCGCTGAAACTTTTATGCTGCTCAGGAATTTCTTCAATTCTTCGCGTTCAATCAAATCAATTGGGCGGCCGTCAATAAATTTGCGCGATTCTTCACTGAAAGTACCGGCTGTAAAACAGATTCCTCTGCCGGCTTTTGTGTCTCTAATCTTTTCGTGGAAATCTCTGACATAAAGTTCGCCGACAATGCTTGACGTTCTATAAAAACGGAACAGAACAACGTCAGTCCATTTTGAGGTATCAATTTCAGCAAGAATTTCAGTGTTGTCATTTGAAGGAGTAATATCAAGAATGCGCGAGATTGATTTCTCAAAATAAGTGGAAACAATCTGTTTGCACAAAAGAATAAAATCACTCTGATTTGCTATCAAATAAGTCTGAAGATTCTTGTTCTGGTTCAATTCCTGATATTGAATAATAAGGTTCTTTGTATCTTTGTAATCAGGTGTAATGTCCTGAATCTGTTTCAAAAGTCCCAGAGCTTCGCTTATGTTCTGCATTTTCAAATAGACCTGAGCCATTCTGTAGCGCATTTCTGCCGCAATGTCAGCCGGAACATTCTCGTGTTTCAGACCAATCTCAAAGTCCTGCAAAGCTTTTTCTAGAGAATTTGTGTTTGCATGCAGAATACCGACCTGAAGACATGATTTCGGGCCGTAAGTCGGGTCAGAGCGCAGGTGCGTAAAGATTTTTACAGAACGCTCGATAGCGTTTGTCTCTGCGAATGCCTCCGCCAGAGAAAAAAGCACTTCTTTGTCTTCCGGATTGTTGTCGATAGACTGTTTAAGATAAGCAAGCGATTCTTTGTATTTTTTGCCTTTTTCAAGAGACAAGCCCAAAAATCTGTAGACTTCCATATTTGACGGATAGACAATGAGCGTTCTTTTGAATAACGGCGAGGCTTTTTCATAATCGCCGCTAAAATAAAAAGCCTGACCCAGATAATAGTTTACTTCAGCATTATTAACTTCGAATTTATGTGCAAGCACCAGACCTTTAAAAGCGTCTGCGGCTTTATCCATTTTTATAGCGCAAATTCCGTATCTGAGACCTGTTGTAACTGTGTCTATTTCTGCATGAGCGGCGGATATATCAATCATCAGATTGTACAAAGGAAAAGCTTTGTCCCATGCGGCTTCGCTGAAATACAAATCGGCAAGCATCTTCAATGCCTGCGGGTTATGCGGATCCTGCGCCAGTTTACGATTTGCTTCCCGCATAATTGACTGTCTGTCCCGCTTCTTGTCAGGTTTGTTTGCCTTTTTCTGTTCAGACAAAAAACTCATTACAAGCAAAAAAGCAAGACCGATAACAATAATTGAAATAATTATAGGGAAAATCATAAGGCTTATTATGCTGTTACATTTTGAACCTGTCAAGAAACTGCGTTGACAAGAAGGGCATACCATAATACCATGTATAGTATATTATGAGCAAAAATATTATAGGCATAAAACAGGCCGACGGTACTTTTTATCCGATTCTCACCAGGGGAAAACCCGCTAAAAAAAGGCTGCAGATTACAACTGCCAGTGATAATCAGACAGCGGCACAGATTACGCTTTTCTGTGCATCTGACGAAAGTTTTTCAGATGCAGAATATGTTGACACGCTCATGATAGAGGGTCTGAAACCTCATGAGAAAAGAGCTGTAGACATCGATTTTGTTGTTTCACTTGATGAAAATGATGAGCTTTCTGCGGAAGTCTATGACAAGGAAAGCGGCGGCTCTACAAACAGCGCAGTCTCGTTAGTTGCAATCGGCTCAAACAATACAGAAGCTGAAAACACTTTCGGCATTTCTGACGAGCCTGTTCCATTTGATTCAGACACAAGCAGCGATGCATTGGGGCTTGCAGATTTAGACGACTTTGACCTGCCGGACCCGGCAACAATTTCAGATGATACACCTGTCACAGACAGTGCCGGCGATGATGACTTGAATTTTGACATAAACGACCCGTCTCTGTACACAAACGAAACTGTAGCCGATGACGCCTTTGCAGACGATTCTTCTGCCGATGAAACTTACGAAGCCATAGCCGCAACAGCAGGTGAAACCGCTGCAAGCATTACGCCGGACATGAGTGCATTCTCTGTTTCAAACGACGGTTACGACGACATTGCCGATGAATACGATAAAACTTATGAAGACATTGCAGCAGCAGCCGGTGTTGCAAAATCAGCAGATGAAGAGCTTTTTAATTCAGATGATAACTACAACAGCTCAGAAGCTCCTGATCTTTTCTCTGACCAGCAGTCTTCAGACAGCGGTTTCTCTGACTTTGACTTTCTTGACCCGAATGCAGGAAAATCGCGGATTCCGCTTGTGCCGGTTATCTGTGTCATTTGTGCAATTATCTCGCTTTTATCATGCATCTTTATCTGGCTTGCCGGTTCTAGAAACAAAGAACCTTTGCAGCCTTTAGTTGTTGACAAAGCTCCGGCTGTCAAATATCAGTCTGTAACTGTTGTCACAGAAAAGCCGGAACCTGTTGATGCAGCATTAATAGACCGCATAAGTTCAGCTTATTCTGCGAAAGAAGATTCAATTGTAATTATTGATGCGCCTGTAGTTGTTCCAGCTCCTGCTTCCAGAAGAGCCTCTGAAAAAGATACAAAAGACTATCAGATTAAATGGGGCGACACACTCTGGGATATTGCAGATACATTCTATAAAAATCCATGGATGTATGAAAAAATTGCCAGGGCAAATAATATCAAAAATCCTGACTTTATTTTGTCCGGAACATGGATAAAGATTCCGCCTCAGTAATTTTAATGCGAATTCTATGTCTCTTAATGGCGGTAGTTATGCCTCTTGTAGCATGCACCGCCTGCAAAGCTCAAACCTCAACTGAAAATCAGGAAAAACTGCTTGAAATTCTCAATGACTCTGATTTTGACGCGCTTAAAGAGCTTGTGTCTTCACCGTCTTTTTCCTCTACAGTTGAACCCGATTCATGCTATTACACAGCACTGCATCTTCTGAATATCGGTGAAACAGAGCGGGCAGCAGAACTTCTGCGCTACGGAAAAACTCATGCATCATGGCAGATTGCACAGGAATGTGCGCGCAAACTCTGTTCGGTTGGTACGCCGCAGGAAAGGGAAGCTTCCGCAAAATATTTTGCAGAAGCTTATCCGCAAGAACGCGATGCAGACTTTTACATTCTTGAAGAATTATTCAACCAGAAAAAGTACAAAGAAGCGCTGAAAGCCTGTCCTCTGCCGGCTTTGGCTGATTTTGCATTTCCACAGGATGAACAGAAAGCAAAGACGGAACTGCAAAAAAAGCGCATTGAGCTCAACTTAGAAGCGCAGAACAAAAAGACAAAGTATCAGCTCCTCTGCCTTTTAAAAACAAAAAACCCGAAATTTACAGAATATTTCAGTTTATGGGTAAACAACTGGAACATTTCTGAAGAGCATGAATCTTTCTTAAAATTTTGGGAAGAACTTCCGCAGGAAGAAAAGGACTCTGCACAGACTGTTAACGGGCAGAACCCCGGAACACTGGCGGAGCTTCTGCAATTCAGAGTAACCGTAAAACAGAAAAAGTACAAACAGGCACTTTTAATGCTGGCAGATCTTCCATATTCGCCTGAAAATTTTACGGGCAAGGTTTTCTCTGATTTTGGCCGCGCGGAACTGTACGGCGGAACTGCCGCAAAAGAAGGTGCATCAACTTTCAGAACAATCGCAGAAAAAACAAAAGACCCCGATATAGCTTTTCTTGCATGGTTTTATTGCGCCCAGTTTTCCGTCAACGAGAAAAATTTTGACGCAGCACTTAATGCATTTATCCTTTCAATGCACGCCGCTCCGACACCGGCAAAATATGACAACGCACTGTGGTATTACCTGAAAACAGCCAGGACGGTTTCGCTTGAAGCGGCAAAAGACGCGCTTAAAACATATGCCCCGACATGGCAGGATCCAGAATATTTTGATGATTTTCTTGAAACTATAGCAGAAGATTTGCTGCAGGGCTGCTATTGGAATGACTTTGTTGAGACTTACATGCTTATTCAGGGCTACGCCGCGCCGGATTCGCTGGCAAGATATGCCTATATAAGCGGCCGTCTAATCGAAGAAACAATGGCGGAGAATCCTTTTCAGGGATTGAGCCGTTTACAGGCAGCCCAGGAATGTTACGAAAAAGCTTATGACGGAAACCACACAGCGCTTTATTACAGGTTTCTGGCGGCAGAACAGCTCGGCATTCCTATTGAGGAAGATATAGAAAAAAACAGCACAATTCATTTTGAAGAAGACAAAGCGCTCGAAGCATTCGTTGTAGGCTATGCAAAGCATGCACTTTTTGACGAGGCTTACAAAACTTATAGGGCACACTACCACGACATAAGCATTGAGTGTGCTTCTGAACTTTCGCAGATTTTCAGCAGCGCAGCAGAAAAAGACTGTAAGCTGCATTACAACGCACTGCGCATTATAAGCTATGCCGCAGGACGTTCGGATTCAACGCTTACAAAAGATATTCTCTGCCTTTTGTATCCGCGTCCATATCTTGAAGAAGTCAAAGCTGCGGCGGAGACATTCGGTGTGAACGAAGATGTGCTTTTCGGGCTTATAAGAACAGAAAGCTATTTTGACAGAACAATTACATCGAGGGCCGGTGCGACAGGCCTTGCGCAGCTTATGGATGCCACAGCAAGCGACATTGCAAAAAAGCTTAAAATCAAAGAATATGACTTAACCGACGCAGATACAAACGTAAACTTCGGTGCATATTATCTGAACAATCTGACAGAGCGGCTTGACAATTCAATTATGATGGCGCTTTTTGCATATAACGGCGGAATCGCACGCGTACGCCGATGGCAGAAAGCCGCGAAAGATTTGCCGGTAGACCTGTTCCTTGAGACAATTCCATTTAAAGAAACGCGTGACTACGGGCGCAAGGTGCTTTCTGCCGCGTCTTTGTACGGTTATCTTTACTACAACAAAACCGTTCATCAGGTTGTGCAGGAAATAATAGGTGCAAAACCGCAAATTGAAAGCAACAAACTGAATAAGACACAGGACACAGAAAAAAGCAAATAGTTCCGCGTATTCTGCGCCCGCTCCAGATGTAAGCTAAAAAAGGAATAATCCGGCTATTCCAAGCGGAATCAAATAAATTGCGAAAAATCCGAGCCGGCCGCTTTTTATAAGCTTCATAAGCACAAACAAAGCGCCTAAGCCTGCAAGAAACGCAGCCAGACAGCCCGCCGCAAGACAGGACACAGACACAACGCCTGTCATTTCGCCCAAATCTTTTACTTCAAGAATGAAAGCGCCCAAAATTGCAGGAATCGAAAGAATAAAAGAGAATTCGCCTGCTGTTTTGCGGTCTACGCCAGAAAGAATAGCAGCAGAAATTGTGCTGCCGGAACGCGAAATGCCGGGCAGAGTGCCGAAACCCTGCGCAATGCCGCAGATAATGCCCTGCTTTACGCTCACTGCACCTTCAGTCTGCTCTGCTGCGGCAGCTTCTTCAGCTGAAGATGAACCAGCCGCAGTCTTTCCCGATTTATCAAGCACTGTTGCAAAAACAAGCAGCATGCCGGTTACGATAAATCCGGTGCAGACAAGCTTTATAGGCGCATCTTCTATAAAATGGCTTGAAACAACACCGAGAACGCCTGTTATTACAGTCGCAACAATAACAGCGAGAATGGTTGTCTGCTTCGGCTTGTCACCGTCGAGCGGCTTTTTTACCACCATTCTTATAAAAACTGAAATTAAATCGATTATTGTCTTTCTAAAAAAGAGCACAACTGCCGCAAGAGTTGCAACATGAAGGCAGACATCAAAAATAAGCGGAACTCCGTCTAAACCGAACAGCTTTTGAGCCACTACAAGATGCCCCGAGCTCGACACCGGTAGAAATTCCGTTATACCCTGCAAAATTCCTAAAAAGAGCGACTGAAATATACTCATAAAATACTCCCTGTTTCAAACTTTGGAAAACATAGAGAATCTTATCGATATGAGAGAAAAAAAGAAAGGGGAAATGCAGACGGATTTCAAAATCTGCATTTCCCCAGAAAGCAAGAAAGTAAGTATGAAGGAAAAGGAGAGCTGTCAAGCAAAATGGCATAAAATGCGAACATTCACTCTAAATACCGTAAATAACATTTACAGCATTTTAATAAGCTTACATAACATATAAGCTTATTGAAGTGCTGTTTCAGGCTGCCTTAAAAGACAGCCTTACAGTCTATTTTCTCAAATCAAAGACATGAACAATAGAAGCACCTATTGTTACATCACCTCTGTCTGAAATCTGAATACCTACAAAGTCTCCCTTGCGTATGTCACCGATGCCGATGCTTATAACACCGCGTGGAGAACGGTTGGCAGCGTTCGGATCATCGTTATCGCGGAAAATTTTTGTCGATGCAGAAGCTTCTACGATAAGCGTGTCGCCGTCAGACTCTACAACCAAAGTGCCCGAAGCCGGGTCAACAGCTTTTACCGTTCCCTGAACAGGACAGTCATAATCGCAGTCATAGACATACTCGTATTCGACTACTGTCTTTGTAAGGGGCAAATCCCTTCTTACTGGCGGCGGGTCACGGTAAACACGGCTTGTACTTCTGTACACAACTATCGGCCGTGAGCGGTAGTAATGAAACCGGATTGGCGGCGGTGGCGGCAAAGGCCTTGCATGATGATGATGATGCGGAGGCGGTGGAGCCTTCTTAGGTGTCAGCAGATGCGGACTTGCCGGGTCCGGTCTTGGATGCGGACCTTTATGCGGCGGCTGGGCACTGGCACAAAATATCATAAAGCAAAGCGTAACCGTACATGCAGTGATTAACTTTTTCTTCATAAAATCTCCTGTATTGACAGAAATCAACAAACCCAATGCAAGCATCGTGGTATGAACCATAAAAATAGAAATATCTATTTACAATAGCTTTATTTACTAAACACAGCAAAGGTTCGTTGTTCTCATAAGGTATTGCAGTCGGGTTTCATACCCTTTATTTCAACCCAAGTGTCGGGGTATGAAACCCTCCGCACGAATCAACAGCTTTCCAGTCGTCCTCTAAAAAACTGTTCATTTCTGTCTTTAGCGACCTTTATGGCATCAGTATAACCTTGCTTTTTCAACAGTACATTAAAATAAGATTAAAACTGCCTTATAAAAAATATTCAAATTTTAGCAGATTTTAATGTACTGTTATTTCAATACGGTATATACTCAATTTGGATGTTTAGATTAAAATGTTTTTCTCATACATTTTTAAGTTTTCTCTTTTTATTATGTTTTTGTCTGACAATGGCACATGTAGATGCCCAGCCGCGGTTTCAGCATAGAAAGCCTGTTTCTGATTCTCTTGATGACCAGAAAAGTCAGACGCAGAATTTTGCCGAAGCACAGCAGCGCCAGCTTGCCCTTGAAAAAACATCCGCAAAGCAGACAGATCTTTCGTTTATTCTGATAGTTACTTTTAATATTCCCGTCAATCCAAAAACGATTACGCCGTCAACAATATCTATCAATTCCGTTACTCTTGACTCCTCTGTTTCCATAAAATTTAACAGAGTCGGCAATGAAGTTCACATTTTTATCCCTATGGACAAAATTTATGAACTTGATTCAAAAGGGAAGAAAAAACTTTTTGTCCACATCGATAAAATAACAGCCTATGACGGTGTAAAAATTGACGGACGTTCAATTGAAAATCTTGAATTCACCGTCACTTATCAATAAACTTATTCATAGAACAGAAGTTTCAAAAACAGATAAATTTGTGGAGTAATTGTGAACATCTTAATAGTAGAAGACGAACCGAATATTGCAAGTTTTGAAAAGCTTGAGCTTGAACATGAAGGTTATACCGTAACTTTGGCACAGACAGGCCGCGAAGCTCTTACCATTTTTGAAAAAAGCCTTAACGACAATACACAGGAACCATTTTCTATTGTATTGCTTGACATAATGCTCCCGGAACTGAACGGAATTGAAGTTCTGCGCCGCATCCGCAAATTGTCGCAGATTCCGGTTGTACTTGTTACGGCACGCGGCGAAACCTTTGACAAGGTAAACGGACTGGACGCCGGTGCTGACGACTATATTGCAAAGCCTTTTGCAATAGAAGAACTTTTAGCGCGCATACGCTCTGTTTTAAGACGTTCAGCACAGCAGGAAACTTCGCCGGCTGCTTCTTCACCGGCTTCATCGTCTGTTATTACGTTTGACCGGCTTACACTAAATGCAGCAAGTTATGAAGTCTTTATAGACCAGACTCTTGTTTCACTTACAAAAACTGAGTTTCTGCTCTTAAAGTGCCTTCTCTGCCACCAGGGCGAAGTTTTGTCTAGAACTGATATTATCAACGAGGTCTGGGGCGAAGATCACTACATTGACGAAAATTCCGTTGATGTTTATGTCCGCTATTTGAGAACCAAAATTGACGAAGTTTTCAATGTTTCCTATATAACTACAGTTCGCGGAGCCGGTTATACGATTCGGAAACCATCAAATGTTTAGCAGACTTAAACCTAAAGACTTCAGACTGTCTATTTCAACCCGTATAGCACTGATATTCTGTATCCTCACTTTTCTGATTGTTTCGCTTTCCACATATCTTATAACCGGTCTTTTAAAGACAACCGTTTTAAGCCAGAAATCTGACGAGCTAATTGAACATACAAAGCGAATTTCGAGCGAATTTATGGACGAAGAAACGCAGTCTGAGTTTATAACGCTTGCAATAAAGCTTACGCAGGAAGAACCGAATTATTGGCAGAATCTTCAGATGAGTTTTGATGCAGTTGACCGGCATGTGAGGCAGGCACGTATTCCATATTACATTTCGTATACAGTATATTTTGTAACCCAATATGGAACACCTGTTCTTTTGGGCTATAATGACCAGTCTCTGCCGGTGCTGCCGCTTACAGACGGAATGCAGCCCAAGCGCCTTATAGAAAAGAACTACTACACCGACGGTGACCTGAACATTCTTTATCTGTCTATCCCGTCAGGCTCTTTAAATATTCAGACATCTTTGAACATGGACGTAGACAGCATCGACAAGCTTCTTACAAAGCTTCCGAAAGTCATGCTCTTTTTTGCGATTCCGCTTCTGATTATTTCGTTCTTGACGGCAAAATTTCTTTCTTCTAGAATGCTCCGCCCTGTTGCAGATATTACGCGGACAGCCAACGAAATAAGCGCGTCTCAGCTTGACAAGCGCATACCGGAACCGAATTCCAAAGACGAGCTTCTGGAACTTGCGAAAACATTCAACCGGCTTTTTGCAAGGCTTCAGCAGGATTTTGAGCGTGAGCGCCGCTTTACTTCCGACGTTTCGCATGAACTTCGTACACCGCTTGCCGTTCTGCTCGGCCACCTTGATTTGCTGCGCCGCTGGGGTAAGACTGACACCAACGTGCTTGATTCTTCGCTTGAAACGCTTTATTCAGAAACAAAATCCATGCAGTCTCTTGTAGAGAATCTGCTTCTTCTTTCAAGAAGCGAGCGGCAGGCCCCGCCTGAAAAGCTTCTTGTCAAAATCAATTTTATGCTGAATAAAATTGTAACAGATTTAAAGCTTGTCTCGCCGGAAGTTCTGTTTTCTATAGAATGTCCGCAAGACGCTGTGCTTTTTACAAATCCGGACATTCTTACGCAGATTCTGCGCATTCTTATAACCAACAGCATTTTTTACAGCCCTGCACCGGCAGAAATAACACTCGCCTTTGAGCCGGAAACAAACTCCCTTTCAGTTTCAGACAAGGGCAACGGCATTGCGGAAAAAGACTTGCCGCACATTTTTGAGCGCCTTTACAGAACAGACGAATCGCGTAACCACAGAACCGGCGGTTCGGGGCTTGGCCTTGCAATCGCCCAGACCCTGTGCAAAAACCTCGGCGCAACAATTTCAGCCAAAAGTAAAGGCTTAGGCAAAGGCACAACCATGACAATCTGTTTTTCAAAAGAAAGCGGTGCAATCTAGGTTCAATGAACGAACCCCGACGCAGACTCGCAGCGAAGCTCCTAGCGGCGTGCGGGGTATCGTTCGTTCTGCAGAAATATTCCAGTGTGATTGGGAACTGTAATTTCATATAAAAATTGATTTTGCTTCTACACAGATATGCATCAATAAGAACTTGCGTAGGCGGATTTTGGCGCGCAAAAAACTCTGCAGGCACGAAGTGCCGAAGCCTTTTTGCGTGACAGGATTCGCCGAGAGCAAGTTCTTACTATGGTACAATTTCTAAATTGTTTTTTCATGTTGAAACCGGTGCAATATAGGCACATAACTTGCAAAAAATGTACATAATAGGCTATTTTATATAAATGGCACGCATAAAACCCTGTATTTTACTTTTATTAATTGTTTTATTGCTTACATCTTGTGAGACAAGCAAAGGAACATCAAAAAAAGATTCCGGCATTGAGACAGAGCCGGTAACAGAACAGAAACAGACACAGCAGACTGCGAAGCATCAGTCTAAGCCAAAAGAAAAAGAGCCGGAAATTGTAAGCGCAAGCTTAATTGCCGTGGGTGACAACTTGATTCATTCGCCGATTTATACACAGGCTGAAAACAGGGCAAAAGCCGCAAAGCTTGAAGCAAAAGACACAAACATTCCAAAGTATCTTTTTGACAGTGCCTATACGGAATTATTGCCGTTCGTAGAACTTGCGGATTTTGCGTTTATCAATCAGGAAACGCTTGTTGCGCCGTCTTTTACGCCGTCAACTTACCCGCGCTTCTGCTCGCCAAAAGAAATGGGCGACTTTGTACTTGATTCGGGCTTTAACATGATAAGCATTGCAAACAACCACATGCTCGACAAAGAAGAAGCAGGATTGCGCGATTCACTGAACTACTGGAAAAATCAGGACAGAGCCGTTGTTTCGGGTGCTTTTTTTGACAAAGAAGACATGGATACTGTCAGAATTATCGAAAAAAACAGCATAAAACTCGGGTTTGTCGCATTTACGTCTTCGCTCAACGGTTTGACGCTGCCTGAAAAGTCAAAACTACAGATTGGGCGCGCAAACGACGAGGCACAGCTTGAAAAAATGATAAAAGACGCAAAAAGCAAAAGCGACCTTGTTGTGGTTTCTGCACACTGGGGCGAAGAATACAAGACTAAGCCGAATAAAACTCAGACTGAGCTTGCACAGAAGCTTGCCGACTGGGGCGCTGACATAATCATAGGCACACATCCGCACGTACTTCAGCCAATAGAAGAGCTGCGCGCAAGTGACGGCAGACGCGTTCTTGTGGCATATTCGCTCGGCAATCTGATTTCAAGCCAGAACGAAGGGCCGCGCGTAATCGGCGGACTTTTGTCTATGACGATTGAGAAAAATCTTGATACAGGCGAAACACAATTCAGCAATGTGTCGCTGCTGCCGCTTGTTACGAATTACGGTAACGGCTTTGCAAATATTTCCATTTATCCGATTACAAAATACACGCCCGACCTTGCAAGCAGACATGGCGTAAAACGCTTTACGAATAATTTCAATTACAATTATATCCTGAAACAGGCGCAGGACATAATTCCTGCAAAATATCTGGTATTGCCGGAAACGCTTTTTACAAATTCACCGCTCCGCTACCAAGTCTGGATTATGCGTTGATTTGAGCCGCCGCATTTTTGCCTATGCTTTACCGCTCTGTTTCTGACTTCTACAAGGAAAAATTCGGCTGCAAAGTCTACAAGATTTCGCTTGATGCTGGCTGCACATGCCCGACACGCGACGGCACAAAAGGAACAGGAGGCTGCATTTTTTGCAGTCAGTCGGGTTCAGGCGATTTTGCGGCGGAGCGAAGCCTTCCACTTGAAAAACAGATTGAACAGGCAAAACTGAAAGTTCAGTCTAAAACCGGGAAAAGCCCCGGAGCAAAATTCATCGCTTATTTTCAAAACTTTACAAACACTTACGGCGATATAAACCGGCTTGAAGCTTTGTGGAATAAGGCGGCAGAAGCTGAAGGCATTGCCGGTGTGGCAATCGCAACCCGCCCCGACTGCCTTGAAGCGCCGGTCTTAGAAGCAATAGCGCGCCTCTGCAAAAAGACTTTTGTGTCTGTAGAGCTTGGGCTTCAGACGACAAACCAGAAATCAATTGAATATATCCGCCGCAATTATGAGACAAGCGAATACGACAGTGCGGTTCGGAAGCTCCACGCCATCTCAAAAGACATTCACGTTGTTACGCACATAATTTTCGGGCTGCCGGGTGAAACTGAAAAAGATATGCTTGAAACGGTGCGCCATTCCCTAAAAGCCGGAACTGACGGCATAAAAATTGCGCTTCTTCACGTTTTAGAGAATACCGACCTTGCAGAAGATTACCGCAGCGGCAAGTTTGAGTGCCTTTCAATGGAAAAATACTTTGAGCTTGTCGCAAAAGCATTGAGCATTATTCCGCAGAATATAGTTATACACAGACTGACTGGCGACGGCGCTAAAAAGATTCTGATTGCACCGCTTTGGACTGCTGACAAAAAGCATGTTCACAACGAGCTTGAAAAATATCTTTTAAAAAACGTAAAACCTATGATATGATGTAACAAGCATGCAAAAGCGGAGAATGCCATGGCAGAACAGATAACAAACGATTTTATTGCCCAATTCAATTCATTGAGCAATTCTGGAATGCTCGAAAGAAATAAAGATCTTCAGCATGAAAACAGACAGCTCCACAGACTTATTGATGACAGTGCCGCTCTTCTGTTGATTACAAGCGCAGACAGCATGTTTGAGTTTATCAGCACAAGGTTTCTCGATTATTTTCTGCCGCAGTTCATGGCTTTTCTGATTCAGCCGCCAAGAGAAAATTCTATTCTTCAATACTGCTACAGAAACATAGGAAGAGTTTCTGACCGAATCGACGATTCAAATTACAAGACACTTCACAGATATTATGCCGAGGGCAACACCGACAACGAATTTGAAAAAATCAAAGAAAAGATGGGCATTGAAAGCTTCAGCCAGGATTTTCTTGACATACACCCGCTGATGATTTTCCCGTTAAAGGGAATCGGCGGCATTTACGGCTTTTCAATTTTCAGCGACAAACTGACAGGCAGCGCTTATACGCGCGCCGAAATTGACTACATAACACACATGTTCAGCGTTCTTTCTGTAATGATTCAGAACGACATGCACTACAAAACATCGATTACCGACCCAAAAACCGGGCTTTACACATACGACTACTTTATCAACAAGCTTGAAGAAACTACGGCGATTGTGCGGCGCTACAAGCACACAGCCGGACTTCTTATGATAGACATTGACCTTTTCAAAAAGTTCAACGACACATGGGGACATCTTGCCGGTGACAAAGTGCTTATTACAATTGCTTCCGCGATGAGCGCGGTTCTGCGGAAAGAAGACTGTCTTTGCAGATTTGGCGGCGAAGAATTCGCAATTGTGATTCCAGAGACAGACTCAGTCGGTTTAACCTCACTGGCAGAAAGACTCAGACAGACGGTAAGTTCTTCGGAAGTAAACGTAAACGGTACAAGACTTTCTGTAACAATAAGCCTCGGCGCATGTCTTATCTCTTATTCTGAAAAAGCTGAGCCCCGCGTTTTAATCGACCGCGCTGACAAGGCACTTTACTTTGCAAAGACAAGCGGAAGAAACTGCTCGGCTTTGTTCCCGGACGGGCTTTTGCGCAGGGCCGCAATTCACCGTGGTATAAGTGAAATAGAAATTCTAGCCCCGCTTACAACAAAAGAGGTGCAGCATGGTTAGCATACTGACTGCCGAAACCTTTGACGAGCTTATATTTAAAAGCAGCGGTACAATTCTTATAGATTTTTTTGCGCCCTGGTGCGGTCCATGCAAAATGATGGCACCGATTCTCGAAGACTTTGCAGAAGAACACACCGGAAAAGTGAAAGTCTATAAAGTTGATGTGGAAGATCAACCCACACTCGCTGACCGTCTCCGCATTTTAAGTGTACCGACTTTGATGGTGGTAAAAGACGGCAAGATTCAGACCCGCGTCGAAGGCACCCGCGATGAAGACGGCTTAAAAGAGCTTTTAGGAATTTAAGCAATGAACAATCAAGCTGCCTGCTGTCTAAAACCATGTTATACGCACAGCTCACTGAGCTGGAACAATGGAGAAATAAAAATGAGTGATTTCTATTATTATGAGGCTGGATATGGGAAAAGAATAGGAGCTTATTTAATTGACTCAATAATTATTCTTTTACCAACTTTAATATTTTGTTTTTATTTTTCCAGTAATCAAAATGTATTCTTAATTGGTTTTGTACTTCTTCAAATCTTATGCAGACTATATTTTATATTAATGAATAGATTTTATAACGGTACAATCGGAAAGAAACTCCTTAAAATAAAAATTATTAATTATCACAGTGAAGAAATAAACGAAAAAATTCCGTGGAAAAATGTTATTCTTAGACAAATACTTGATATAATTTGTGTTATTCCACAGATAGTAATTCCTGTAATTAGTGTTCTATTAATAAATAATTGGCAAGGTTATCAGACTTTTAGTTATGCATTAAAGTATTACAAAAGTTCTCCAATGGGTAAGTTATTTATGTTTTTAAGTATTATAATAACAATATTAGAAATTATAACAATGCTAAAAAATGAAGAAAACAGATCTCTTCACGATTTAATTGCTAAAACTATAGTTGTTGAAGAATAGATAAAATAAAAACGTATAACAAAGGTTCGTAGCCGACAGGCAGTCAAGCCGCGTGCGGTACAACCAGTTGTTATGCTGACACCCGCACTGGGGCGCTTAGGAGAAAAATGCTGATCAGACAAGCTGAAGAAAAAGATGTTCTTGATATAAAGGATTTGTATTTCAATTTTCTGACAAAATATCCGCCGAAAGAAGAACAGGACATTGAGGCCTGGAAACAGCTTATCAATGAATTCAATAAAAGTGAAAAATTCTATTTCCTGGTAGTTGAAGAAGATAACCGGGTTGTATCAACTGTTCAGCTTGCAATTATTCCAAGCCTGACCCATAACATGCGTTCATTTGCCGTTGTAGAAAATGTGGTAACGCATGAAGCTTACCGCAAAAAGGGCTTTGCTTCGATGCTTTTGCAGGAAGCTATAAAGATTGCGCAGAACAAAAATTGTTATAAAATCTCTTTGGAAACTGGCTCAAACCGGGAAAGCACATTAAACTTTTATAAAGAAAATGGTTTTGAAATGGACACAAAACATTCGTTTCTCAAGAGACTATAAAATCTCGTCTGCATGACAGGAGAAAAAATGAAAAAATCTTTGATTCATAGCGGTATTATAACATACCCACAGTGCTTTTTCTATTGTTGAGCTTTTCTTTTCGCAATAGCTTAATCTTATATTAAAGTTCATACGGCGAAAAGTGACTGTTTTCGCGATGCGAATGTGAATATGATTTATGCTTCAATCCAGAGTTAAAATCTACGCACCCTTAAGGTTTTGTTACGCAAGGCTTTAAATATTTTGCACAAATCATAATTTGTTAAAGATTAGCGTAAGAGGCTTAATTGTTCAGTTATATAAAAAGCAAATCTGTCAATCTGGAAAACCTATTTGAATTTCTTTTATTATGCCATTTTTATCAGTACTTATAACTACACCGGCATCGAATACTGCTTTTCTAAGAAAATTTTTTAGCTGATAACCATAATGATTTTCATTCATCAGTTCAGACACTTCTTCATTACCATCAAGAAATTTGTTGATATCGTCTCCAACTTTTATACCGTTTGCCAATTGATATTCTGAAGATTTAATTGTGATGTGCTGAACTCTTTTGAAATTCCGATTAACAGCAAATGACAAGTCATCGTAATAAAGGCTGTCTTCATTATAAACATCATCATAAAAAGTAGAATCTGGTTCACCAAGAATATCTATTAAATCAGATTCTTTAATTCCAGATAAAATCAGTCCTTTTTCTGTCTTTATCCCTGCTTCTTCAATATTATTGAGTCTATACTCTGCAATATCAGCTTCAAAAATATACTCTCCGTATATCCAGCCTTTTCCTAGCTGTGAATTAATATATATCCATTGAAAATCAGAATCATCAATCAGTTCTACATATTCAAGGCATTGAACACTGTCTCCAGTATTGAGCTTGCCAATTATATTGCTGTTTAATCCATAATTATCACGCAAACGGACATTATCATCATTTATAATAAAAGTTCCTCCCATGAAACCAGATGCTCCGATAGTCTCATTCTGTTTTTGAGGTGTTTCAGAATCAGATTGATTTTCGTTATAGGATAGTTCTGATTTAACAGATGTTGCTGATGATTCTTCATGTATTTCAGCTTTTGACAACAATATTTCTTCTTGTTTTTCTGATTCAGCTTTTAAATTTGATTTTTCACAAGCAAAGCAAATCAATGTCATACAGCAGATTAATTCACAAATAAATATTCGCTTCATATATAGCTCTCTTTTCTTTAAATAGTATTTAAGACATATATACTATTAGTCTCAATTCCAAGTTTTGTTATTTTATCATAAATTTTGCAAGAATTTGTCATTGTCGGGCGTCTGCCTGTCGGCAGACAGGTGCCCCGAGAATCTTTCTTCACAAAACCAATAATAATTGTCATTAGATTGCCATGTCTAGAACGGCAATGACACAATTGAATGAAACTCGAAATTGAACCTAATAAGCAGGCTTCACATGGGCGCGGCAACTTGTTCTAAAGAATTCGTTACCGCGCCTTTTCTAGAAACATACAATTTGCTATACTTAGCGCATGATTAAGCGACTGGAACAAATGGCAAAGCGTTTTGCCGAAGTGAACGAACTGATACAAGACCCGGAACTGGTCAAAGACCCGAAAAAATACAAAGACATAATGCGCGAGCATTCTCACCTTTCAAGCGTTATGGAAGCTTACGAAGAATACAAGTCTATTCTTCAGGGCATAGAAGATGCCAAAGTGCTCATAACTGAAGAAGAAGACCACGACATGAAAGAAATGGCGCGCGAAGAACTGAAAGGACTCGAAGAGAAAAAACCGCAAATCGAAGAAAAGATAAAGTTCCTGCTCATTCCGCCTGACCCGCTTGAAGAAAAGAACATCATCATGGAAATCCGTGGCGGCACCGGCGGCGACGAGTCTTCGCTTTTTGCGGCAGATTTGTTCCGCATGTATACGCGCTACGCCGACATGAAAGGCTGGAAATACGAGATAATGGACGCCAACGAAACAGAAGTCGGTGGCTACAAAGAGATTTCGCTTTCAATTAGCGGAAAATACGTGTACGGCAGCTTGCGCTACGAAAGCGGCGTACACCGCGTTCAGCGTGTGCCTGAAACCGAGGCGCAGGGCCGCGTTCATACTTCGGCCGTAACCGTTGCGGTTCTGCCTGAAGCAGAAGAAACTGAAATTGACATAAAGCCGGAAGACGTGCGCGTTGACGTTATGCGCGCCGGCGGCCCGGGCGGTCAGTGCGTCAACACGACGGACTCTGCCGTGCGCCTTACGCATATTCCGACAGGCATTGTCGTAATTCAGCAGGACGAAAAAAGCCAGATAAAGAACAAGGCAAAGGCTTGGCGTGTTCTTCGCGCGCGTCTTTTTGACCTTGAAGAATCAAAGAAAAATGCGGAACGTGCCGCCGCAAGGCGCAACATGGTCGGTTCTGGCGACAGAAGCGAGCGCATACGCACGTACAACTTTCCGCAGAACAGACTTACGGACCACCGCATCAACCTTACGCTTTACAAGCTTGACCAGGTTATGCAAGGCCAGCTTGACGAGCTGATTGACGCGCTCTGCATCTATAACAAAGAGGCGCTGCTCAAGGCTGACGGCTCTGCGCTTTCATAATCTATGGAATTGTGGGATATCTTTGACCACGTGCGCGAACCGCAGAACAGAACGGCCGTGCGCGGCTCAACCATCAGCAAGCAAGACTTTCATTTGATTATACACGCCTGGGTTAGGAGAAAAAGCGACGGCAAGCTGCTTGTTTCAAGGCGCGTGCCGCAAATTTTCTGGGGCGGCTACTGGCAGCCGACAGGCGGTTCTGCAAAAGCAGGCGAATCGAGCAAAGCAGCCGCGCTCCGCGAATTAAACGAAGAACTCGGAATAAAAGCAGATGATGCGCAAAGCACTCTGCTTTTTTCATATAGATTCGTGCCACCAGAGCCGGAAAATCCTTCGTTTTTTTTGGACTGCTGGCTCTTTGAATTTGACGATGTTTCTGGCAAGCCGGAACTGATGCCGGTCTTGCAGCAGGAAGAAGTCTGCGAAGCTAAATGGTGCACGCTTGAAAAGGTTCTGAATCTCTGGCAGCAGGGCAGCTTTATGCCCTTTGAAACGACATGGCCGCCGTATTTTGACGTGCTGAAAAAGTCGCTGCAGAAGCCAGGCACAGTCTTTGCGTTGCGCGCATGGGGCGCAGCCGAGCTTAGAAGCGCAAGCACGGCCACGCCGGAACTTGATTCTTCGCTTTTGCTTGCACATGTGCTTGGCTGCCAGAAAAACGAGCTGCTTTTGCGTACTTCAGACAAAGTTTCAGCTGAAGACACGGCGGCATTTGCAAAACTGCTTTTTAAGCGCGCAGACGGAATGCCTGTAGCTTATCTGACAGGCCGAAAGGATTTTTGGAAAAGCACTTTTGAAGTTTCTCCGGCCGTGCTTATACCAAAGCCCGACACTGAACTGCTCGTTGAGCTTGCGGCAAAGCATGTTTCAGACTTTTTTAAGCTTAACCCAGAAAAGACGCTGCGCCTTGCTGATGTCTGCACAGGTTCGGGCTGCATCGGCATAAGCGTCTTGCAAGAAGCAGTCGAACAAAATTTGCCGCTTGAAAAGCTCAATTTTACGCTGACTGACGTTTCAAAAGCCGCACTTGATATTGCAAAACGCAACGCAAGCACAATTCTCGGCAACAATGTGCAGAATATCAGCTTTGTTTTGGGCGACCTGCTTGAGCCGCTGCTAAATACAAGCAGAAAGGCGCAAACAGACGGCAGTTCTGACAGCGCGGCGAAGTTTGACCTTATTTTGTCTAACCCGCCTTATGTGCCGAGCCGCATAACGGACGAGCTTCTGCAAGACGGGCGGAGCGAGCCGCGGCTTGCGCTTGACGGCGGTGCAGACGGACTTGATATAATCAGAAAGCTTGTTCCAGAGGTATGGCAAGCGCTTGATAAAAACGGTATACTACTCATCGAAACAGGCGAATACAATGCGGCAGAGACAGCCGCGCTTTTAAGAAAAGCCGGTTTTGCTGATGTTCAGACTTTTGACGATTTAGGAGGGCAGCCACGAGTAACGCAAGCACGGAAACCGTAAGCGCACGGACAGAATCTGCGGCAAACGCTATAAAAGAAGCGGCTTCTTTTATAGAAACGCTGCCCGAAGCAAAAAAAGCAAATATCGAAATTTCTCATCAGCTGAGGGTTGCAGACATTCTGCTTCAGCTGAACATGGACGCACCGACATGCGTTGCTGGTGCGCTGCACAACATCAAATTTGACGAAAAAGAACGCGCCGAAGTTGAGCAGAAATTCGGAAAGACAGTGCTTCTGCTTTTAGATGAATCTGCCGTAATTTCAAAGCTTACGATGAAGTGCAAGACGCAGCAGCAGGCAGATTCAATCCGCAAGATGATTTTTGCGCTTGTAAACGACATCAGGACAATCATAGTCAAGCTTGCAGACAAGCTTGACCGAATGCGCAACCTCAAAGGCGTTGACGTTGAAAAACAGCGCAAAACCGCTTACGAAGCAATCGGCATTTGGGCACCGATTGCAAACAGACTTGGTATTTCTTCTGTTAAAGACGAACTTGAAGACTTGAGTCTGAAATTTTCAAACCCTGAAATTTTTGCACATATAAAGAAGATTGTTTCGCTAAAAAAAGATGAGCGCGCCGAATACATAAACACGGCTGTCGCCAAAATCGAAGAAGAAGCTAAAAAAGCCGGAATCGAGGTCGTGGTAAAGGGCAGGGCGAAGCATTTTTATTCGATTTACCAGAAAATGCGGAAGCGCAACAAAAGCGCGGACGAGCTTTTTGACTTGCTTGCAATACGGATTTTGTGCAGCAACACCGTTCAATGCTACACGCTTGTGGGGCTTGTGCATAATTTGTGGAAGCCTGTCGACGGCCGCTTCAAAGATTATATCGCGAACCCGAAAAGCAACGGCTATCAGTCTTTGCACACAACCGTAGAATGCAACGGCAAGCCGCTTGAAATTCAGATTAGAACTTTCAAAATGCACGACACGGCTGAAAACGGCGTTGCAAGCCACTGGCTTTACAAGAAAGGCACAAACAAAGATGCGGTTTCCGCTTCAAGCCTTGATGTCGTCAATAAAATGAAGACGCTTGCTAAGGCAGCGGCTCAAGACACGGCTGAAGAAACTCAGCGCGAGTTTTTTGCCGCAATCAAGGGCGAGCTGCTCGGCAATTCGGTTTTTGTGTTCACGCCCAACGGCGATGTAATTGAACTGCCGGCCGGTGCATGTGCAATTGATTTTGCTTACGCAATTCATTCAGCTATTGGCGAAAAGATAACCGGTGCGAAGGCAGACGGCCAGATTATCGCGCTCGGCACGCCGCTTGAAAACACACAGACAATCGAAGTTTTGACAAGCCCTTCCGCGCATCCGACCGTAAATCAGCTGAACGTGGTAAAGACCTCGAAGGCAAAGGCAAAAATCCGCGCTTACCTCAATGAGCATGACCCGACATTTAATGCCGTGCCGAAAGCTGAAGACGAAGCCGCCGTTTCTGCTATCGGGCAGCCGTCTTTCAGCCACCACAACCACTCGCCCAAAAGCGCAGAGCAAGAGCAAGAAGCCGAGCAGGCCGAGCTTGTGCACAAGACGATGACGGCGAGAATCCGCATCGGCGACACCTCAAATTTCTTGTTCAGCCTTGCCGGCTGCTGCAACCCAAAATTCGGCGACGACGTTGTGGGCTACGTTTCGCGCGGCCGCGGCATCATCGTTCACCGCGAAGACTGCCGCAACGTCTGGCGCATCCCGAACATCGAAGAGCGCCTGGTTCAAATTGAATGGGATTCTTCCGCCGACAAGGATAAAGCTAAATGACAGACATTTCTAAAGATTCTCTGATTTGGTTCGGCAGGACATTGGATATAGACGGCGTGCGCTATTTTGATTATTCCGCTGCTGGCTTTGAATTTGCCTTTACCGGCACAAAAGCTGTCTGCACTTTATGTTCAGACCCAGATTCTTGGCAAGACGACACAAAATGCTGGCTCGGCGTCTACGTTTCAGAGCTTGACGCAAGCGCAGCAAAAAAGCCGCTTGAGTTTTGGCAAGACTTTGGCGGCGAACCTGACAAGCACATTCAGCTCAACAAAAAGCTTGCAGATTATACGCTATTTGAAAGCGCAACGCCAAAAACAGTGCATATCCGCGTCATCAAGTTAAGCGAAGCTGCGTTTGCCTTTGCCGGTTTTTGCGGGCTAAAAATTGAAGGCAAGCTCCTCGAAAATTGCATTGATTCAGCTAAAAAAGAAAAAGCACTCAAAAAACCCAAGATTCAGTTTATTGGCGATTCAATCACATGCGGCTACGGCATAGACGGCGTGTTTGAAAAAGACGTGTTCACCACAGCGCAAGAACGCGCCGACAAGTCGTTTGCATTTCTGACCGCAAAAGAGCTTGGCGCAGAATTTCAGATGGTCAGCTGGAGCGGCATCGGCATAATTTCTTGCTACATTGCGCCGGAAGAAGACTATGTAAGAACAGAAATTCTCATGCCGATGCTCTACCCTTACACAGACAAATCGCTTTCTTTAAGGCTGAAACTTGAGCCTGAAACTTGGAACGCGGAAAGCTTTAAGAGCGATGTAATTGTCATAAACCTCGGCACGAATGACCAGAGCTATACGCGGCAAAAAAAAGAGCGCGTAGACACGTTCATAAGCTGCTACCGCCAGTTTCTTGAGTGTGTGCACCGCAATTCGCCGGAAGCGGCCATTGTTGCGTGCCTCGGCGTTATGGGGCAAGACTTGTGCGGCGCGGTCGAAGAAGCTGCCGCGCTTTTCAAGCAAGATTTTCCGAAAGCTGAAATTTCTGTGCTGAAATTTGATGAACAGGACGAAAAAGACGGAATCGGCGCGGACTGGCACCCAAGCGCAAAGACGCACCAAAAGCTGGCGCAAAAGCTTGCGGCGCACATCAGACAAAACAAGCTGATTTAGCTGCACCCAATGGATTGCTTCGCCTGCGGCTCGCAATGACGATGCTTCAAACTTGAAAATTGTGCGTAGCCAAAACAAGCCGCAATGACCAGCGTACGTCATTGCGAGGAAACGAAGTGACGAAGCAATCTGCTACAAGTGCACGACTAATGCACATTAATCCCAAGATTTTGTGCCGTCGCCTGTTATTGGAATCTGCTCGCCGAGGTACGTGGGCTTTACATGAAGCGCAACCGACATAAACGCCTTGACGCGCGCCAGATATTCGCGCAACGCCCAAGACATGCGGACCCGTTTTCTAAAGCCTACAGATTCATCTGCCTCGTAACCGACCGCGTCAATGCCGAGCTTACGCGCAATGTACAAAGCGCGCGGCAAATGAAAAGCCTGCGTTACGATTACCGCATCATCAACGCAAAAAACAGCCTTTGCCCTGTACATCGTCTCGTAAGTGCTGAAACCTGCATGATCCATAAAAATGTCTTCGTGTGCAATTTCTGGATAATTCTTCAAAATAAAGTTTCTGCCTGTGTTTACTTCATCGTAAGTTTTGCGCCCGTGGTCGCCGGAAATCAAAATCTTTTCTGCCTTGCCCATGCTCAAAAGCTCTGCACCGCTCACGATGCGGTCTCTAAAAGCAATTGAAACATAGCCGCCGTTGTAGACTTTCGCGCCGAGAACAATTGCGGCCGTCTTTGAAGGCACAAGCTCTTTCTGCGTATAGACATACTTTTTTGTTGAAAGAATCATGTAAATGTTTATAATAGCTGAAAATACAAATGCTACCGCGCAGAAAAGCACGAATACGAGCGCAATCCTCTGAATCAAGATAAGCGGCTTCTTCTGCTGTTTCAGTTTCTTCGCACGGAAAGCGCGGAACGTGCTGATGAGGGCGCGAATCTTTTCGCGAAATCTGCAAGTTTTGAGTTTTTCCGCAATGCTGCGCCCTGCATTTGCAAAGCGCTCAATCAACAATTTCAGATTCATTCGCAAAGATTCGGGTAACGCTCTTTCGGTGCCGGTGCGGCAGATTTTGCGCGCACGATATAATCAGGCTTTACCGGCTTTGAAGTGTAAATCAAACATTCGTGGCCGTGGCTTATCCAGTTGCGTATCATGCCGGTTTTCGGGTCAACAAACTGATATTCAGCATCAGGCAAGGCTGTAACGTCTGGCCCGACAAATTCAAGCGGCGTGCCGGCATCAAGCTTGTTCATCGAGTTATAGGTGAAAAACTGCCAGCCCGGCTTGTCTTCTGCAAAAACATGCTCGTCGTCCTGCTGTTTACGCGCTTCAAGCACAGCCGCCTTTTTCTGCGGGTGCATTTCTTCAAAAGCTTTTTCTTCGGCGGCGCGGTTTTTGTCTGCAAGCGCAAGAACCGCGCTTTTGTCTGCCTGTGCGCCAATTGTGCCCATAAGCTCATATTCGCTGTCAGAAGCGCCGCTCGTGGTTTTGTCTGCGTCTGTCCTGCTGTAATAAAAGCCTGTCGCAAATTCGCGGTGCGCCGCCTTGTAAAGTTCAGCTACATAAGGCGCGGCTTCTTCGGCAGAGATTTTGCCTTCAAGCGCGTCAATTTGCTTTCTGTACGCGCGTGTCACCATCGCCACGTAATAAAGGCTTTTCATTCTGCCTTCAATTTTCAGCGCGTCAACTCCGGCGGCCTTCATGTCGTCAAGGTGGTCAATCATGCACAAATCTTTTGATGAAAGCACTGCCGTAAAGTCTTCGCCTTCAAAAATCGGAAAATACTCGCCCGGGCGTTCGCGCTCTTCAAGCACTTTGTAGTCCCAGCGGCAAGCGTGAGAGCAGAAGCCCGAATTTGCACCACGGCCGGTCATGTATGCGCTTAAAAGGCATCTGCCCGAATAAGCCACGCACATCGCACCGTGCGCAAAAACTTCAAGCTCCATTTCTGGCACAGCATCTTTTATCTCGCGGATTTCTTTAAGCGAGGCTTCTCTGCCAAGCACAACACGCTTAAAGCCTAAGTCATGGTACATTTTTACAGCTTCGCGGTTTATGCAGTTTGCCTGCGTGCTTAAATGCAGGTGCGTGTCTGGAAAATGTTTCTTTAAGATATTTACCATTCCGATATCCTGGATGATAAA
>JAEEGK010002792.1_pt1 | contig 43860 bp, 41 predicted proteins | sample 8958771 | NCBI WGS metagenome assembly JAEEGK01 (sample SAMN16246547, study PRJNA631951) | gut metagenome | biome: gut microbiome; feature: rumen; material: SC-attached | host: Bos | place: Iran: Karaj | collected 2018-10
GAAGCTCGTTCACTCCGAGGCCGAAGCCGAGGAAGCGCAGAATACCGCCCGCGCCCTGTTCAGCCAGGGCGGTGACGTGGCGAATATGCCGTCTCAGGCTATAAGCGAAGATAAATTCGCCGCCGACGGAACCGTCGGCGCTATCGACCTGCTTGTTCTCAGCGGGCTTTGCAGTTCTAACGGCGATGCGCGCCGCAATATCCAGCAGGGCGGCGTTGAGATAGCGGGCAAGAAGGTTGCCGATACCTCCGTCCGCTTCACGAAGGACGACCTAAAGGGCGAGGGCATCGTGGTAAAACGCGGAAAGAAAAACTTTTGCCGCGTTTATATCGAAGGCTAAACGATAATTAAAGGCCCGGCGTTTTTAGTCGAACGCCGGGCCGAAGTAAATATCATCCGGCGCATCTGCGCCGCAGAGCATCCCGAAGGGTATTTTTTCTTCGGGGTGCTTTTTTGTATGCGGATAAAAATATTCGCAGCAGGGGAGAGAGAAGGAAGCGCAGAGCGCTTCGGCAAAGGGCCTCGGCTCGTCTTCAAGGCTCAGAAGCTCCTTTATAATTAGCCTGCCGTCCGAAATTTCGCAGGCGGCGACAGCCTCCGATGCACCGAGAGATAGCTTGTAAAGTCCGCCGTCAGAGAGCTTCATCGTTGTTTCAAAAAAGCTCGCAGCGGTTTTGTTCAGCCGGACGTGCGCTCGCCCGCAAAGGTATTTTTCGCGCAGCACGGAATACTGCTCCGCACCTACGGCCTCGCGCTCAAAACCCGCGTAATAGCGGGGCAGAGCGCTGGCCTTCGCCGTGTAAAACGCCGTCCGGTAGCAGAAGCGCTCATAATAAGAAAAAAGACTGTCTTCCGCCGGGACGAGCGCGGAAGCTCCATCCTCGCTCTGAATACGGCGCACTATTTTCGCCGCAAGACCGCATCCCCGATGCTCGGGCAGTGTCGCGAGCGCGTAAAGGTAGCCAAATGGGATTTCCCCTCCCTTAAAAACAATAGAGCCTGTATCGAGCGAATAGCCGGCGGCGACGAGCCTGCCGCCGCGCCTTGCGCCGAAAGCCCTGATATGCCCCTCAAGGGAAGAGAAAAAAAGAGAAATATACTCTTCCTCATCGCCGAAAACCTCGCTCCAGATGCGGCTAAGCTCGGACAAATCGGCGCCCCGCAGGGGGATGGTTTCAATCAAATCTTCCATACGGCGGTATATTTTTCCTCCATAAAATCGGGGAAATACGAAAGCTTTGCCTTGCGAAGATTTTCAAGACCCATATCCTCTTCGCGGTTTATGTATTTCACCTCGGGGTATTTCTCCTTGATATAGCGCGCAAACTCACGGTTTATCATCTGATAAGCCCCGGTGATGGATGAATCGGCCTTTTCAAAATGGGCGACGTAAGTGTCCTCGCTCAGCCTTTCACCGATCGTGAACGCGCAGGGACGCCCGCCGGCGTAAAGAAACGCACCGTCGAGTCCGAGCTCATCGAACTCCGTGAGCGCCTTTTTTATGGCAAGCGCCTCGGCTATGGCGGTCTCCTCGTCGCTTTCATGGCGCTCTATCATCCACTCGCGGTCAAGCTCCGCGCAAAGCGGAGCCGTGACGCTCGTCATGGGGTCAAAGCGCCACTCGTTTTCCGCGACGAAGCGGTTTATGTAATTGCGCTTGGCGTGCAGCTTCTTGCCTTCGAGCGAGGCGAGGCGGTCTATCGAATAAACGTAGTCGAAATAATCCGTCGCGGGCGAAAGCTCATACTGCCCGCCGAACGCTTTTTCCAGAAGCGCAAGCGCTTCCTTGGGGATAGAGTGCATGACAAGTTTCTTTCCGCGCTCACGGGCTCCGGCAACAAGCGGCTCGACCACGCTTTTTAACTTTTCATCGTCTTTGACCTCGATGGGATATGAAAAATAGCATTCGCTTTCAACCTCTGTGCAAATGACGAGGCAGCCTTCGATGATGCACCACGCCGCGGCGTAGCTCGCGCCCCAGCCGTAGATGTTCATGAAGCTGAAATCGGCGTTTCGTGTGCCTGTTGAATAAACGACAGGGTACATCCACTTCCTGTCGCTGAGAATAACGGGTTTGAATTCGGGCATAAATATACCTACTTTTCAATCAGATGTTGGTGCATACCTCTTTGATTTTTTCCTGTAAACGCTTGAGGTCTTCAAAGGTCTCCGGTCTTTTGCCGGGGTCTCGCAGCAGTGCTGCGGGGTGATATAGCGCCATGATGTCGGCGTTTTCGTTTTTGAACCAAAGTCCGTGCTCGCGGGTTATTTTAAAATCCGGCTTAATGAAGCGCATCGCGGAAATACGCCCGAGGCAGACGATTATCTTTGGATTAATGAGCCTGCGCTGCTCGTTGAGCCACTCAATGCAGGTGTCCTGCTCCTCGGGGTAGGGGTCGCGGTTATGCGGCGGGCGGCATTTGACGATGTTGGCTATGTATACTTTCGCGCGGTCAAGATTAATCATTTCGAGCATGCTGTCAAGAAGCTTGCCTGCGCGGCCTACAAAGGGCTCGCCCTGTAAATCCTCCTGTTCTCCGGGGCCTTCGCCGATGAAAAGAATCTCGGAAGCGCGGTTGCCCACGCCGAAAACGAGGTTCGTGCGCCCCTCGGCAAGAGCGCATTTATTACATTTAAGACATTGCTCATAAAGACTATCCCAGCTTGACATGTAATAACCTATCCTTTCACTTGGAATAATTCGCTTTTGCACATTATAACATATAGTATTGATATTTACAATGGAAAACACATATTATAACTACATTATGTAAACCAAAGCTTGGCCGTATACATTTAGGAATAGTCATAATTATACAAAGCGCATAACAACAACATCTTTTTTTGAGAAAAATTTATATAATACTCTTGCAAATGGCGATCTTGTATGCTATAATGCCACTATCAAATACCAAGGGGTGTGCGGCAAAAATGAAATTTGTGGATAGCAAAGCAAAATGCGGAATTTATACTTTCCTGATTTATCTCGTCGTAATGTTTGAGATGAGCGTTCTTTCTGGTTACAGATTTATCACCGGCGAGGCTGATAAGTATGGTAACGGTATTACGCTTGAAGCTAAGAAGGCTGTCAGTCTCAAGGCTATAGGCGAAAACGTAGGCTGGAACTATATAGTCTGCTCTGTCATTATAATCGTTGCGATGTTCCTCTTCGCAATGTGGATTGGCTATAACAGAAACTTCGGCGGCGTTTTGGGCATGATCATTATAAATGTCATTCCGTTTATCGGCCTTATTGCTCCCTCTACTTATAATTTCTTCTGGAGCTACGGTACGGCTCACTTCCTTCCCGCGATGACTATTTTCGGACTCCACAAGAGCGGTTCTCATATCGGGCAGATCATATTTATTGCCGCGGTGTTGGTGCTCACTGTTGTATTCTTCTTTATCGGCAAGGCTATCAGAAAGAAGCATGCCGAGAAGTATGAGTATGACGACTGATTTAATGCTTTGAGAATTTAGGCTAATTGCAGCAGAGCTTCTTGTCAGGAAGCTCTGCTGTTTTCATATCTGCGGCAGAAGAACATTATTCCGGTGCGGAAAACATGCGGCAAAGCTTTATGGCTTTTCTTTCGGCTTCTTGATAAGGGCAAAGATAAATGAGAAGAATATTGCTGAGCTCAGTCCACAGGCTGCGGCTGTCATTGAGCCGGAGAGTACGCCGAGCCAGCCCTTCTCGTCAACGGCTTTTTTAACGCCTTTGGCAAGAACATTGCCGAAGCCCGTGAGGGGAACGGAGGCGCCCGCGCCAGCCCAATCGAGAAAGGGAGCATATATGCCCACGGCGCTGAGAATTATGCCGGCGACTACGTAGGAAACGAGTATTCTTGCCGGAGTTAGCGCCGTTTTGTCGATGAGAATTTGCCCAATCGCGCAGAGAACACCACCCGCGACGAAAGCCTTAACGAAACCAAGCAGCATTTACAAAGCACCTCTTTCGGAAGAAATAGCCACCGCGTGGCATATCCCGGGAATGCTTTCCTTTTGCGCGGAGCTTGTCGTGGACAAAAGAGCGCCTGTTGCGGCGAAAAGCACGTTTTTCCATCGCCCGGATCTCATTTCGCGCAGAATATATGCGCACAAAACGCTTGCGCTGCATCCGCAGCCGGAGCCGCCTGCGTGAACGTCCTGCTTTTCGCTTGAAAAGAGCAGCATTCCGCAGTCGATGCTTCGCGCGCTTATGTCCAGGCCGTCATCGCCGAAAAGGTCGATAAGCGCCCTGTGTCCTATTTTTCCGAGGTCACCTGTAACGATGAGGTCGTAATAGTCCGGACCTGTTGAAAAATCCTCAAAATGTGCCGAAAGAGTCTCATAAGCCGCCGGAGCCATTGCCGCTCCCATGTTGTTAACGTCAGTAACGCCTGCGTCGCGGATGATACCCGTCGTAACACGCGGGATAAACGGACCCTCGCCGCCTTCGGAAAGAATGACACAGCCCGCAGCAGTCGCCGTCCACTGCGAGGACGGAGTGCGCTGACCGCCGTATTCAAGCGGGAAACGAAACTGCCGCTCTGCGGTGCAGAAATGCGACGAACAGACAGCTGCCGTTTTTGAGGCGTAACCGCCGTCGACAGCCATGGCGGCGAGCGTAAGCGACTCCGCCATAGTCGAGCAGGCACCGTATACCCCGAAGTAGGGGACGCGGCACTCTCGAAACGCGAGAGCCGAGGCTATACACTGATTCAGAAGGTCGCCAGCGAAAACGTAATCTATTTTTGCCGCCTCCGTTTTCGCGGAAGCGCAGGCAAGCTCGAAAACCTTCTTCTGCATAAAGGTTTCGGCCTTTTCCCAGGTGTTTTCTCCGAAATACGAATCATCTGATACATAATCGAAGCAGCCGCGCAGCGGACCTTCGTTCTCCTTTTTTCCCGCGACGCTCGCAAACCCGGCTATGACTGGCGGATTTGAAAACTGCACACTCTGAGCTCCGGCTTTTTTGACAGACATGGGCATCACTCCGAATAAAATAGGGTCACCGCGAATGCGGCGACCCTATTATGTGCAGTTTCCGTGAAAATATTATCCAAGGCTATTTAAGAAACGCCATCGCGTCGTCAATAGAACTGCGGGCGCGCTCGGAAAGTGCAGCATCTGCGTTTCGATGGTCAAAGCTGAGGACGAATTCGTCGATTCCCGCGCGGATTTCGTCGAGACGAGCGCGTTCAAGCTCACAGAGCGCATCATAGAGCGAAGAGTATTTTTCAGCGTTCAGCTCGCGCTTGCCAGCACGAAGAATGCCGGCAGAATGTGTCACGCAAAAATAAGGCTGTTTCTTGAGCTTTGTGCGGAACGCTTCATCCGAGTCCCAAAGATAAGCGATGTTTGAATAATAACGCCGTTCTGTGTCTTTCACCTTAGAGCAGACGAAGCAGCTATCGGAAAGCTCACGCAGTTTTTCGCCGCCGTCCGCCTCTGCCGAAGAAGAAAAGAGCTTCTTTTTTTTCGCCGCCGGGATGGAATACAGTTCTTCCACGCTCATAAGATGACTCTGGATAACAAGGGCAAGCGGGAGCTTGTTTTTCATCCGGCGGAGCGCGGCTGAATGCTCGTGGCAAAAGCCCGCTTCATTCATCTTTATGCGGACATCCGGCTCCATCATGGCTGGGCCGAGAACGTATGAAAGCGTTGTTTCCTCAAGCGCGGCGAGCAGACGGCAGAGCGGACAGCCCTCGTAATGGTCGAAAGCTTCGTTTATCGGAATTGTAAAGATTTTTTCTGGCAAATGAAACACCGTCCTCAATCTGAAGAAACCTATACGAACCCGGTTTTGACAGGCTGTTTTTCGCCAGTGCTGCATCAGACTCCTTGACTATACAACAAGTATTTTCTTCGGAGTCTTTCTTGCTATGGCAAAAAACAGTTCTGTAAAAACTGCAAGGAACCTCACAGCTGGATGTTTTGCGGGGCTTTTGCCCCAACGAGGGAAGACGGGCTTTTGCACATCGAACGAGGAGAGGCAAAAGACGCCGGAAAGAACAGCTGTGAGGCGGGTTCGTATAGGAGCCTTCAGCTTAATGTCTAACACTATCGAGTGTTTGCTTGAAATTGTGCATAACTGTTGTTATAATTGTTATAGCTTATTATAATCGGAGGCGAGGCTTTCTGCAATACCTTGAAAAAAACTGTGAGACGGAATTTGCACGGCCTGAGGATTTTGATCTCGAAAAAATCTTTGAATGCGGACAATGCTTCCGCTGGAATGCGCAGGAGGACGGCTCGTATATCGGTGTGGCGATGGGGAAGGTCCTTCGTATACGCGCAGAGGGAGACCGCATTTGCATTTCCGCCTCAGACGAGGAATTTAAAAAGCTTTGGTACGATTATTTTGACCTGTCGCGCGATTATGCTAAAGCAAGAAGAGCCGTTTCTCTCGATGCATATACAAGCGCCGCAGCGGAATACGGGAAGGGCATACGCATCCTCAGACAGGATAGCTGGGAAGCACTTTGCTCGTTTGTTATTTCCCAGTGCAACAATATTTCCCGTATAAAGAAGATTATCGAAAGCCTGTGCGCTCTTTTCGGCGAGCAAATCGAGTTCGAAGGTGGGGAATACTACTCTTTTCCATCTGCGGAAAAGCTCGCTTCGCTCGAAGCGGAGGCACTCGCGCCGATCCGCTGCGGTTACCGTGCTCCTTACATAATCGAAGCTGCCCGCGCCGTTAGCTCAGGCACACTCTCACTTTCAGCGCTTGCGGCGATGAAATGCCCGGATGCCGTGCGTGAGCTGAAAAAGATTAACGGAATTGGTGATAAGGTCGCTAACTGCGTGGTTTTGTTCGGGCTGAACATATCGGATGCCTTTCCTCTCGACGTATGGATGAAAAAGGCGCTGAAAGCGCATTATCCCCCGGATTTTGACCCTTCGTGCTTCGGAGAAAATGCAGGTCTTGCCCAGCAGTATATTTTCTATTACGCGCGTTCCGGCAACGTTTAGAACGCGCTCTCGTGTCACATGAGCCTTACATTGTTGTGAAAAGGTCGTTTTCAATAATCCGGTAAAATAAATCAGGCAAAATATTGGCGCATAGGAAGCGCCTGAAAGGTTGACAAAAAAGACATGGCATAGTATATTAATCTAATATAACATACTATATTTTGTAGAATAGCATGAGCGGAAGGATGAGGTTTGTTATGGAAGATAAATCGAAATTTTACAGCAGAATTGTCGGCGAGGGCATTACATTTGACGATGTGCTTCTCGTTCCCTCAGCCAGCGAGGTCGTTCCCGGCGACGTGGACCTTTCCACGCGGCTCACTAAAAAAATCAAACTCAATATTCCGCTCGTGAGCGCAGCCATGGATACCGTTACAGAGTATCGCATGGCTATTGCTATTGCCAGAGAGGGCGGCATCGGTATCATCCACAAGAACATGACTATCGACCAGCAGGCGGAACAGGTCGACATGGTAAAGCGCTCTGAAAACGGCGTTATCACGAACCCGTTCTATCTTTCCCCCACACACACCCTCGCACAGGCCGACGAGCTCATGGCAAAGTACAAGATTTCAGGTGTCCCCATAGTTGACGAGAAGAAGCGCCTTGTCGGCATCATAACGAACCGCGATATGAAATTTGAAGAGAACCTTGAAAGACCGATCTATGAGGTAATGACCAAGGAAAACCTCGTTACCGCCCGCGAGGGGACGACTCTTTCCGAGGCGCGCGAGATTCTTCGCCGCCATAAGGTGGAGAAGCTTCCTATCGTAGACGATAATTTCGTCCTCAAGGGGCTTATTACTATAAAGGACATTGAGAAGGCCCTGACATATCCCCGCAGCGCGAGAGATGAAAAGGGCCGTCTCGTTGTCGGTGCAGCGCTCGGCATAACAGCCGATGTTCTTGACAGAGCTTCCGCGCTTATAGACGCGGGCGTCGATGTGCTCGGTCTCGATTCCGCTCACGGCCAGCAGAGAAACGTTCTCAACTGCGTCGATATGATAAAGTCCAAATACCCGGATGTTCAGCTAATCGCGGGCAATATCGCGACCTATGAGGGCGCGCGCGACCTTATAAAAGCGGGCGCGGACTGCATAAAGGTCGGTATCGGCCCCGGATCCATCTGCACCACCCGCGTAATCGCGGGTATCGGTGTGCCGCAGATAACGGCAATAGCAAACGCCGCCGAGGCTGCGGCCGAGTACGATATTCCCATCATTGCCGACGGCGGCATCAAGTATTCCGGTGATATTGTTAAGGCTCTCGGTGCGGGCGCCAACGCCGTTATGATGGGCTCGCTCTTCGCCGGCTGCGAGGAAAGCCCCGGAGAGAGCGAAGTGTATCAGGGCCGCCAGTTCAAGGTTTATCGCGGCATGGGCTCCCTTGCCGCGATGGCGAAGGGCAGCAAGGACAGATATTTCCAGGAGAACAGCAAGAAGCTTGTTCCCGAAGGTGTTGAGGGCCGCGTCCCCTATAAGGGAACCGTTTCTGACACCATCTATCAGATGATAGGCGGCATCCGCTCCGGCATGGGTTATTGCGGAACTCCCACCATTGACGATCTGCGTACGAAGGCGAAGTTCATCAAGATTACGAGCGCAGCTCTCAAGGAAAGCCATCCGCACGATATTTACATTACTAAGGAAGCTCCGAACTACAGCATGAATCCGCAATGATTTGCTGAAAGGGTGAAGGGTTATGAGCGGCAACATTGAACAGCTTAAAAAATGGGTCGAAGACTCGGATAATATAGTTTTCTTTGGCGGCGCAGGCGTGAGCACGGAGTCCGGCATCCCGGATTTCCGCAGCGTTGACGGCCTTTATAACCAGCAGTATGATTATCCGCCGGAAACGATCATCAGCCATAGCTTTTTCATGAAAAACCCCAAGGAGTTTTACCGCTTTTACAGGGATAAAATGATATACCGCGAAGCGCAGCCCAACGCCTGCCATAAAAAGCTCGCCGAGCTTGAAGCGCGCGGGAAGCTGAAGGCCGTCATTACCCAGAATATTGACGGGCTCCATCAGCTTGCCGGAAGCAAGGAAGTTCTTGAGCTTCACGGCACGGTCTTGAAAAACCGCTGCATGGAGTGCGGGAAGAAATATTCGCTCGACGATATTATGAACGGCGAGGACGTTCCGCGCTGTTCCTGCGGCGGCATAATTAAGCCCGAAGTCGTCCTCTACGAGGAGGGGCTCGACGACGATGTTATCAGCCGCGCGGTGAGCTATATCAGAAACGCGGACATGCTCATAATCGGCGGAACCTCGCTTTCGGTTTACCCGGCGGCGGGCCTTATCAATTATTACAGAGGGCATAAGCTTGTCCTCGTGAACAAAAGCGCCACGCCCTATGACAGCGAGGCGGACTTGCTTATTGCTGAAAAAATCGGAGAAGTGTTCGCTTCTCTTTAACAGGCGGTGATTTGATTGCGAACCGAAATACTGGGAGTGGGCTTTGACAGCCTCACAAAAGCGGAGGCTGCCGACAAAGCTTTTTCTCTTATGGAGGAACGCAGAGCCGCCTATGTCGTTACGCCGAACCCGGAGATAGTGATGCTCTGCAATAAGGACGCCGGGATGATGGAGGCGACGCGGAAGGCCGACCTCGTCATACCGGATGGCATCGGCGTAATATACGGCGCAAAAATCCTTTCCCGCCCGCTCAAGGAGCGCGTTCCGGGCATAGAGCTCGCTACGGAGCTTATATCCCGCCTCCCGGATAAAAACAAATCCGTTTTCCTTTTCGGCGCGAAGCCGGGAATAGCGGATATGGCGGCTCAGGAGCTTCAGAAGAAGTACCCGGGCCTCAAGGTCTGCGGGACGGAGAACGGTTATTTCACGGACGACGCTCCTATAATAGAAAAAATAAACGCCGCCGCGCCGGACCTTTTGCTCGTATGCCTTGGCGCGCCGAAGCAGGAAAAATGGATGCTCGCGAACACGGGCAAGCTGAACGCAGGACTCATGATGGGTCTCGGCGGCTCGCTCGACGTTTTTGCGGGCGTTGTTCAGCGCTCGCCCGATTCATGGAACCGGCTCGGGCTTGAGTGGCTTTACCGGCTCATAAAGCAGCCCTCGCGTATAAAAAGGATGATAAAGCTTCCGCTTTTCCTTTTTGCCGCAGTGGGTGAGCGTATCAGAGGTAAAAAACAATGAAAAATGGTAAGCTTATCGTTTTTGAAGGGATAGACGGCTCGGGCAAGTCCACGCAGTATTCGCTTTTGTGCCAGTCGCTTCACGCAAAGAGCGTGGAGTTTAAAAACCTCGTCTTCCCACAGTATTCGGAGGAATCATCCGCGCTCATAAAGATGTATCTTCGCGGCGAGTTTGGCGATAAGCCCGGCGAAGTAAACGCCTATGCCGCGTCAAGCTTTTTTGCTGTGGACAGATATGCCTCGTTTAAGAAGACCTGGGGCGATTATTATTCTGCGGGCGGCCTTATCGTTACCGACAGGTACACTACATCAAACGCCGTGCATCAGGCTTCCAAGCTCAGAAAAGGCGAGCGCGGGGAGTTTTTCTCCTGGCTCTATGATTTTGAGTATAATAAGCTTGGTATGCCTGCACCGGACAAGGTTATATATATGGACGTTTCGCTTGAAATCTCATGCGAGCAGCTTAGAAAGAGAGAACTCGACACCGGGACGAACGCGGACATCCATGAGAAAGACAGGGAATACCTTGCAAGCTGCCTCGACGCGGCGCGCGACGCCTGCAAGTATTATGGCTGGGATAGGCTGAACTGTCTCGACGGAGACGGGAAAATGAGGTCGCTTGAGGATATTCACGCGGAAGTATTAAGCAAATTGGAAGATGTTTTTGTTTGAAACTGAAGTTGAATGTGATATACTTTTTATTCGGCGATGACTTTGAGACTGCCTGCAAGCCCTGACAGAACCGCGGAGGCTCTCCGCAGAGAGCCTCCGTCTGAAAAAACGTTGTCAGCAGTTCCCGCAGTTATTTCCGCAGCCGCAGCCTCCGCAGCCGTTACCGCAGCCGCCGAAGTTGCCGGAATAGCAGATGATGAGAATAATGAGGATTATCCAAATCCAGGAATTATTACAAGAGTTTCCGCAAAACATAGTGGAATCCTTTCTCCGCACGCACAACTCCGGCTCCGCCCGTGCGGGTGGCTAAATTTTTTAAAACGCCTGATTTTCAGCGTTTTTCTCAGGAGCCTGTGAAACGGATGAAATTTTCTTCATCCTTCGGCTTATTCTATGTGCCGATTCTTTCCGAAGTTACAGTTACCGGAAAAAGAGGTGTTAATTTAATGACAGACGATAATAACGATATTTTCTCCGGCTTTTCCTCGGGTAAGGACGAAGCCTTTGAAGAGTTTTTGAGGAGCATCGAACCTGAAGAGTCGGAGCAGAAGACGTCGGGCGCCGGCTTTGACGATTCCGAGATTATAAGCGACGAAGACCTTGCTAAGCTTCTCGGCATGAGCAGCGAGGAATTCAAAAACGTCGAAGCCTCGGTGGATGATAATACCCATGTTTATAAGGATGGTCTTCCCGCGGATAACCGGCGCGGAGACGCGAAAGACAAGAAGGATCGATCGGATAAGCTCGATATGACCCGGCGTATAGATTCTGCCGCAAGCCTTAGAACGGAAGCTGCCGAGCATAAGAAGGAACACGGTGAAGGCAAGGCGCAGCCAAAGAAGGATGAGGCGGAATCTGTGCCCCGCGAGGCGGAACCGTCAGAGAAACAAGAGGAGGTTACGCGCGCTGTGTATCGACGCAAAAACAGACGTCTCGGCTGCATGGGTGGCCTGCTCTATTTCATAATGATAGTCTGCATCAGCGCGGTTCTCGCAGCCGTCGCCTGGGTGGCGGCGAACGACGTTCTCTCGCTCAATAAGCCTGAGGCAAAAGCGACAATAGTTGTTGCCGAGAATTTTACCATAGACGAAGTAGCAGATTCTCTTAAGGAAGGCGGCATAATCCAATATCCCATACTATTCAAGCTCTTCGCCGGATTCTCCCACGCTTCCGAAAAGATAGACCCCGGCGAGTACGAAATCAGCTCACAGCTTGATTACCGCGCCATTGTTACGCATCTCCAGCGCGGAGCTACGGAAGCTGTTACGACGAAACTCACCATCCCAGAGGGCAAGACCGTGAAACAGACCTTTGAATTACTTGAAGAAGCGAATGTCTGCACGGTTGCCGAGCTTGAAGAGTACGCCAAAAACGGCGAGCTTGATTATTCCTTCCTCTCGCCGGATAAGTTTGGCTCGGACACGAGACTTGAGGGCTTCCTCTTCCCGGATACCTACGAGTTTTACGAGGAAGCGAGTCCGAAATACACGATCGAGAAATTCCTCGATAACTTCAAGCGCCGTATAACCGAGGAAATGTACGCGCAGGCCGGGGAGATGGGCAGGCCCTTCGACGAGATACTCACCGTCGCCTCGATGATAGAGATGGAAGCCGCGTCAGATGCTGAAAGACCGCGTATTGCCTCCGTCATCTATAACCGCCTTAACAGCAGCTCCTTCGGTTATTTGCAGATAGACGCGACGGTTCAGTACGCTCTTGAAGAACGCAAGGATAAGCTCAGCTATGATGATCTTGAGGTGGATAGCCCGTATAACACCTATAAGTACCAGGGCCTCCCGCCGGGACCCATTGCGAACCCGGGACTTGCCTCTATAAAAGCAGCGCTCAATCCCGAGAGTACGAGCTATTATTACTATGCGCTCAAGAAAGACGGAACGCATAAATTCTTTACCAATTATTCAGAATTTGAAGCCTTTGTCGCAAGCTCCGACTTCGGCGGATAAGCGGATAAAATATAGATTTATACAACTGGGGGACTTCCTGAAATGGAAAAATTAGGTCTTAATGAAATAAGAGAAAAATTCCTTTCGTTTTTTGAAACCAAAGGGCATCTCCGCCTTCCGAGTTTTTCGCTTATTCCGCAAAACGACGCTTCTCTTCTGCTCATTAATTCCGGCATGGCGCCCATGAAGCCCTATTTTACGGGCGAAGTCGAGCCGCCGAGAAGAAGAGTCTGCACCTGCCAGAAGTGCATCAGAACCGGCGATATTGAAAACATCGGCAAAACCGCCCGCCACGGAACTTATTTTGAAATGCTCGGCAACTTCTCATTTGGAGATTACTTCAAAAGAGAGGCCCTTTCCTGGAGCTGGGAGTTTCTCACCTCTCCCGAGTGGATGGCGATAGACCCCTCGAGGCTCTATCCCTCCATTTATGTAGACGACGATGAAGCCTTCGATATATGGACAAAGGAAATCGGCGTCGCGCCCGAGCGCATCACCCGCTTCGGCAAGGAGGATAATTTCTGGGAGCATGGCTCCGGCCCCTGCGGCCCCTGCTCGGAGATTTACTTTGACCGCGGCGAGAAGTACGGCTGCGGCAAGCCGGACTGCAAGGTTGGCTGCGACTGCGACCGTTTCATAGAGATTTGGAACAACGTTTTTTCCCAGTTCAATAACGATGGGAACGGCAACTATACCGAGCTTGCTCAGAAGAACATAGATACCGGTATGGGCCTTGAACGCCTTGCCGTCGTCTGCCAGGATGTTGACTCGCTCTTCGACGTTGATACCGTTATGAACATAACGAACAAGGTTTCGGAGATTACGGGCGCAAGATACGGCCAGAGCCATAAGACGGATGTTTCCCTCAGAGTCATTACAGACCATATCCGTTCCGCCACGTTTATGATTTCAGATGGCGTCCTCCCCTCGAACGAGGGCAGAGGCTATGTCCTCAGAAGGCTTCTCCGCCGCGCCGCGCGCCACGGAAAGCTCCTCGGCGTGAACGAGCCCTTCCTCTATAAAGTCTGCGACATGGTTATCCATGAAAACGTCTGTGCCTATCCCGAGCTCGGCGAGAAGAAGGATTACATCACTCGCATCATCCGCCTTGAGGAAGAGAATTTCGCGAGAACCATCGACGGCGGCATGAAAATATTTGAAGAGCTGCTTTCAGGCCACAGAGAGCGCGGGGAGAGCGTATTTTCCGGCTCCGACGCCTTTAAGCTCTATGATACTTACGGCTTCCCGATTGACCTCACTATCGAAATGGTCGAGGAAGCGGGCATGAAGGTAGATCAGGAGGGCTTTGACAAGCTCATGCTTGAGCAGCGCGAGCGCGCGAGAGAGGCTCGCAAGGCTCTCGGAGACCTCGCATGGGCGGGCATAGACCTCGGCATAGACGATAATACACCCACCGAATTCCTTGGCTATACTGAAACGGAGGCTAAGGGCAAGGTTATTGCAATTGTCGCGGAGGGCGAAGCCTGTGCCTCCGCAAGAGAAGGGAACGAAGCGATAATCGTCCTCGACAAGACCCCGTTTTATGCGGAAATGGGCGGCCAGGTCGCTGACCACGGAACGCTCACAAACGGCAATATGCGCTTTGAGGTTACCGACGTCCAGAAGAATAAGGGCGGCAAATTCCTGCATTACGGCAAGATAGTTTCCGGCTCCGTCTCCGTTGAGGACGAGGTCGTCGCCGCTATTGACACCGCCCGCAGAGCAGCTATCATGCGCGCTCACAGCGCCACGCACCTTCTTCAGAAGGCTCTGCGCGACGTTCTCGGCGATCACGTTCATCAGGCGGGCTCCCTCGTTGAGCCTGACAGACTCCGTTTCGACTTTACCCATTTCTCCGCGATAAGCGGCGAAGAGATGGCGAAAATCACCAACGAAGTCCTCGAAATGGTCATGGACGGCATGAACGTAGATATCCGCGAAATGCCCATTGAGGAAGCTAAAAAATCCGGCGCGACGGCGCTTTTCGGCGAGAAATACGGCGATATCGTCCGCGTCGTAAACATGGGCGGCAAGTCAATAGAATTCTGCGGCGGAACGCATCTTGACAACACTGCAAAGGTCGGGCCTTTCCGCATAGTCTCAGAAAGCTCCATCGCTTCCGGCGTTCGCAGAATCGAAGCGATTACCGGCAAGGCTGTCATGGCTCAGCTTGACGAGTTTTACGCTAAGCTCTCGACTCTTTCCGAAATTCTCAAGACCACTCCCGGCGAGCTTATGACTAAGGCCGAGAACATGGTCAAGGAAATGAAGAATCTCAGACAGACCCTCGAAAAGCTTCAGGACGGAGCTCTTTCCGGCAAGGCGGAAAGTTTCCTCGTTGCCGCCAAGGAGATTAAGGGTCTCAAGGTGTTTACCGCGACGCAGACGGGGCTTACGGCGGATGATCTCCGCAAGCTCGGAGACTTTATCCGCGACAGGGAGCCGAAGGCGGTCGCCGTGCTCGCTTCTGTGAATGACGATAAAATAACCTTCCTCGCCGTATGTGGCAAGGAAGCCGTCGAAAAGGGCATCAAGGCCGGCGAAATAATCAAGAACGTATCCAAGCTTTGCGGCGGCAGCGGCGGCGGTAAGCCGGACAGCGCAATGGGCGGCGGCAAGGACGTTCTTGCCCTCGATAACGCCCTCGCCACGGTAGATGATTTCGTGAGCAGTAAAATCTGATTATACTGGAGGGAAACCGAATGGAAGATTGCCTTTTTTGTAAAATTGCAGCCGGGGAAATTCCGTCCAAATGCGTTTATCAGGACGATCAGGTCTACGCATTTTACGATATTGACCCTCAGGCTCCAACGCATTTTCTCGTTATCCCCAAGAAGCATATCGAGTCCGTCGCCGCGATAAACGCCGAAAACTCCGGCATCGTCGCGCACGCCTTTGAGGTAATAGCCAAGCTTGCTTCGGAGATGGGCTTCAAGGAAGGCTTCCGCGTTGTTTCCAACTGCGGTAAGCAGGCGGGGCAGAGCGTTTTTCATCTGCATTTTCACGTTCTCTCAGGACGTGATATGACATGGCCTCCCGGCTGACAAACAAATAATGACAAAGAAAGGAAGATTGCCGCCATGAGAAAGCTTGCGTGTTTTGCGTTCGCGTTCTCAGCGGCAATCTTTCTTGTGAGTATATCAGATCACATCACCGTCGTGTTTGCGGCGGTTTTCGCAGCTCTGCTCGCGGTGACCGTTATTTTCGGCGCGCTGCGAAGGAAGGCTGCGCCATATTTATCCGTTATTGTGCTCGGCGCCTTGTTCGGCGCGGCTTGGTTCTTTGTCTATAACATTATCTTTATAAAACCAGCTCTCACGCTTTGCGGGGACAGGGTGGAGCTTAGCGCCGTAGTGCTCGATTCTTCGGAGCCGAGAGATTACGGCGTGAGGACAGAGGTGAGGCTGCTGCGGGACGATATGATGTCGCCGCGCGCTCTCGTCTATGAATTCGGAGAAGACAGAATACTTGAACCCGGCGATGTGATAAGCCTCAGCGGCAAGGTCCTTTCAAGCGGGCGTGAGACGGAAAACGATTATTTCTTCTCACGCGGCATACCTCTTTTCGTGTACGCGGATGGGAGCGCCGAGCTTCAAGACGATAAATTAGACGCGGGTAAATACAAGAAACTCATTTTTCTCCACCGCGTCTGTGCGAAGAAAATTAACAATAAAATCGAAGAGATATTCCCACCCTTTGCCGTTGGCATAATGCAGGCTGTGCTTACAGGAACAAGGCTGCGCCTTAACGACGACTCATATCTTGTTTCCACGCTGCGCACTGCGGGAGCGGCGCACATTGTCGCGGTTTCGGGGATGCATCTTGTTTTCCTTGTGGGTTTGCTGCGGCTTGTTTTCGGTAAGGGACGCATCGGGAACCTTATCTGTATCCCGGTTATAATCGCGTTCATGGCGCTGACGGGCTTCACGGCATCCGTCGTTCGCGCGGGAGTTATGCAGATAACTATGCTTGTCGGACTCTCATTTCGCTGGGATTATGACGGTATTACGGCGCTTGCTCTGGCGCTTCTGCTGCTCTGCATGCAGAACCCTATGTCAGTGAAAAACGGCGGCCTGCAGCTATCCTTTGCCGCGACGCTCGGAATGCTGCTCTTTTCGGATAAGCTATATAATTTCTTTCTGCGCCCGTTCAGAGAAGGGCGCTTCAAGCGCCTTTACCGGGGTAAGCTGAGGAGAAAGGGCCTTTCGTTCGTCGCAGCCTCCGCTTCCTCGTCGCTCAGCGCGCTTGTTTTCACTGTCCCCATTACTGCGCTTATGTTTGGTTCTGTTTCCGTAATTGCGCCCGTGACCAATCTTCTCGTGCTTTGGGCTGTTTCGTTTATGTTCGCGACGGGCGCCATTGCCGTCGCAATCGGCATGGTGTTTTCGCCCGCGGGACATATCTTGGCGCTGCTGTCCTCAGCCTTTGTCTGGTATGTTCGTGCGGTGAGCTCCGCGCTTGCGAGGCTGCCCTTTGCCTCTGTCTACACGATTAGCCCTTATATCAAGGCGTGGCTCGTGTTTATGTATGCGGAGTTCATCACGCTCTTTTTCATGAAGGGCGTTCGCGGGCGCTTTGCGCTTTTTGTGGCATCAAACTTAGTCGTTCTCTCGGCTGCAGCGGGTTTCAGCCGCCTTGAAAGCGCGCTGGGCAAGGTAACCGTCACGGTTCTCGACGTGGGACAGGGACAATCCATCGCATTGAGCAGTGAGGGGCACTACGTCCTGGTAGACTGCGGCGGCGATTCGTATACCAACGCGGGAGATATTGCCGCGGAATACTTTGCCTCAATGGGACAAAACTCGCTCGACGCGCTTATACTGACGCACTTTCACAGCGACCACGTAAACGGCGCGGCTGAACTGTTGAACAGAATGAGCGTTGATACCCTTATTATCCCTGAACTGAACGAGGAAGAAGGCGGTTTCAGAGATTACATAATTAATAAAGCAGAGGAACAGGGGACTGACATCGTTATAGTGGACGACGATTCATTTGAATACGCCTTTGGCAGCGTGAAAAGCCAAATCATTCCACCGCTCGGAGGAAAGAATCTTAACGAAATGGGGCTTTCCGCCGTTTTCAGCTCAGGGGATTTTGACCTTGTCATAACAGGCGACATGAACGCCGATACGGAATATCGCCTGACGGAGTATACCCAGCTGCCGGATGCGGAGCTTTTCATCGCAGGCCACCACGGCTCCAAGGCATCAAATTCAGAAAAGCTTCTCAGCACCATTACTCCGGAATGCGTTATAATATCACTTGGAGAAAATAACTACGGTCATCCGTCCGAGGAAATCTTGGCTCGCTTCAAAAACGCGGGCGCGGAGGTTTACAGGACAGATGTAAATGGAACCGTAACGGTAAGACTCGGCAAAGATGGGGGAGATGATTAAACAATGTGCGCCGCAAAGAAAAACGATGAATACAAGTCCTATGCGGATTTCAGAAAACTCAAGAGCGTTGAGGACCTTGCTAACTGCTATGTATTCTTCGGAGACGAGGATTATTTAAAAGAAATATGCGTAAATGAGCTTAGAAAAAAGCTGCTTACCGAGGATGAAGAGGCTTTCAATTACCATAAATTCAGTTCCCCGACGGAACTCGACGAGCTTTCCGAGGCAATCGAGGCGTTTCCATCCTTTGCAGAACACAGCTTTATCGAGGTTCGCGACCTTGATATCTTCAAGCTAAACGAAAAGAACAGCGAGACGCTCATAGATATTCTCTCCGATATCCCGGATTATTGCTGCCTCGTTTTCGTTTATTCGACCCTTGAGTTTTCGCCGGACAAGAGACGCAAGAAGCTTTGGGAGGCGCTGACGGCGCACGCCGAATTCTACGAAATAGCCGCGCAAGGCCAGAACATGCTCGTGAACTGGATAAAGCGCCGTTTCGCGGCAAATGGGCAGGAAATCTCCAACGAGGACTGCGAGTATATGATAATGCTCTGCGGCGGACTCATGACGGGGCTTATCTCCGAAATAGAGAAGATTACGGCTTATACGACAGGGAAGATGATCAGCCGAAGCGATATAGACGCGGTGGTTGTGCCCGTTCTTGAGGCGCAGGTATTTAAGCTCTCGGATATGATTTCAGAAAGAAAGTTTAACGACGCGGCGCGCCTTATGAGTACTCTCCTGCAAATGAATGAAGAGCCCATGCTTCTGCTCGGACTCATCGGAAGCCAGTGCCGTAAGCTATATGTGACAAAGCTGATAAAGAAAAACGGAGGCGGGATTAAGAATATTATGAACGAGCTAAAGCTCCGCATGGAGTATCCGGCGAAGCTCCTTTCCCGAAACGTGGATAATTTTTCGCTTGAATGGTGCGAAAATGCCGTCCTTGCCTGCGCGGAGACGGACTATCAGATGAAAAACTCTCCGCTTGCCGGCGAAACTCTGCTCGAATCCCTGTTTTTGCGGCTCGTGGGTGATCGATGATATGGAAAAACTGAAGATTAAAGAGGCGATACTCGTTGAGGGGCGCTATGATAAAAACGCGCTCAGCCAGGTTGTTGACGCGCCGATAATCGAAACCTCGGGCTTCGGTATATTTTCCGACGCCGAGAAAATGAAGCTGCTTCTCAGAATAGCGCAAAAGAGAGGCATCATCATCTTCACAGACAGCGACGGAGCGGGCTTCCTTATCCGCAATCATATAAAAGGCTGCATCCCTGCCTCAATGCTGAAGCAGGCATACGCGCCGGAGATTTACGGCAAGGAGAAACGCAAGAAAACCGCATCGAAGGAGGGTAAGCTCGGCGTAGAGGGCATGAAGCCACAGGTGCTGCGCGAGGCGCTTATTCGCGCCGGCGCAACCGTTGAGGGTGAAGAAAGCAGAAATAACGGCCGAGGAATAAACAAGGCTGATATGTACGCCGCGGGGCTCAGCGGGCGCGAGGGCAGCGCGGAGAAGCGTGAAAAGCTTGCCGAAAAACTCGGTTTCCCGAAAAAACTTTCGGCTGACGCACTCATGCAGGTTCTGAACACACTGTATGAGAAGGACGAAGCTCTGCGTATTATATCAGAGTAGAAAAATGTCTTTAATTGGCTAAATTTATATTTTCTTTTTGAGTATAAAATGCTATAATATACAATATAGAGTGTTTTTGCCGATAATCAGACGGTAGAAAATGTATTTTCGCGCCTAATCGTTTATACAATGGAGGTATGTCCGTATGAGATGCCCGTTTTGCAGTTACAGCGAAAGTAAGGTTATTGATTCCCGCCCGGCGGAAGAAGGGGCGACTATTCGCCGCCGCAGAGAATGCCTCTCCTGTTCTAAACGGTTTACGACCTATGAGGTCATGGAACGGCTTCCTCTCCTCATTATTAAAAAGGACGGCAGCCGCCAGATTTTTCAGAAGGAAAAGCTTCTCAACGGCATGGTTCGCGCCTGCGAAAAACGCCCTGTTCAGATGATTAAGCTCGAAAGAATTGCCGACGATATAGAACAGGAAATCCAAAGCTCTCTTGAACGAGAAATACCCAGTAAAAAAGTGGGCGAGATGGTGATGGATAGATTAAAGGACATCGACGAGGTTGCATACGTCCGTTTCGCTTCCGTTTATCGCCAGTTTAAGGATATAAACACTTTCATGGACGAGCTGAATAAGCTCCTTAAAGAAAAACTTTAAGAATTTTCTTCATTCGGCAGGAAATAAACGTTTCCAGCGTCGTCCACGCTCATACAGTATACGTCTTCCGGCGTATTCGCGCCTCGGCGCTTTATTTCGCGAAGGAGCCATACGCGCGTTTTTCCGCATATGCTCAGATTGTTGTCAATTATCCTGCCCCTGCTGATTACTATATGCGGCAGACCCTTATCCTCGGCGTTTATGCCCATGTCATTGAGCGTCGTCGGCTGGGCGGAGGCGTAAGGCAGGAAGTTTATTTCTCCGTCCGTTTCGAGGATGGCGTAGCGTATTTTGCTTATGTCCGTTATCCCACCGGAGCGCATTGCTTCAGAGAGTTCGTCGAGCGATACGCGGTTTGATCTCATCGCCCTCTGGTCGATTTTTCCGTCTTTGATGATTATGCTCGGCGTCCCGAAAATAAGCTGACGCAGCTTCACGCTGTGGAAGGTCACAACGGATATTATATATTCTATTACGAGAAGAGTTATCACGGGAACAAGCCCTTTTATGATGGAAATGTTTTGGTTTATCATCGGTTGCGTCGCAAGGTCCGATATGAGTACGGCTACAATCAGCTCAGACAGTTCAAGCTCGCCAAGCTGCCTTTTACCCATGAGCCTCAGCGCGCAGATTAAAAAGGCATAAACGAAAGCGGTTCGGAAAATCAGAATTAGCATATTCCTTTACCATCCCATATTATAGTTTAGCTTATTCTTTGCTGTTTTCAGCTTTTTATTTATGAGGCAGCACCGAATAATTCACAGCACATCATATACACCGAAATCATGCGGTGTTGCCATATAAGAAATGAAGCCATATAAGGAGAAAAGAAATGTTAAAGATCAACGATAATTTCCAGAAGCTTCCCGGCAGCTATCTTTTCACGGAGATAGCACGCCGCGTTGCAAAATATAGCGCCGAAAACCCCGATAAGAAGCTCATTAAGCTCGGTATTGGCGACGTTACGCGTCCCCTCGTCCCCGCGGTCATAGAGGCAATGCACAAGGCTGTAGATGAAATGGGCAGGGAAGAAACCTTCCGCGGCTACGGCCCCGATAACGGCTATGATTTCCTGCTGGACGCAATTCGCGACGATTATAAGGAGCGCGGCGTATGCCTTGAACGCGACGAAATTTTCGTTTCCGACGGCGCTAAGAGCGACTGCGGCAACATCGGCGATATCTTCGCGAAGGAGAACCTCGTCGCCGTGTGTGACCCGGTTTATCCCGTTTATGTAGACTCTAACGCCATGGCGGGAAGACTCGGCGATTATGTGGACGGCAAGTGGAACAATATCGTTTATATGCCCTGCACGATGGAAAACGGCTTCGAGCCCGCGCTTCCCGACAAAGTGCCCGACATGATTTATCTCTGCTACCCCAATAACCCGACGGGCATGGTCGCAACGAAGGAAACCCTCAAGAAGTGGGTCGATTACGCAAATGAGCATGGCTCTGTTATTCTTTACGATTCCGCTTACGAGGCCTTTATTACCGAGCCGGATATCCCTCATTCGATATTTGAAATCGAGGGCGCAAAGAACTGCGCTCTTGAGTTCCGCAGCTTCTCCAAGACTGCCGGCTTCACGGGTACTCGCTGCGCTTATACCGTTATTCCCAAGGAGCTTGAGCGCGGCGGTGTTTCCGTAAATAAGCTCTGGGCACGCAGACAGGGAACCAAGTTCAACGGCGTGTCCTATATAGTCCAGCGCGGCGCGGAGGCAGTTTTTACCGCCGAGGGCCGTAAGCAGACGCAGGAGACTATCGCATTTTACCATAAAAATGCCGAGGTAATCCGCGAAGGCCTTAAAAGCGCGGGCCTTACCGTTTTCGGCGGCGTGAACGCACCTTACATTTGGGCAAAGACTCCGAACGGAATCGGTTCCTGGGAATTCTTCGATAAGCTTCTCAGAGAAGCAAACGTCGTCACTACTCCCGGCGAGGGCTTTGGCCCGAGCGGTGAGGGCTACATCCGCCTTACCGCGTTCGGCGGCGCAGAAGCCACGTGCGAGGCTGTTAAGCGTGTAGCCTCCGTCCTTTAAGCTTCGGGAGGATTTTGAAATGTGCGGTATTGTTGGTTATATTGGCCGCGAGGAAGCGGCACCTATTCTGCTTTACGGGCTTGAAAGGCTCGAATACCGCGGATATGACTCCGCGGGTATCGCCGTTTATGATAAGGGAAAGCTTAACGTGGCTAAGGCCGTCGGCAAGCTTAAAAACCTCTGCGAGCTAACGGATAACGGCGCAAAAGTATCGGGCTGCATAGGAATCGGTCACACGAGATGGGCTACGCATGGTCAGCCATCTACGGATAATTCACATCCTCATCTCAGCGGCTCCGGGAAAATTGCGATAGTACATAACGGTATTGTCGAAAACTATATGAAAATTCGTGAAATGCTTCTTTCCGAGGGCTTTACATTCAAGTCCGAAACGGATACCGAGGTCGCCGTTCAGCTTATTGAATATTATTATAAGGGCAATCTCCTCGAAGCCGTTTCCAAGGCGGTGGATAAAATAGAGGGCTCCTACGCTTTCGGTGTTATAAGCTCCGACCATCCCGACGAGCTTATTGCCGTCCGCAAGGAAAGTCCGCTCATTGTCGCTTACGGTGAAACGGGCAACTTCATCGCCTCGGATATTACCGCCGTCCTCAAATACACGAGAAACGTGGCGTATCTTGAGGATGGGGATATCGCCGTGGTCAAGAAGGACGGCGTAAAGTTCTATAACTCCTATCTCAAGGAAATACAGCGCGAAAAAGCGTATATCGACTGGGACGTTGAGGACGCTCAGCGCGAGGGCTATCAGCATTTCATGCTCAAGGAAATCTACGAACAGCCCAAGGTCGTGAAGAACACGCTTTCCGCCCATATCAAAGACGGCAGGATAGACCTTTCCGATACGCTCCTTACGCCGGAATACTGCCGCGAGATTAAGCGTATAAGCATCATCGGCTGCGGCTCTGCCTACCATGTCGGCGTGGTGGGGAAGTACCTCCTCGAAAAATACACAAGGATTCCCACAGAGGCCGTCCTTGCCTCGGAGTTCAGATATACTGACCCGATAATCGACAATCATACGCTTGTCATAGTTATAAGCCAGTCAGGAGAAACGGCGGATACCCGCGCTGCGCTCAGGGAGGCAAAGAGCCTCGGCGCGCGAACGCTCGCGATAGTAAACGTCGTAGGAAGTTCCATAGCGAAGGAGGCCGACAGCGTCATCTATACCCTCGCCGGCCCGGAGATAGCCGTCGCTACGACGAAGGCGTACAGCGCGCAGCTGGCGGTAATGTATCTTATCACAACGGCGCTGTCCTCCACACTCGGGCTCATCAGCGCCGCTGAGTATGACGAGGTCCTTGCGGAAATGCTGCGCATTCCGGGAAAGATAGAGACGGTCCTCTCCGACAGAGAGCAGCTCCAGCATTTGGCGTCGATGTATTTCAATAATTCGTCCATTTTCTTCATAGGCAGAAACCTCGATTACGCTATTTCCCTTGAAGGCTCGCTCAAGCTCAAGGAAATATCCTACATCCATTCCGAGGCTTATGCCGGCGGAGAACTGAAGCACGGCACCATTTCCCTCATCGAGCCGGAAACGCTCGTCGTTGCCGTGGCAACCTGCGAAAAGCTTTTCGATAAGATAATAAGCAACGTCAAGGAGGTCAAGGCGCGCGAGGCCAACGTCCTTTGCATAACGCAGAACAAGAGCTTTAATGCAGCCTCCGCTGTTACGGATAACGTATTTACAATCCCCAATACTCACGAAATGCTCACACCCTCACTCGCTGCGATACCGCTTCAGCTTTTCGCCTACTATGTGGCGCTTGACCGTGGCTGCGACATTGATAAACCGCGCAACCTCGCCAAGTCCGTAACCGTAGAATAATGAACAGTTTTTTCAAGCATACCAAAACAGCCGTTTTCGCGACGGCTGTTTTGGACTGTAAAGAAAAATTAAAATCTGTTTTTGACGGGGCTCCGCCTCGGCAAAAACACCTGCCTCTCGCACCGACCAAGGAGGCGGGGGCCGAAGAGCGGAGCCGACGCGATAAGCGCGAGTTCTCAAATGAGAGCCCAGCGAAGCGGGTCTCATTTGAAGCGTGTCGACTTTGTCGACACGCAAAAACAGCCATTTTCGCGACGGCTGTTTTGATGGTTTTGGCTTTCTCCGGCTGCGGGAAAAGCACTTCGGCTGAGGTCTCCAAGTCCGCCGTGAAGATGGATACCGTTGTTACGATAACTATATACTCCGGTGGGGGCGCGGAGGATATTGATGCGGCATTTGCGGAAATCGACCGTATTTCCGCGCTCGTGGATGTGAACACACCCGGCAGCGAGACCGAACGCCTTTCCCAGCTCGCGGGGAAGGAATGGCTTGAAGTATCCGATGAAACGGCTGAGCTTCTCGCTCTGGCAAAAAAGTATTATGAGCTTTCGGGCGGGTTGTTCGACGTTACCGCCCAGCCCCTTGTAAAGCTCTGGAACATTAACGACGGCGGATATTATCCAAGTGACGAGGAGCGGCGGGCCGCCGTGTCTCTCGTCGGCGGGGACGGGCTTATGCTCGACGGCAACCGCGCCTTCCTTGCGAGGGAAGGCATGAGTGTTACTCTCGGCGCGATAGCGAAGGGTTATATCGCCGACAAGGTGAAGGAAACTCTCATAGAGCGAGGAGTGACGAGCGCGGTGGTTAATCTTGGCGGAAACGTGCTCATTATCGGCGCGAAGCCGGACGGCTCGCCCTTCCGCGTCGGGATACAGAACCCGCTTGGACAGTCCGGCAACGTGATACGTTATATAGACGCCGCTGATGAGGCGCTCGTTTCCTCAGGCGTGTATGAGCGCTATTTTATGCATGAAGGTAAAAGATACCATCATATCCTCGACCCGTTTACCGGAATGCCCGCAGAAACAGGCGTTTCCGGCGTAACGATTATCGGCAAAAGCTCCGCGGACGCAGACGCGCTTTCCACCGTTTGCCTGCTCATGGGGCAGGAGAAGGGCCTTGAACTGATAGAGTCCCTGCCTGGAGTGGAAGCGGTCTTTGTTTCAGATGACGGAACGGTTACAGCCTCCGGAGGCGCGAAAGACAGAATATACAGATAATACCGATGTCCGATTAAAAGAAAAAAGATATGCGAGAAGGCTTTTTAGTCAGGCGAGGCGAGTGTTTCCGAAAATTTGGATATTAGTAAAAATATGGCGTTGTCTCAAAAACGGCTAAACAAGCCGAATTTGAAGCGCCCCCCAAAACCAAAAATGACGGCAGCCGGCTCTATGAAAGAGTCGGCCGTCGGCGAATAATTGGTTTGTGAGCAACAATTTAACGCAGGCAGATTAAACCGCAGCCGGGATATCGACTAAAACTGCCTATGGAATCAGATGTTTTTACCGAAGGATTCGGCGGCGAAATTGCTGAATGCAGTCGTCGAAAGGATGGGTTTAAGAAATATCATGCGTTCCTGCTCCCGCATAGGGAGAATCGAGTGTCCGCCGAGAAGCCTGCTGACGATATTGCTGTATGCCTATATGCGGCGTATTTACAGCTCCCGCGAGATCGAACTAGCGAGCAAGGGAAGCTCCTGCGCGTCAATCGCAGTATTCAGGCAGAGGGCGTCTTTGCCATGATAAAAGAGGATATGAACTTCCGCCGTTTTCTGCTCAGAGGCAAGCAAAAGGCGTTGCCTCAATTCGGCTTGTTTAGCCGTTTTGAGACAACGCCTTGGTTAAATGCCGTCCAGCAAATGCCCGACTAAGTCAGGAAAGATGTCTTCTGCGTTTTTACGGAATTTGTCTATGAGCTTTTTTGCCTGCTCCTCGCTGCCGATTAAGAAGCTGATGGAAAAAAGCTCGCCGGAATTATCCGAAATGGCGAGAGAAACCGTGAAGCCGCCGCCTTTGCGCGGGACGACGCTCGTTTTTATAAGCTCCTCGCGTCTTAGCTCCTGCGCGAGCTTTCCGCTGAGGCGTTCCGCCCTTTTACGGACGGAATAAGGGACGCTTGATTCCGTATCCTCACCCGTCTCACGGCCTTTTTTCGTGATAAGGTATTTCCCGTCCTTTTCGTCGATGTGTTCAAGCTTAACAAGGCTTGCGAGAGCGTCGGTAAAATCAAAGTAAGTGAAGCCGCCGTCGCAGCTCATGGCAACGTCAGAGAGCTGGTTTAGAGTCGCAGGAGCGGGCAGACGGCTGATAATATATAGAATGAGCATTTTTATTTCGAGCTCAGAGTGAACAAATCCGTATCCGGTTTCATCCATTGCAAATCACCTCTTATCACAGCATATTGTAACATAGGATTCGTAAAAGTACAATATCTATGGCGTAGAATTCTGCTTGCTGTTTTAGCATTCACATTTTCACGTTTTTGCCTTCTCATGCATAGTATATAGGGAAAGAGGGCGCGGCGGACCGTGCCGATTACCGCGCGCCAGCCTTATTGCAATAGGAGGTAGCTCATGGATGAAAGAATGAGACCCGGCCCTGTGCCTGAGTCTGCGGCGATAAGAGAAGCCGTTAGCGTGAACGTGAATAAGATCTTTGATTCCTGCCGGGATAAGGACTGCATCGAGGACCTTAGATTTTACCCGGATGTAAAATCTCAGCCGTACATAAGCGCGGCTATCGGCGTGAGGGCAAAATCGGCGGAGTTGATAAACGCGACGGTCAACGTCGAGGAAGTGTCGTTCAACAGGGGATACTTTACCGTGGACGTAAGATATTATTACAGGATTCGCGGCGAAGCCTATTCCTTTGCAAACGTCGCCAACGAAATCGTTGGCCTGTCAATATTCGATAAGCGCGTTCTCCTTTTCGGCAGCGAAGGCAACGCAAAGGTTTTCTCTTCCGGCGAGCAGAGCTCTTTCACGGATAAAAGCAACCTGCCCACGGCTGTCGTGGAGGCTGTGGACCCGATATGCCTCAATTTCCGGCTCGCGGAGGTCTGTGATATTCCGGTCGGAGAGACGGAAATAAGTGATTTCCCGGATTTTATAAGCGCGTCCTTCCCAAACGGCCTATATATCGGCAGCGACGGCAAGCGCGTTTACGTTACGCTCGGGCAGTTCAGCATAATAAGGCTTGAACGCGAAACGCAGCTGATTATTCCCGCTTACGATTATTCCATGCCCGAAAAGGAATGCGTCGGGAGCGACGAAAGCGATCCCTGCGACCTTTTCAGAAGAATTCAGTTCCCTGTGGATGAGTTCTTCCCGCCCAACAGCATTGAACGCGCAAACAGCTACCGCGAGGTATATGACAGCGGCAAGAACTGAAGGTATTTCCGATAAAGTAAAAATGCGCCGCGCAGTCCCTGAAAAGGCATGCGCGGCGCTACACCTTAATAATCGCTCGGGAACTCAAGCTCGTCCACGAAAGCGTCCTGGAAAGCGGGGTCGGCCGCAAGCTCGAGGTATTCCATCTTCTTCGCGAGAACGCTGCTGCGTTCGTATTCCGCGAGACTGAGGGCACAGAGCTTGGAGCCCTGCCCGGCGGCGTTGCCGATGGCGAGAACCTTGTCATGCAATGCGGGTGGAATGAGCGCTATTCCGCAGGCGCTTTTCGGGTCCATATAGCTGCCGAAGGCTCCGGCAATCATTATCTGCTCTATGTCGTCGGTCGTGATGCCGAGCTTCTGGCACATCATCTGGATGCCCGCAGCCATAGCGCCCTTTGCAAGCTGAACCTCGCGCACATCCTTCTGAGTGAATACGATGCGCTTGCCTTCGCCGGCTTCGGAGGCTTCGGCTATAACGAAGCAGCGCAGCCCGTCCTCCATAACAACGCGGTCTTTGAATTTTTTACCGACTTCGTCCTCGATTTCGTCGCCCATGAGGTACTTTCCGCCGGAGTCAATGATGCCGATGCGGACAAGCTCGCTGACAAGGTCTATGAGGCCGGAACCGCATATACCGATGGGCTTGCCGCCGCCGATAACGGAGTATTCCATCTCGGTCTCAGAGAAATGAACGTGGTCGATGGCTCCGGCGGCTCCGCGCATGCCGAAGGTGATGACCGCGCCCTCAAAGGCGGGGCCTGCGGCGGTGGAACAGGTGATAAGCCTGTTTTTGTTGCCGAGAACCATTTCGCCGTTTGTGCCGATGTCGATAAGCAGGGTGAGTTTCTCGGCCTCGTCCATAGCGGCGGCGAGCGCCGCGCCGACGGTGTCCGCCCCGACGAAGCCAGCAATGTTAGAAAGGAACATGAGCTTGGCTGCCGGGTTTACGGAAAATCCGAAGTCCTTCGCTTCCTGAACAAGCGGCTCTGCGATGGCGGCGGTGTAGGGTGCGTAGGCAAGAGAGGCTGGGTCAATGCCGAAGAACAGGTGATGCATGCAGGTGTTGCCGACGAGGGTTATGAGATATACGCTGTCGCAGCGCTTGCCCGCGTCCTTGCAGCATTTTGCCGTGAGCTCCATGAGCGCGGCGCGAATATCGCCGGTGATGGAGTCAAGCCCGTTCTCGATGGCGTATTTCATGCGCATTATAACGTCTGCGCCGTATTTGACCTGCGGGTTCAGCATACTTGCCTGCCCGAGCTCATGGCCCGTCCTGAGGTCGATAAAATATGCGGCAATGGTGGTGGTGCCGATATCGAAGGCCATGGCGAGAACTTCGTCGTCTGCCGGAATAACGTCCAGCACCGTGTTCTTATATAGCACCGCGTCCACGCAGAAGTTATTGGCAGCAAGCGTCTTGTAAAGCGTGGAAACAGCTTTGATAGAGGGCATATAATTGGCCGAATGTGTGCCGGTTACTTCGGAAATGCTGTCCCTCAGACGCAGCCAGCAGGCGCGAAGGTCATCCGTGCTCGGCTCGGGAACGGTGACGCGAACCGTCTTCACCGCAGGGTCGAGGGTAATATCGCGGGAAATGCCGCCCATAAGTATGCGGTGACCGTCGTCCTCGCCGGAAAGATCTATCGTAATGTCGCCCGTAACCTTTGTTTCACAGGCGAGAACTACGTTTGTTCCGGAAGCATCGGTGAGCTTGACCTTGCACTTTTTGCACTTGCCGTTGCCGCCGCAGGGCGCGTCGATTTTAAGCCCGGCGGAAATGATCGCCTGCATAACGGTCGTTCCCTCGGAAACCTCGGCAGTGATATTGCTTGGAAGAAAATGAACCTTCATAGCTTACCTCCGTTAGTCGAATAGAAAAGCTCCTACATAGGTAAGGGTACCCTTGCCGCGGTTATACTCTATGTTGTTCTTCTTGCAAAGGTCGCTTACGAATATGCCGTAACCCTCGAGCGGCGCCGTTCTCATGTCGGGGAAGCGGCAGGGCGCGTCCGGGTAAGTACACTGCTTGCAGAACATGCAGCCTCCGGCGGAAAGCGGGAGGATGCGGCTGTCAGGATAATGCTCGCGAAGGTATTTCGTGAAGTCCACGGTGGTCTTGGCGTGGCGCTTGCCGAGTTCCTCTATTCCTTCAAAATCGAATTCGTCCTCAAGGGTCGTCGTGGACTGGACGATTATACCCTTGGAATACGTCTTTATCTCAGCAGTACATTCCTCAACGGTACCGCAGGCAGGCGGACAAGCCCAGTTCTTGTTATATGCATGGCATTTATCGGCCGCGCACATATCGCGAACCTCGTTCAAAGGCTTCATCGTGCTTATATCGAGCGAGCCGGCGTAAGAATAGCCGTTATCGAGGGCTTCCTGAATTACACGTTCAACATCCATGGTTTGTCATCCTCTCACAAAAGTTTGGTAATTAGAGTATACAGCATTTGACTATGTTTTACAATTATTATTTTGCAATATCGCTTGACACTTTTCGGATTACGGTATAAAATTCGCCTGTGAGAAAACGGGGCAGTCGCGTGGGCGAGCCGAAAGGCTGTTCACGAGGAAAGTCCGGGCTGCATAGGGCAAGGATAACGGGTAACGCCCGCCGAAGGCGACTTCAGGAATAGTGCAACAGAGATATACCGCCTCGCATCAGCGGGGTAAGGGTGGAAAGGCGAGGTAAGAGCTCACCCGCCGGCTGGAAACTGTCCGGCGCTGTAAACTCTATCCGCAGCAACACCGTGGAGGGGACATTGGCTTGCCCGGCCGTCCCCGGGAGGTGGCTTCAGCCCTGCGGCAACGCAGGGCGTAGACAGATGACTGCCGCAGACGCGGATTTATAGGCCGTCAGTCCGCACAGAACCCGGCTTACAAGTTTTCTCATGCCAAAGGAAAAGCTTCCGGCTTGTTTTAGGCCGGAAGCTTTTTTGACAAATTGGGGCGTCGGTGCTAAAATCATATTAGTATAATATGCAAAGGAGCAAGCCATGCTTAACAGGGAAATTCTTGAGGCAAAGCTTTCTGAGCTGCCGCTTCTCCAGTATGATTTTATAAAAACCGACGAGCTCATGTTCTCGGATAATATTCGCTATATCTGCGAGACGGAATGTCCCATGTACGGAAAAACATGGGCCTGCCCGCCCGGCGTCGGCTCGATAGACGAGTGCCGCGCGCGCTGCCTCGCCTTTGACGATGCGCTCATTATCACCACCGTCGCGGAGGTAAGCGATATTTCAAACATTGATGAAACTCTTGCCACGCGCGGCGAGCACGAAAAAATCACGCGCATTGTCCGCGATTATGTCGCCGAGCAGGCGAGCGAAACCTTTGTCCTTTCCACGGAGGCCTGCGCCCATTGCAGTGAGTGCTCGTACCCCGACGCGCCCTGCCGCCATAAGGATTATATGTTCCCCTGCGTAGAGAGCCACTGCATAGTGGTTACGGACATAGCCGAAAAACACGGGATAGATTTCATCGGCGGCAATTTTGTAACATGGTTTTCGATTGTGTTTTATAAATAAAGGTTGGCGCTTGCCCGCTGAATAGCGTGTTGTATAATTAATAATCTTCGGCGATATTATTGCAGTTGCGACCTATATCCCGCTGTGAGTTCTAAATATCCTCTCTCGTTGTGTACTATTCCTGCCCAATCAAGAACGGCAGAGAGAACAAACACCGGGTCATAAACAGAATCGCCAGGCTTATGTCCTGCATAGTTTTTGCCGATTGCGCCAACAACTGTCGTTTCTTCACATTTGGGTTCGCCAAGTTTTGCGTTGCGTCCAAAGCCTTTTTTGGCTTTTCCGTTTTGTGAAAGCAGTAAATCGACTATTACATCAAATACCGCATAAGTATAATTGGGCTTGACGGGAAGCGCCGAGCAAAAGAACGAATTACCGTCCGCTTCTGCTATAATTTCGTAAGTTTTGCCGTTGATCGAAGTAACGATAGCTCGTCCTCCGGATTCTTTCAGCCTTGTTTTGATAATTTCCGACGCTTTTGTACTTTGAGAATTTGTTATCCAATTACTCACGTCAATTACTCCTTCATTGTTGTTATCTTGTTCATCCGGCGCAATGCCAAGAATGACTAAAAGCTCAGAAAGTCGTCTTTTCGCAACGGCATAGGATAGATTTAACTCATTTTGCAGCAGGCTCATGTTCCCGCGACAACGAAGGAAGCATAATAGAAAGTCGTTTTGCTCATCATTTAAGCCGTCAAATGGGCTTAATTCAAAATCATTTTTCAGTTCTAAACCACAATCGGAACATTGGAGAACTCTGACCTTCAAAGCGCCATTGCAGGCAGGGCATTTTGATAATAATTTCATTTTATTTCACCCTTTCTTGAAACAAGATATCATACATAATTCCACTTGTCAACATTAGTGATGAAAAAATCATCACTAAAACGGAATAATAACTAAATAATTGCTCTACACTTCTAATTATTGCCTGTATAAATCACCCCATGCGGCAAAGACTAAAAACGCAAGTATAGTCAATGCTGACAACGGGGTGATTAAATGAGATACTATACCGACGAGGAGGACGAAATTAAGATGGATTTCGCCTCCCAGCTTATTCGTGACTGCAACGCCACAGGCTATTTTGCCGGGCTTAGCGCGCAGAGACAGAATGAAATCGTCAATGCGTCGAGGTATATAGGCTCAAGGCCGGAAATGCGGCGTTATATTTCAAATCTTTCGGATTTTACGTTCAAATAAGATACCCTTCGCGCGGCTTAACGCCCAATACGGCAGCCATCTCTCTGAGCTGGCTGTCGTTAATTTTTTGCCTTATGGGGAGATGCGCCGTGAGAAGGTAAAACTCCGCCGCCTTGTCAACCGTTTCGATAAGGCCGAGCGCCTCGTCCGGGCTTGCGCCGCTGCCGAATACGCCGTGGTGCGCCCAGACTACGACGCGCCTGTCGCTCATCTTTTCGGCTGTCGCCCGGCCTATTTCGTCCGTGCCGCAGGGCATCCACGGCAACACGGCGACGCCGTCGGGGAAGAACATAATAGCCTCCGTCGCCATCTGCCAAAGCGTGCGCGTAAATTCCCGCTCGTCGAGCGAGTGAACGAAGGTCATGGCGACGGCGTGGGTAGCGTGCGTGTGCATAACTACGCGGTGCGCCGGGTCGGCCTTGAGGCGGGCGGAATGCGAGAGCAGGTGCGCGGCAAGCTCGCTGCTGGGCTTACCGCCGTCGGCAAGACCCCATAAAAGCTCGCAGCGGTCGTCTTTTATCCGCAGGAGAGCGACGTTATTCTCCGGGTCGCGCTCAGCGTTTTTAAGGTATTTTCCGCTGCCCGTAATAAGCACGCAGCGCCCGGACATACCCTCGGCGCTGAAGGAAAGCGGAAATTCTTTTATGCTTTTCAGAGAGGAAAAATCCTCGTCGAGTATCATGCTTATGTTCCCGGCGTTGCGTTCCGCCCAGCCGTGGTTATAAAGCTGCGTCGCCGCGCGAAGAAACTCGCCGACGGCAGGTAAGCGCAAAATATCCATTAAATCATCTCCTGTTGTAAGTATTATTACCTTTTCAGAAAAAAATTTCAAGACAAATTAAATGATATATGTTATACTCATATCAAAATTGTGTTTTAAAAGGTTGTGAGACGGTGGCGCAGCTCTACGGCGGGATAAGGTTTATTAAAGGCATAGGCGAGCAGCGGGCAAAAACCCTTGAAAAGCTCGGTATACACACGCTTTACGACCTCGTTTCCTATTTTCCGAGAGATTATGAGGACAGAAGCGGCCTCGTTTCATTATCCGAGGTTAAGGACGGGGAAAGCGCCTACGTCCGCGCCCTTGTGTGCTCAAAGCCGCTGCTGTACCGCGTTCGCGGCGGGCGTCAGCTCGTGAAGTTTGAAATATCGGACGATACGGGCAAATGCGGCGTCACCTTTTTCAACCAGCCCTATGTGAAGGATAATATACATTACGGCAAGGAATATTGCTTCTACGGGAAATTTTCACGTGCGGGGAACTTTATCCAGCTCACGAGCCCGGTTTACGAAGCGCCGGACGCGGAAAGCGTTGTTATGGGCGGCATCGTTCCGATTTATCGGCTGACGGCGGGCGTTTCACAGAAGATTTTGGCTTCCGCCATTAAGCAGGGACTCAGCGCCATTAAGGATGGCCTGCCGGAGATTTTGCCGGCGTCAACGCGCGAGAAATATAAGCTGACGGATGTAGTAAGCGCATATAACCTTATCCATTTTCCGCGCACGGAGGCGGATATAGCTAGGGCGAGGGAACGGCTTGTTTTTGAAGAGCTGTTCGTGCTGTCCTGCGCGCTGCGGCAAAGACGAAATACCGTTGGAACGCAAAAAGGAAGAGTTTTTGCCGATACCGACGCGGAGGAATTTTACTCCGCTCTGCCATTTGAGCCGACGAAGGCGCAGAAACGCGCCATAGAAGAATGCTTTGCCGATATGCGTTCGGGCAGGCTCATGAACCGGCTTGTACAGGGCGACGTAGGCAGCGGTAAAACCCTCGTCGCAGCCGCCTGCTTCTGGCTCGCGGCGCGCTCCGGCTGTCAGGCGGCATTCATGGCTCCGACGGAAATCCTCGCCGAGCAGCATTTTTCCACGCTGAGCAGTATGCTTGAGCCATTTGGTATTAATTGCGTACTTCTCACGGGCAGCATGACGAAAAAGCAAAAGAGCGAAGCTCTTGAAAAGATTAGCCTGGGCGAAGCGCAGCTTGTTATAGGAACGCACGCGATACTTTCTGAGACCGTCGATTTCTTCGACCTCGGCCTTGTAATTACCGACGAGCAGCACAGGTTCGGCGTGGAGCAGCGCACGGAGCTGTCGAAAAAAGGCAAGACCCCTCATGTTCTCGTCATGTCCGCTACGCCCATTCCGAGGACGCTTGCGCTGATTATTTACGGCGACCTCGACGTTTCCGTGATAGACGAGCTGCCGCCGGGGAGACAGAAGGTCGATACCTACGCCGTGGGCGAGGATATGCGCGAGCGGATAAACAAGTTTATCGCAAAGCTTGTAGGCGAGGGGAGACAGGTTTACATAATCTGCCCCGCGATAGATGAAAACGAAGCCTACAATTACGCCTCGGTAGAGACATATTATGAAAAGCTGAAAACCGAGATCTTCCCGGATATCCCAATCGCCTGCCTGCACGGGAAAATGAAGGGCACAGAGAAGGACGAAATAATGCGCGCCTTCAAGGACGGAGAGACGAAGATACTCGTTTCGACGACGGTTATAGAGGTCGGCGTAGACGTTCCGAACGCGGCTCTGATAGTCATAGAAAACGCGGAACGCTTCGGCCTCAGCCAGCTCCACCAGCTAAGAGGCCGCGTCGGGCGCGGGCAATATAAGTCCTATTGTGTGCTCTTCGACCAGCTTGGCAGCGAGGAAAGCAAGCAGCGCCTCGGCGCGCTATGCAAGCTTTCAGACGGCTTCAAAATTTCTGAGGTAGATTTAAAGCTGCGCGGCCCGGGCGATTTCTTCGGCTCGCGCCAGAGCGGCCTTCCGGTAACAAAGCTTGCAGACCTTTCCTGCGGGATGGACTCACTCATGGCGGCGCAGCAGGAGGCGGAAGAACTGCTGCACTCCGACCCAGGGCTGAAAGCCCCGGAAAACCGCGCCCTCGCAGAGAAAATATCGGCACTTTCGGCGGTGTCGCTGAACTGAAGCATTTTCATTTTACGGCCCCTTACACCCCTTAAATTTTCGTGAAAGGATTGGACATGTTCATGAAAGAGTATATCATCTCCGCTGATGTTCTGAGTTTAATATTCATGTCCATAATTCTGTGCAGCGTTCTAATAAACTCAAAGAACCGAAAAACCTTTACCAAAATGTTTATCGCTATTCTTATAGTCATTATTATTGCAATAATAACAGACGCCGCAAGCTATATAGCAGATGGGCGGACGGAATATGACAGCCTTCTCAGCGTGCTGAATTTGCTGTCTTATGTCTTTGCGATTGTTGTTATTGACTTATACTCGATTTATATGGTATCGATTATCCGAGAAAGAGTGTATATATCATATAAATTCATTATCCCTGTAATAGTATTGTCTGTGTTCAACCTGATAATACTTGTTGCCGGGACATTGAACGGCAAACTGTTTCAGATCGTTGAGCATGAATATTGCGCCGGCGAATGGGATGCATTTGCATACGTTTTAACTGTAGTGTATCTTGTTTACCTATGCTTCGTGTTGTTTAAGTATCACACGAAGCTTAGCAGGAGCTTTGTGCTGGGTCTTGGCGCGTATCTGGTATTTCCTCTTTTGCTTTCAATCTGCGTCATCAATTTCGATCTGCCTGATTTCACTTATGCATCTATAGCAATATCGCTATTAATCGTATACGTTACCATACAGACCAAAACCATCGCGGAGGTTCAACTCAGAGAAAAAATATTGAACGAGGTTTCTTACATAGATTCGCTGACCGGGCTGAAAAACAGACGCGCTTATGATGAATTCCTGCAAAATGACGACCAGAATAAGAAGAAAGGCATTGCCTTTTTTGATTTGAATTCTCTTAAATATACTAACGATACCTACGGACATGCAGCAGGTGATCGGTTGATAAAGAGCTTTGCCGATCTGCTTTCTGAGAGCTTTTCTGACGGAGAGGTATTCAGAATAAGCGGAGATGAATTCGTCGTATCGCTGTATTATATCGGCGGCGATGAGATGAAAAGCAGGATGCAAGAATTCCGCAAAGTCATCCAGGCTCATAGTAGAATTGCTTCGTTCGGCTTTGTATACTGTGAAAGCGGCAATGCCCTGAAAATGGTGCGTGAAGCTGAAAAGAACATGTATAAGGACAAAGCTATATATTATAAAGACACAGGAAAAGACCGAAGGTCCTGAAGTAAAGATAATGAAACAGCGTTCTTTGCTCCGAAACAGAGCGAAGAACGCTGCTATTTTTATTGTTTTTTCTCTTCCTCTTCGGCTGACGGAGCCTTCGCAATGGGTGCTGCTTTTCCGCAGTAGTCCTTCTTCTTCAAAAGAAAATGGCGGATGAAGCGGTATTTTCCCCTGTTTTTAACGTAGAAGAAACCGCAGACAGAGAAGACGAGCGCACCGATGAAGTTTACGAAGAGGTCCGCCATCGTGTCAATCAGTCCGATGTCGATATAGCCGGGGAAGGTTATTCCACCGAGTTTGACAGACTCGACGGTAACGGTGACGGCGCTGTTCTTGCCCTCGGGATTCAGGAGAACCGAGCTTATTGCAGAGATGATTGTATCCTTCTGCATATCCGTGTGGAAGAACGTATCCATGAAATACTCGAAAAATTCCCATATAACGCCTATAGTCATGGCAAAGCAGAAGGAGCACAGGACAACGAAAAACGGCGACAGCTTCATGGCAAAGCGCTCGCTGTTATTGAGAATGTCAATGAGTGCGAAGCCGATCGCTGCGCATAGAAATCCGTTTATCGTGTGAAGCATCGTGTCCCAATAAGGGAAGGTAAGATAGTATGACGAAATCTCTCCGAGTATTTCTGCGGAGAAGATAAACAGCAGGATTATAACCTCCAGCGTGTCCGGAACGTCTATCTTTATGTGCTTCTCAACGAAAGAGGGGATAAGGAACAGAATAAGCGAAAGAATGCATAGGAATACGTTATAGACGTTCCTTTCCGTTAACTGCACGATCATAACGGCTATAACCAGCAGCCTTATGACAAGATAAACGAAAAACAGAAACTTATGTTCGGAAATATCCTTTTTCAGTTGCGATTTTTTGCCACTGCGCCTTTCTTTTCTGCCTTTCAGCATCGTCATATCAGCTTTGCGCCGATATCCTTGCGGTAGTGCATTTTTTCAAAGGAAATCGGTTTAAGCCCCTCGTATGCCGCGCTGATGGCGGATGCGAGCGTATCGGATACGGCTGTAACGCCGAGGACTCTGCCGCCGGAGGTGTAATATTTGCCGTCCTTCTTCTCGGTTCCCGCGTGGTATACGGTTATGCCGGCGGATACCTTGTCAAGCCCGGTTATCTCATAGCCCTTGTCATACTTCACCGGGTAGCCGCCGCTTGCGAGGACGACGCAGCAGGCCGCGCCCTTTTTCCATTTTATATCGATTTTATCGAGCCTTTCCTCCACGACGGCTCTGAATATCTCAAAGAGGTCGGTTTCGAGCATGGAAAGAATGGGCTGCGTTTCCGGGTCTCCGAAGCGGGCGTTGTATTCAACGACCTTCGGCCCGTTCGGAGTAAGCATAAGGCCGAAGTAGATAACTCCCTTGAAGGGACGGCCCTCGGCGCGAAGTGCGTTCAGCGTGGGGAGGAATATTTCCTTTTCACAGCGCGCGGCAATCTCGCTCGTATAGTTCGGCGTGGGGCATATTGCGCCCATTCCGCCTGTGTTGGGGCCTTCGTCGCCGTCGTAGGCGCGCTTATGGTCCTGGGAGGAAAGCATGGGCTTGATGGTTTTTCCGTCGGTAAAGCAAAGAACCGTTACCTCGGGCCCGGTCATGAATTCCTCGATGACGACGGTGGAGCCGGATGCGCCGAACTTTCCGTCGTGCATCATTTCATAAACTGCGTTCTTCGCTTCCTCCACTGTCTGCGCGACGACGACGCCCTTGCCGAGAGCAAGACCGTCCGCCTTAACGACTATCGGCGCGCCGACCTCGTCGATATAAGCAAGCGCCGCGTCCATGTCCGTAAAGGTTTTGAAAGCTGCCGTGGGGATGGAATACTTGGTCATGAGATTTTTTGAAAAAGCCTTGCTGCTTTCAATGATTGCAGCGTTTTTTCTCGGCCCAAAGGCGGGGATACCCGCCGCCTCGAATGCGTCCACCATGCCGAGAGCGAGAGGGTCATCCGGCGCGACGACGACGAAGCCGACATTATTATCCCGCGCGGCCTTTATCATGCCGTCTATATCCGTCGCCTTAACGGGGAGACAGACGGCAATGTCGGAAATTCCGCCGTTTCCGGGGGCGCAATAAAGCGTATCAATATCTTTGCTTTTTTTCAGCGCGGCGCATATCGCGTGCTCGCGTCCTCCGCCGCCTACAACAAGAACATTCATTTTCGCATTGCCTCCTTGAGATTAATGGTGGAAAAGTCTCAGCCCGGTGAAGGCCATAGTCATTCCGTATTTATTGCATACGTCTATTACGTTATCATCGCGGACGCTGCCGCCGGGCTCGGCGATGTATTTTACGCCGCTTCTGTGAGCGCGCTCGATATTGTCGCCAAAGGGGAAAAATGCATCGGAGCCGAGGCTTACGCCGTCGAGCGTTTTGAGCCACGCTTTCTTTTCTTCCTTGGTAAGAGGCTGGGGCTTCTCGGTGAAGAAGTTTTCCCAGCAGCCCAAAACGTCCTCATAATCGTCGGAAATAAAAACGTCGATGGTGTTGTCCCTGTCGGCACGTCCAATCCCGGGCTTGAAGGGAAGCGCCATGACTGCGGGGTGCTGTCTCAGATACCAGTTATCCGCCTTGCTTCCGGCGAGCCTTGTGCAGTGAACGCGCGACTGCTGCCCCGCGCCGATGCCGATGGCCTGCCCGTCCTTAACGTAACAGACGGAATTGGACTGCGTGTATTTGAGCGTAATGAGAGAGATTATAAGGTCGTTCACCGCCTCGGGAGGGAGGCTTTTTGCGTCGGTAACGATGTTTTTAAGAAGCTCGGGCGTAATCTTCACGTTGTTGCGTCCCTGATGAAAGCTTATTCCGAAAACCTGCTTTGTTTCCTCCGGGGCGGGGACATAGGATTTATCCATTTTAAGGATGCAGTAATTGCCTTTCTTTTTCTTTTTGAGAATTTCAATCGCTTCCGGCGCATAACTCTCGGCAATCACGCCGTCGGATACCTCGCGGGCGATGATTTTAGCCGTGGAGATGTCACAGCAGCCGGAGAGGGCTATCCAGTCGCCGTAAGAGGACATCCTGTCCGCTCCGCGCGCTCTTGCGTATGCCGAGGCCATGGGCGAAAGCTCCATATCGTCAACGAAATAAATGTTTCTCAGCGTATCGCTGAGCGGCACGGCGACGGCTGCTCCTGCGGGACTGACATGCTTAAACGACGCGGCGGCGGGAAGCTTTGTCGCTTCCTCAAGCTCACAAACGAGCTGCCAGCTATTGAGCGCGTCGAGAAGATTGATGTATCCGGGCCGGCCGTTCAAAACCTCAAACGGGAGCCTGTCGGCGTCAATGGAAACGCTCGCGGGCTTCTGATTAGGGTTGCAGCCGTATTTCAGCTCTAATTCTGCGGACAAATGCAGCACATCCTTTCTGCTTTGGTTAAACGCTCCATAAATCAAGAAACTTGACTCATGAAGCGTTAGTATCATACATTCTTATTCTTAATTACGACGGTTTCTTTGCCGTCGGCCAGAGAGATATAGTTTACGTAGAGAGAAACCTTGTTATCCGGGTTCAGAGCGTTCCACACGTTCTCGGCAAATTCCTCCGGATAAGCGGGCGGAAGCTCGACGAATTCCGGCTCTCCCGTGAAGGAGGGCAGGGGCGAGCCGTCACCCATATAGGTATGGATATAATGCCCCGTCGCGGCGATGGGCTGCGGGTATTCATAGAAAAAGCGCTGCACGGAATCTGCGTTGCCATAGCAACATTTTAAAATGGAAAGCTTATAAGACCCGTCTTTTGCGATAAGCGCGGAAATCCTCGGCGTGAAATTCGGCGCGTCCGGCTCGAAGGTGCGCGTGCCAAGCGCGGCCTCAAAGCTTTTGCCCGCGGCGAGAAAATCGCGCACGGTGTCCGTCTGGTCGCCGTTTGTTACGATATATTCGCCCGAAAGCTTGCGGACGGGATGGTAAATAATCAGCGAGGGGTCGGACATAAGAGAAGGGTCGAAGGCTTCGGTCCTTATGCCGTCCTCGGTGGGAACGAACACTCTGTTGCGGCTGTTTTCGCTTCTGCCCATTATGAAATAAGCGACGACGGCGAACTGCCCGCAGGCTGAACGCCCGACCATTATACCGCGCCCGGGATAAGCGCACGCGGCGAGACTTTCGGTGAATTTCATTGTGCTTCCTCCTGACCTTCCTCGGCTATGTGAACTATGCGTCCCTCAACGCTGAGCCTGCCCTCACAGAAGAGGGAAATGGCCTTGGGAAGAATCTTCCACTCAGCTTCCTCCATGACCCTGCGCTGAAGAATTTCGGGCGTGTCGCCCTCGTGAACCTCAACGGCCTTCTGAATGATAACGGGGCCGGCGTCGGTTTCACGGCTGACGAAGTGCGCCGTCGCACCCGTGATTTTTGCACCGTATTCAAGAACCTTTTCGTGAACGTGGAGGCCATAATACCCGTCGCCGCAGAAAGCGGGAATGAGTGAGGGGTGGATGTTTATTACCCGGTTTTCAAAAGTGGAGACAAATCTCGGCCCGAGAATATACATGAACCCGGCGAGCACGACGAGCTTTATGTCAAGGTCGTTGAGCTTGTCGATAACAGCATCGGTATATGTGCGGCGGTTTGGGAAATCGTTTATATCGATAACATAAGTGGGAATATTTGAGTTCCTTGCGCGGACCAGAGCGTAGGCATCGGGATTGGACGAGATGACGGCGGCAAGCTCGCAGTTTTTTATTTCGTCAAAAACCATCGAGTCAAGAATGGCCTGCAAATTCGTTCCGCCGCCGGAGACGAGGACGGCTGTTTTTATCATATCAGCTCAACTCCTTTTTCTCCGCTTACGCATTCGCCGATGATGAACGGTGTTTCACCAAGCTTTTTGAGCTCTGCAAGAGCCTTGTCAGTTTCGCCTGCGCCGACGGCCATTATGAGGCCGACACCCATATTGAAAGTGTTATACATATCGCGGGAGGGAATTTTGCCTGCGTCGGCTATGAGCTTGAATATCGCGGGAGGCGCCCAGGAGGAGGTCTTGACCTCGGCCTTGATGCCCTCTGGCAGCATCCTCGGGAGGTTTTCGTAAATACCGCCGCCGGTTATGTGGCTCATGCCTTTGATGGTGAATGTCTTGTTGGAAAGAATGCTCACGACGGTCTTTGCGTAGAGGCGGGTGGGCTTCAAAAGCTCTTCGCCGAGGGAGCAACCAAGCTCGGAACGGAACTTTGCAAGGTCGGTATTCTCAACCTTGAGAACCTTTCTCACGAGGGAGAAACCGTTTGAGTGAAGTCCGTTGGAGGCAAGACCGATAAGTTTATCGCCGGGGACGATGGTGCTTCCGTCGATTATCTTCTTCTTGTCCACAATGCCGACGGCGAAGCCCGCGAGGTCATATTCGTCCTCGGGATAAAAACCCGGCATTTCAGCCGTTTCGCCGCCTACAAGGGCGCAGCCGCTCTGAACGCAGCCCTCAGCAACGCCGGAAACAATCTCGGCAACGCGCTCGGGTACGTTTTTGCCGAGAGCGAGATAATCGAGGAAGAAAAGGGGGCGGGCGCCGCTGCAAATAATGTCGTTAACGCACATGGCGACACAGTCTATGCCAACGCTGTCGTGCTTATTCTGAAGGAAAGCGAGCTTTAGCTTTGTGCCGACGCCGTCTGTTCCGGAGACGAGCACGGGCTCAGATATCCCACTGAGGTCGGGGAGAACGAGCGCACCGAAGCCGCCGATAGAGGATAAAACCTCGGAGGTCATCGTGCGCCCGACGTGGGCCTTCATAAGGTCAACCGCGCGGTAGCCGGCGGTAACGTCCACTCCGGCGGCCTTATAGCTTTCGCTGAAACTGTTGGTGTTCATAAATAATACTCCTCCCTGCAAGCCGCAATCAACGGCACGCACTCACGCTTTTTTTCCTTCGCTTATTTTTGTTTCAAACCTGTATTTGCCAACGTCGTGCTCCGGCGGGGCGACGGGGTAGGTGCCGGTGAAGCAGCCAACGCAGAAATCACAGCCGCTTTCCTCCGCGATGCTTTTCACGCCGCCTACACTGAGATAACCCAGAGAATCCGCGTCAACGGATTTGCGGATCTCGGGAATGGTCATCTGGCAGGCGATGAGTTTATCGCGGCTGTCGATATCCGTTCCGAAATAGCAGGGGTTTGTGAAGGGAGGCGCGGAGATGCGAAGATGGACCTCTTTAGCTCCCGCCTCGCGCAGAAGATGGACTATTCTGCGGCAGGTGGTTCCGCGAACGATTGAATCGTCTACCATGACCACACGCTTGCCCGCAACGGTGGATTTCAAAACGGAAAGCTTGATGCGCACCGAGTCTTCACGCTGACCCTGAGTGGGCTGGATGAAGGTTCGGCCTATGTAGCGGTTCTTGATAAAGCCGACGCCGTAGGGGATACCGGACGCTTCGGCATAGCCGAGAGCGGCATCAAGCCCCGAATCGGGAACGCCTATAACGACGTCCGCCTCGACGGGGTAATCGCGCGCAAGAATAGCGCCTGCCTTTTTCCTCGCCTCATGGACGCTTACGCCCTCGATGATGGAATCAGGCCGCGCAAAGTAAACGAACTCGAAAACACAGAGATTGCATTTCCCGCCGCAATGGGTCTTGATGCTGCTTATTCCGTCCGGGCTGACCACAACTATTTCGCCCGGCTCAATATCGCGGACAAACTCAGCGCCTATCGCGGAGAGGGCGCAGGTCTCGGAGGCGAAGATAACGGCGTCGCCGCGCTTGCCCATGCAGAGCGGGCGGAAGCCCCAGGGATCGCGCGCGGCAATCAGCTTCTGCGGGCTCATGACGATCAGGGAGAACGCGCCGCGCAGATGCTTGACGGCGCGGTTGACGGCCTCCTCCACGCTGCCGCAGCGCAGGCGCTCCTGTGCGATGGCGTAGGCGATGATCTCCGAATCCGTCGTCGTGTGGAAAATGGCGCCGGAATACTCATAGCGCGTTTTCAGGCTGGCGGCGTTGACGAGGTTCCCGTTGTGCGCGAGCGCCAGCGTGCCCTTGACGTAGCGAAGCGAGAGGGGCTGCGCGTTTTCCTGCTTGTTCCCGCCGGAGGTGGAATACCGCACGTGGCCGACCGCCATCGTGCCGTTGAGCTCGCGGAGCTTTTCCGGCGTGAACACGTCCCCGACCAGTCCCTGCGCGCGGTAGGAGCTCATCTCGCGGTCGTTGATGGTCGCGATGCCGCAGCTCTCCTGTCCGCGGTGCTGCAGCGCGTACAGCGCGTAATAGGTCTCCTCGGCGCAGGCGCCGTTTTTGTCCCAGATACCGAAAACGCCGCATTCCTCATGGATAGCCATATTCGTCTCACTTCCCGTTCAA
>JAEEGK010002793.1_pt1 | contig 43842 bp, 36 predicted proteins | sample 8958771 | NCBI WGS metagenome assembly JAEEGK01 (sample SAMN16246547, study PRJNA631951) | gut metagenome | biome: gut microbiome; feature: rumen; material: SC-attached | host: Bos | place: Iran: Karaj | collected 2018-10
CGGCGAACGCCTGGCCGCCTACCGCGAAGACTATGCGGAATACCTTCGCCTGCGTCAGCAGCTGAAGTCGCTGCAGGCCCTGTCTGAGCGGAACACCAGCGAGAACGACTACCTCCGCTTCCAGCTCAACGAGCTGGAGAAAGCCCGCCTCGAGGAAGGGGAATACGGCGAGATGGAGCAACGGCTGCAGGTCATGGAGAACGCCGAGGAGATCAAAGGACTGCTCTTCAGCGCCAACCGGCTCCTGGAACGCTCGGAGGACGCCATCCTGCCCCAACTCAACGAGGTGGGTTCGGCCCTCCATCGCCTCCAGCAGCTGCTGCCCGACACCACGGCGCTGCAACAGCGCCTCGAAGCAGTGCGGGTGGAGCTCAAGGACATCGCCTACGACCTCGACCGGATGGAAGAAGACGTCCCCGTCGACGAAGCCAAGCTGCAGACGCTGCAGGAGCGCATGGACCTGCTCAACCGCCTGATGATGAAACACCACGTCAAGGACTACGAAGACCTCCTCCGTCTGAGGGACGACCTGAAAGCCAAGGTCGGCGGCTTCGAGAACCTCGGCCTCCAGCTCGCCCAATGCGAGACGGCGCTGGCCGAACAAACGCACAAGTTGCAGCAAAAGGCCGCCGCCCTCCACGCTGAGCGGGAGCAGGCCTCGCACGCTTTCAGCGATGCGGTGGTCGCGCTGGCCCGGCAGCTGGCCATGCCCCATGCCGCTTTCCAGATCGCCCTGGAGCCGACAGACGGCTTCATCCCCACGGGCACCGATCAGGTGCAATTCCTGTTCTCCGCCAACAAAGGCGTTGCCGTCGCCGCCCTCGACCGGGTGGCCTCGGGCGGCGAGCGCTCCCGGCTGATGCTCTCCATCAAGAGCGTGGTGTCGCAATACCACTACATCCCCACCCTGATCTTCGACGAGATCGACACCGGCGTGTCGGGCGAGGTGGCCGCCAAGATCGGAAGCATCCTGCAGGCGATGGGCCGACAGCTCCAGCTGGTCGCCATCACCCACCTGCCTCAGGTGGCCTGCAAGGCGACGCAGCATTTCCTCATCTACAAAGACAGCGAAGGCGACAAGACTCTGTCGCACATCCGGCTGCTGGGCACGCAGGAACGCGTCACCGAGATCGCCAAGATGCTCAGCAACGACAAGGTGACCCCCGAGGCGGTCAAAGCCGCCGAGGTGTTATTAAAATAATTTGACGACATCCTTCCCCACGGTCGAAGACCGTGGGCCACCGACAGGCCGACCCCTAAAGGGGTCGTCCATCAGAACCCCTTTAGGGGTTCCTCTATCGGTAGCCACGGGGTCGCCTGACGGCGACCCCTGGAAAAAAATCATCCAATTAATTAATTTTCAAAAACATACCGCAGGATATTGGCACCCATCCGCAGGGCCTTCTCACGGGTCTCCTGCGAGTCGTGATGCACCCGCTGGTCTTCCCAGCCATCGCCCAGGTCGCATTCGTAGGTGAAGATGCACACGATCCTTCCCTCGTAGATCAAGGCAAAGAGCTGCGGCGCCTTGCCGTCGTGCTCGTGAATCTTGGGCAAGCCCTCGGGAAACGGGAAGGGCTTCTTGAAGATCTCATGGCTGAAAGGCAGCTCCACGAAATCCAATTCGGGAAACACCTTCTTCATCTGAGGCTCGATGTATTGCCGGATGCCATAGTTGTCGTCGATATGAAGGAAGCCCCCTGCCAGCATATAGTCACGCAGGTTCTGGGCCTCGGCGGCGTCGAACACCACGTTGCCATGACCCGTCATATACACGTATGGATAGTTGAACAGGTCGGGACTCGAAGGCTCCACGGTAGGCACCTCGGGATTGAGGTCGGTCCCCATCTCCTGGTTACAGAACCGCACCAGGTTGGGCAGCGAGGTGGGGTTGCCGTACCAGTCGCCACCGCCACGGTACTTCAAGAGGGCGATGCTCAGCTGCTGCGCCGAAACCACGAATGGAACAAACAACAATATGATGATGGCAATTCTTTTCATTTCATCTGGTTGATCAGTTGGATGGTATGACAGGCCACCAAGGCGGCGGTCTCCGTCCTGAGCCGGGCCGCCCCCAGGCTGCACGGCACGAAGCCGTTCTCCTTGGCAAGCGCCACCTCCTCAGGGCTGAAGTCCCCTTCAGGGCCGATCAGCACCAGCACGTTCTCCCCTTTCCTATAAAGGTCGCAAAGGCAATCCTTCACATCGTCGTCGATCCAGGCGATGAACTTCTGCCCGTCAAAGGGTTGCTTCACCAGCTTGTCGAAGGGAACCAGGTCTTCCACCTTGGGCAGGCGCGACTTGATGCTCTGCTTCATGGCAGCCACCATCACCTTTTGGAACCGCTCCACATTGGCAGCCCGACGTTCCGAATGGTAGGAGGTGAACAGCCGCACCCGGTCGATGCCGATCTCGGTCGCCTTCTCGAGGAACCACTCCGTACGTTCGTTGAGTTTGGTAGGCGCGATGGCGACCTCCAGACGGAAGCCCCAATGGTCGTAGCCGGGGCGCTTGTTGGAAAGCATCACCGATGCTCTCTTGGGCAGCGCTTCCACCAACTCGGCATCGTAGAGGCTCCCTTCGCCGTCGGTCACGCAAAAGCAGTCGCCTTCGGCCATTCGCAACACCTTGACACAATGTTTGGATTCCTCTTCAGGAAGGGTCGTCAGGCCTTCCTTTGCATCCGGTATATAAAACACATTCATTCTACCAATAGGTGCACCCCTAAAGGGGTGCGTACCATTTTTGATTCCTAATTCCTTTCTACCAATAGGAGCACCCCGAAGGGGTGCGTTACCAACGAATTACATTCGTTCCGGCATTCCGATGCCCAGCAGACTGGAGGCGTTGCGCAACAGGGCGGCCACCATGGCGCACACCTGCAGACGGAACATCCGACGGTCGGCGTCTTCCTCGCGCAGGATGCTGCACTCCTGGTAGAACTGGTTGAACTCCTTGGCCAAGTCGTAGATGAAATTGGCGATCATCGCGGGGCTGCGGCCCTCGGCGGCCTGGTTCAGCACCGTCGGCCAGCCGTACATCATCACGAGGATCTCCTTCTCCTTGGGTTGCAGGTCGGCGACCTTCACCACATCGTCGAGCCGGATGCCCTGTTCGGACGCCTTGCGGAGCACCGAGCAGATACGGGCGTGGGTATACTGCACAAACGGGCCCGTGTTGCCGTTGAAATCGATCGACTCCTCGGGGTTGAAGAGCATGGTCTTCTTGGGATCGACCCGGAGGATGAAGTACTTCAACGCGCCCAGTCCGATGGTATGATAGAGCTTGTCGGCCTCTTCTGCAGACAGGTCCTTGGCCTTGCCTAGCTCGTCGGAGACGCCCTTGGCGGTGGCCACCATCTCGTCCATCAGGTCGTCGGCATCCACCACGGTGCCTTCACGCGACTTCATCTTACCGTTGGGCAGCTCCACCATGCCGTAAGAGAGGTGTTCGATGTCCTTGCCCCATTCCCGGCCAAGACGCACCAGCACCCGCTTGAGCACGTCGAAGTGGTAGATCTGTTCGTTGCCCACCACATAGATGAGCTTCTCGGGATCGTATTCCTCCACCCGGAGCTGGGCAGTGCCGAGGTCCTGGGTCATATACACCGAGGTGCCGTCACGACGCAGCAGCAGCTTCTCGTCGAGCCCCTCGTCGCGGAGGTCGCACCATACCGAGTTGTCGTCGCGGCGGTAGAGCACCCCTTTCTCGAGGCCTTCCTGCACGAGCGACTTGCCCAGCAGGTAGGTCTGGGATTCATAGTAGATCTTCTCGAAACTCACGCCGAGACGCTTGTAGGTCACGTCGAAGCCGTCGTACACCCATTGGTTCATCGTCTCCCACAGGTGGCGCACCTCGGGGTCGTTGGCCTCCCATTGGCGCAACATCTCGCGGGCTTCCTGCATCAGCGTGGAATTGGATTCGGCTTCGGCCTTGGCCGCTTCCTGTTCCTTCTCGCCCAGCTCCGCATAATTGGCGGGCAACAGGGTCTTCAGCTCTTCCTTGTACTTCTTGTCGAACAGCACGTAGAAGTCGCCGATCAGGTGGTCGCCCTTCTTGCCGGTGGACTCGGGGGTGCAGCCGTTGCCCCACTTCTTCCAAGCCAGCATGCTCTTGCAGATGTGGATGCCCCGGTCGTTGACCAGGTTGACCCGCACCACGTTCTTGCCGTTGGCCTTGAGGATCTCGGAGACGCTCCAACCCAGGAGGTTGTTGCGGATATGGCCCAGGTGCAAGGGCTTGTTGGTGTTCGGCGACGAATACTCCACCACCACCGGTTTGCCCGAAGTCGGCTTCCTGCCATAGTCCGCTTCGTCATGATGCTCACGGAAGAAGTCCAGCCAAAAACGGTCGGAGATGAGGATGTTGAGGAAGCCCTTCACCACGTTGAACTTGGCGATCATGGGGGATTCCTTCATCATTTCGGCACCCATCTCGTTGGCGAGTTGTTCAGGATTGCGGCCGGCGAGTTTCCCGAAGGGGAACACCACCACGGTGAGGTCACCCTCGAACTCGGGTCTGGTTTTCTGGAAATTGACTTGCTGCGCAGGCGGTTCTTGACCGTAAAGCGCTTTGAACGACTTGATAAATAGTTGTCTGAGAATTTCTTCTAACATAATCACCCATCTTTATTAATGATGCAAAGATACACTTTTTTATCAAGATACGGAGCACGTATCCCCGAAGTTCAACAACACGGCTGGAATGGATGTTAATTTGTTTAACATTTTGTGTTTTTTGTTACATCCATAGTCGTTTTCTTTGTATTTTTGCCGCTTCAAAACAAAACAACAAAAAACCATACCCATGAAAAAAAGCATTTTTATCCTTGTATTGGCAGCCATGCTCTCCTTCAGCGCCAAGGCACAAAACACCTTCACGCTGAACACCCGTGCCTGGTCCACCAACTATTTTACCACGCTCCTCTATGACATCGCCAATGGCGTTGTCGAGTATTTGCTCGTCTCTGACTCAGCAAGCAGACTGGCTTACTCACGGGTCATCCCGAACTCCGACTTGGTCTTCCCGGTCGGCATCCAAAAAGAAGGTTTCGAGAACCGCGACATCTATGGTCCCTACCACCGTGCCTTCAAGAATCCCTTCACCCGGCCCGGCGACTTCGGTGTCGGCCTCGATGCCTCTTGGAAGTCCAGTTTCTTCGGCCTCTATGCCGGAGCCTATTTCAAGAGCCAGGAGATCTGCTTCAGAGACAACGACGACAACCTGCGCAGCTTCTACTTCCAACCCCGTGGCGGCATCATCCTCGGCGACAAGAACGCCCTGGAAGCAGGTGTCTATTACGACATGGTGGTGGGAGCGGGCGGCCGCTACCCCGGTGTCCAGAAGGAGATGTTCAGCAACGGCCTCGGCCTGGACTTCACCTTTGCCCACAGAGGTTCGAAAAAACGCCAAAGCCTGATCACCTTCATGCTGCCCCTTCACAACTTCCTCAACGAAGCCTACGATAACGCCCGTTTCGAAGGCATGAAACGCCGCGTAGGCTACATCATGTTCACACAACGTATTGGTTTTTAAATAATATCCAGTTATGAAAAAAGCAACTTTCATCGCGGTACTGCTATCCATGATGGCCCTCTCCGCCCACGCACAATGGCTCGATTTCTCAAACAACCGGTATGATGTCACCGTCGGCCTGAACCTCGGCGCCGTCGGCTATCATTTCAACGGAAGCCACATCGACAACACCTACAATGGTTTTGGAAGCGGCGTCAGCGTCTCTTTGATGGGCGTTTACGTCGATTTCATCTATCAATCGCCCGAACACCGTTGGGGCAACCGGGTCGAGCCCATCCTCTACCACGACCACTCGGCGCTGACCATCAACGCGGGTTATAAGGTCCCGGTATTGCCTTGGCTGAACGTCACGCCCATGATCGGCTACAGCAACGAAACCACGGGATGGACCGACTGCGCCACCGTCAACATCGATTATGAGAACAGTTCGATCTACCACGACTACGAGGTCGAACACCGTTACAACCACTTCAACTACGGCATCGGCCTCTCGCTCAAGCCGATCGATTGGCTCGAGATCGGAGGCGTCTGCACCGCACATGCCGTTTACGGGAACATTTCCGTGAACCTCATGAAGGTCAAAGACTAGTCTCCCTCGACCCATCCAAATGAAAAAGGCTGTTCTCCGACAGCCTTTTTTTATTGGGTTTTCAAAAAAAACCGTATTTTTGATTGCTAAACATCCTCACTATGAAAAAGGTCTTATTGATTGTCATGTTCCTCTCGGCATGCGTGATGTTGCATGCCCAAACGGAAACCAACCGGTCGGAGCGCCTCAAGGTGGGCGTGGTGCTGGGCGGTGGCGGCGCCAAAGGCGCCTCGCACATTGGCGTGTTGAAGTATCTGGAAGAGCTGGGGATTCCCGTCGACTATGTGGCCGGCACCAGCATGGGTTCCATCATCGGAGGCTTCTATGCCATGGGGTACACCCCCGACGAGCTCACCCAACTCATCTCGGGCATCAACTGGTCGGAATACATCGGCAACAAGATCGACCGCACCTTAATGTCGGAAGAGACCCGGCAACGCAACAGCACCTTGGCGCTCCAAGTGCCGTTCAACCACGAGAGCCTCTTCGACAAGAACCCCAATGCAAGCTTTATCAGCCAGCTGCCCAGTGCCTACGTGAACAACAGCTCTTTGATCAACCTGTTCAACGACCTGTGCGTAGGCTATCAGGAAGAAATGGACTTCAACGACCTTCCCATCCCCTTTGCCTGTGTAGCCACCGACATGATCACGGGTAAAGAAGTCGTGTTGCGCAGCGGCAGCGTCCCCACCTCGATGCGCGCCAGCATGGCCATCCCAGGCGTGTTCTCACCGGTACAGATCGACGGTAAGGTGCTCGTTGACGGCGGCCTGGTAAACAACTTCCCTGCCGACGTGCTGCACGAGATGGGTGCCGACATCATCATCGGCATCGAGGTTACCTCCACCAAAGACATCACGAACGAAGACCTGAAGTCGCTTCCCCAGGTCTTTGCCCGACTGGTCACCAACAGCACCAGCGCCAAGCGCAAGGAAAACCGCGAGTTGTGCAACGTGCATATCATCCCCGACATCAGCGGCTTCGGCATGCTCAGCTTCACCCCGGAAGCCATCGAGACCTTGGTGGGAAGAGGCTACCAAAAGGCCACCGAATTCCATGACCAGCTCCTTGCCATCAAACAAGCCGTGGACGCCTCGGCAGGACATCCCGTCAGCAAGACGCTCCATGCGCCCCATGCCATGAACCTGGCCGTCGACTCGGTGCTGATCAACGCCATCACCATCAACAATGTCAGCGACAACGACAACAAGTGGCTCATCCGCAAGAGCAGGCTGGATGTTGGAAAGCATTACCTACAAAACGACATCGAACGCGCCATGAAGATCTATCGCGGCACGGGCTGTTTCGACGAGATCACCTACCAAGTCAAGGAGGTTGACTCCATCCACGGCGAGGACAACCGCACCGATGCCTACAACCTGGATATCAGCATGAAGCCGGCCATGCCGCATTTGTTTGGCCTGGGCGTGCGCTACGACACCGAGGAAGGCGCGGCTCTGCTGCTTAGCATCGGCATCAACGAAAAACGATTCACCGGCTCGAAACTCAACCTCAAGGCAAAACTGAGCTACAACCCCCGTATCAACCTCACCTACACCTACTCGAGGTCGTCGTTGGCCAACTTCAACCTGGCCTACGACTACAAGAACGACCATTTCTCCATACTGTTCGAAGGAAGAAGAGCCATGAACCTTCGGTACCAACAGCAAAAAGTCAGCGGTTACATCTCCCAATTCCATCTGCTCAATTTCAGTACCAGTGTCGGTTTGGCCTTTACCAGCACGACCTTCGACGTGTTCACCATGGATGAATGGCTCGATACGACCACGTTTGCACCCTCCCGGATCATCGAACCTTTTGTCAATGTGAAATACGACTGTCTCGACGACGCCTATTTCGCCAAACACGGATTCAACGTCCGTCTGAACGCCACGTATCATCTTGACACGAAGAAGCATTACATCGATTTGGAAGAAGACCCGTACGCGCCCACAGGAAAATACTTGGATCTCTACTATGTCTTCCAGTCCTATCTCACGCCAAACGACGGAAGGTTCACCATCATTCCCCAAGTGTACGGACGCTTCTTGTCCGGCAATAGCGAGTATTACCATCTGTGGAACAAATTCGGAGGAGAGGTGGAAGAACGGCATTTCGACCGGCAGCTGCCCTTCATCGGATATGCCTCCGTGGAAGGCGTTGACGACCATGCTACCGTGCTGCGATGCGACCTCCGTTACAACCTCTTCGGAAAGCATTATCTGACTGCCATGTACAACTACCTCGTCAACATCACCTCCACCGAATCGTTCGAAACGCTGAAATACTATGGCATTCATGGAGCGGGATTGAAGTATTCCTACAACAGTCTCTTAGGTCCGATCTCCTTGACCGTCCATTGGGCCAGGAGGTACCAGGAGAACCACTTCGGCGCCTATTTCTCCTTCGGATACACGTTCTAAAAGATTCCCTAGCGGAAGGGTTCGTGCAAGTTTTTTAAAAAAAACTTCCTTTGAAGGAAAAAAGATATTATCTTTGCATTCCGATGATGTACGAAAAAATGTCACCGGAATATAGTACCAAAGGAATCGAGACGGTTGCTTTATAGCAGCCGTCTTTTTTTTGCAATCAAACAATCCAAACACAATAGACCATGTCCATCTCACTGAAAAACCGCAGCTTGATCTCCATCAGCGACTACTCGCCCGAGGAGATCTGCCATGTGCTCGACATCGCCGAGGATTTCGAGCGCAATCCGCATCAGAACCTGCTCAACGGCCGCATCATCGCCTCGCTGTTTTTCGAGCCTTCGACGCGTACCCGCCTGAGCTTCGAGACCGCCATCCAGCTTCTTGGAGGCAACGTCATCGGATTCAGCAGCACCTCGGGTACCAGCATCCAGAAAGGCGAATCGCTGGCCGATACCATCACCATGGTGGCCAGCTATGCCGATTTGATCGTCATGCGGAACCCCATCGACGGTTCCGCCCGATTCGCCTCCGAAGTGTCGAAGGTGCCGATCATCAACGCCGGCGACGGCTCCAACCAGCATCCCACCCAGTGCATGCTCGACCTCTACTCCATCCGCAAGACCCAAGGCACCCTCGAGAACCTCGAGATCACCCTGGTCGGCGACCTGAAATACGGCCGCACCGTGCATAGCCTGGTGGAGGCCATGAGCCACTTCAACGCCAAGTTCAACCTGGTGTCGCCCATCGAGCTGAAGCTGCCGAGGACCGTGAAGCAACACATCAAGGACGCCCACCTCGAATACGAACAGTTCACCGAGCTGGAGGAGGTCATCCCCCACTCCGACATCATCTACATGACCCGCGTGCAACGCGAGCGCTTCCCCGACCCGCTGGAATACGAAAAGGTGAAGAACTCCTACGTGCTGCGCAACGCCATGCTGGCCAACGCCAAGCCCAACTGCCGCATCCTGCACCCCTTGCCGCGTGTCAACGAGATCCACGTGGACGTGGACGCCAACCCCAAGGCCTACTACTTCCAGCAGGCCCAAAACGGCGTCTATGCCCGCCAGGCGCTCATCGCAGCCATCTTGGGATTGAAATGACGTCCAGAACCCCGTTAGGGGTTCCCTGTCGGTAACCACGGGGTGGCCTCCAGACTACCCCTGGAACAAAAAGTAAAACACATAAAACACCTATAAACATGGAAAAAAGAAAAGAACTGATCGTATCCGCCATTGAGAATGGCACGGTCATCGACCATATCCCCGCCGACAAGGTGTATCAGGTCGTCAAGATCCTGGGCCTGGACAAGGCGACGCACCCGGTGTACCTCGGCATCAACGTCGAAAGCAAGAAATACGGCACCAAGGGATTCATCAAGGCTTCCGACAAGTTTTTCGCCCCCGAGGACGTGAACAAGATCGCACTCGTGGCTCCCACCGCCTCCATCATCGAGATCAAGGGATTCGAGGTGGTCAACAAGATGACGGTGCAGATCCCCGAAAAGATCGAAAAGATCGTCAAGTGCTTCAACCCGAACTGTGTCACCAACAAGGAACACGACATCCCGACCAAGTTCCGGGTGAAGTATGTCGACGGCAAGCTCCGCCTGGTGTGCCACTACTGCGAGAAATACACCTCGGAAGAGAACATCGAATTCATCTAAAAGCCAATCCCCATGGGAATTCAGCTCCATAAAAACAAGGCGGTGAACCTACCTTCAAAACACCGTCCGCTCTGGATCGTCCTGCTGATCCTGGTCCTCTTGGTCGGCTGGGGCGTCCACAGCTACAACGGCTTTGTGAAGACCGAAGAGAAGATGACTCAGGCCTGGTCGCAGGTGGAGAACGTCTACCAGCGGCGCATGGACCTCATCCCCAACCTCCTGGCCGTGGTCCAGTCGTATGCCGACTATGAGCAAGGCACCCTGGTGGAGGTGGTGAAACGCCGCGCCGCCGAAGCGGCGGCGCTGGAACTGGACCCCACCTCCATGACACAAGAACAGCTGTCGGGCTTCGAAAACACCCAGCAGCAGCTTGACGGCGCCGTCAACGACGTCATCGTCTCCGTGGAGAACTATCCCGACCTGAAGGCCGTGGAGTCGTACCAGACCTTCCTGGCACAATACGAAGGCAGCGAGAACCGGATCCTGGTGGAACGCAAGCGCTTCAACGAGACCGTGAAGCAATACAACCAGTCGGTACGGCGCTTCCCGGGCAACCTCATCGCCCGATGGTTCGGGTTCGAGGCCAAGCCTTATTTCCAAGCCGAAAACTAAAAAAACGGAGCGTGGAAAACGATGGTTTTCCACGCTCCGTTCCTTTTTGATTCGTTTTCCGTTCCCGTTAGGCCTGGGCCTTGGGACCACCCATGGTGAAAGGAGGAATCGAATCGGTACCCACCTCCCTGATGTTGCCAAAGGCAGACTCATACTTGTTGATGTTCTCGGCCAGGGCCTTGAACAGGCGCTTGGCATGCTGAGGCGTCATCACGATGCGTGACTTCACCTTGGCCTTGGGGGTGCCGGGCATCAGGCTCACGAAGTCGAGCACGAACTCGGTCGGGGAATGGGTGATGATGGCCAGGTTCGAGTAGATTCCGCCAGCCATCTCGTCGGTCAATTCGATATTGATCTGATTCTTGGGTTTCTCTTCCATGATATTGATTTTTTAAAAAGGCAGAGACGCACCTTCGGCGCGTCTCTGTCCTTGTTTTACCGTAAGGTTCAATCGGCAAGGGTGGCGCCCTTGGCCTTCAGTTCTTCGTATTCCTCACGCGAGGCGACGATCAGGTCGTCGTATTCGCGCAAGCCGGTTCCGGCAGGAATCTTGTGGCCGACGATGACGTTCTCCTTCATGCCCAACAGGTAGTCTGTCTTGGCACTGATGGCGGCATTCGTCAACACCTTGGTGGTTTCCTGGAACGAAGCGGCCGACATGAAGCTGTCGGTCTGCAAGGCGGCGCGGGTGATACCCTGCAACACCTGGCTTGCCGTGGCAGGCTCGGCGGGACGGGTCTCCACCAGCTTGAGGTCCTTGCGCTTGAGCATGGAGTTCACGTCGCGGAGCTTCATGGCGGAGATGATCTGACCGGCGGAGAGCTCCTCGGAGTCGCCCGCATCGGTGACGACCATCTTGCCATAGATCTCGTCGTTCTCTTCCTGGAATGCCAGCTTGCTGACCAGCTCTCCTTCGAGGAAACGGGTGTCGCCGGGTTCCATGATCTCGACCTTGCGCATCATCTGACGGACAATCACCTCGAAGTGCTTGTCGTTGATGGTCACACCTTGTGAACGGTACACGCTCTGCACCTCGTTGACGATGTACTCCTGAACCTTCATCGGGCCCATGATCGCCAGGATGCTGGCAGGCGTGATGGCACCGTCCGACAACGGCTGTCCGGCCTTCACATAGTCGTTCTCCTGAGCCAGGATCTGCTTCGAGGTGGGAACGAGATAACGCTTCTGGTCGCCCGTCTTGGAGGTGACGACGATCTCACGGTTGCCACGCTTGAGTTTCTTCTCAAGATGCACGGTACCGTCGATTTCGGACACCACGGCCGGGTCGGAAGGATTACGGGCCTCGAACAGCTCGGTCACACGCGGCAGACCGCCGGTGATATCGCCACCGCCAGAGACGTTACGCGGGATACGGACCAACTGGTCGCCAGCCTTGACGTCGTCATTCTCTTCGACGACCACGTGGGCGTCGACCGGAAGGTCGTACACCACGAGGACCTCGTCATTGGCGTCGACAATCTCGATCTGCGGGTTCTTGGTACCACGCTTTCCTTCGATGATGACACGCTCGCTGAAACCGGTCTCGGCGATGGTCTCGCTGTGGTAGGTGATGCCTTCGATGACATTCACGAAGCGGACCTTTCCGGAGAACTCGGAGACGATGGTCGCGTTATAGGGGTCCCATTCGAAGATCTTGTCGCCCTTCTTGACTTCCTCACCGCTTCCGAAATACAGCTTGGCGCCGTAGGGAACGTTGGTGGTCATCAGAACGACACCGGTGTTCTTGTCGTGGAGCTTCAACTCAGCGGAACGGCCGATGACGATCTGGCACTTGTTGCCGTCGCGTTCGGCATCCACGGCGCGGAGCTCGTCGATCTCGAGCACACCGTCGTACTTCGCCTCGGTGCTGCTGACCACCAGGCCCTTCGAAGCCTTACCACCTTGGTGGAAGGTACGGAGGGTCAGCTGGGTACCAGGCTCACCGATGGACTGGGCGGCGATGACACCCACCGCCTCACCTTTCTGCACCAGCTTGCCGGAGGCCAGGTTGCGGCCATAGCAGTTGGCGCACACACCGTGCTTGGCCTCGCAGGTCAACACGGAACGGATCTCGACGCTCTCCAACGGCGATTCGTCGATGGCCTCCGCCAGCTCTTCGTTGATCTCCTGACCACCGGCCACGATAAGCTCGCCGGTGAGGGGGCTGAAGATGTCGTGCAGGGCCACACGGCCGAGGATGCGGTCGTACAGCAGGGAGTGCTTGCCTTTTTCCTTGATCTCATCACCACGCGACACGGTCAAGCCACGGAGGGTGCCGCAGTCTTTGGTGGTGATGATGACGTCGTGGGCGACGTCGACCAGACGACGGGTCAGATAACCAGCGTCAGCGGTCTTCAGAGCGGTATCGGCCAAACCCTTACGGGCACCGTGGGTGGAGATGAAGTACTCCAACACGGAAAGGCCTTCCTGGAAGTTCGAAAGAATCGGGTTCTCGATGATTTCCGCACCGCCGCTGCCAGCCTTCATAGGCTTGGCCATCAGACCTCTCATGCCGCAGAGCTGGGAGACCTGGGCCTCGGAACCACGAGCGCCGGAGTGAAGCATCATGTAGACGGGGTTGAAGCCCTGGTCGTCGGACGACAGCAGGTCCATCACCTCCTTGGTCAACTTGGTGTTGACGTCGGTCCAGAGGTCGACGATCTGGTTGTAACGTTCGTTCGGGCCCATGAAACCCATCTTCTCGTATTCACGGATCTCGGCGGCCTTGGCGTTGGCTTCGTTGATCAGCTTCTCCTTGGCGGCAGGCACCAGGACGTTGCCCAGGTTGAAGGACAGACCGCCCTTGTAGGCCATGTAGTAACCCATGTTCTTGATGTCGTCGAGGAACTTGGTGGTGACGGCGGTGCCGAGCAGACGCACCATCTCGCCGACGATGCTGCGGAACGATTTCTTGGTCAGCAGCTGGTTGATGAAGCCGTATTCCTCAGGAACCACTTGGTTGAAGATGACACGGCCCACCGTGGTCTCGATCTTCTTGGTGACCACCTCGCCGTTTTCGCGCACCTTGACACGGCAGTTGATGATGGCGTGCATGTCGACGCGCTTCTCGTTGTGGGCGATGATGACCTCTTCGGGAGAGTAGAAGGACATGCCTTCACCCTTCACGATGTGGTCGGGCGTGCTCTTACGAGGCTTGGTGATGTAGTACAGACCGAGCACCATGTCTTGCGAAGGCAGGGTGATCGGGGCGCCGTTCGAAGGATTCAAGATGTTGTGCGAAGCAAGCATCAGGATCTGTGCCTCCAACACGGCGGCGTTGCCCAGCGGTACGTGGACAGCCATCTGGTCGCCGTCGAAGTCGGCGTTGAATGCCGTACATACCAAGGGGTGCAGCCGGATAGCCTTGCCTTCCACCAGCTTGGGCTGGAAGGCCTGGATACCCAGACGGTGCAGTGTAGGAGCACGGTTCAACAGGATCGGGTGGCCCTTGAGGATGTTCTCGAGGATGTCCCACACGACCGGTTCCTTGCGATCGACGATCTTCTTGGCGGACTTCACGGTCTTGACGATGCCACGCTCGATCATCTTGCGGATGACAAACGGCTTGAACAGCTCGGCGGCCATGTCCTTAGGCAGACCGCATTCGTTCATGTTCAGGTCCGGACCCACCACGATGACGGAACGGCCAGAGTAGTCAACACGTTTACCCAGCAAGTTCTGACGGAAACGTCCCTGCTTACCTTTCAAGCTGTCGCTCAACGACTTGAGCGGACGGTTCGAATCGGTCTTGACGGCGCTCGACTTACGCGAGTTGTCGAACAGGGAATCGACGGCCTCCTGCAGCATACGCTTTTCGTTGCGCATGATGACGTCGGGGGCGTTGATCTCGATGAGTCGTTTCAGACGGTTGTTGCGGATGATGACGCGACGGTAGAGGTCGTTCAGGTCGGAGGTGGCGAAACGGCCGCCATCCAACGGCACGAGGGGACGCAACTCCGGAGGAATCACGGGAACGATCTTCACGATCATCCATTCCGGACGGTTCTCCATGTGCTTGTTGGCCTCGCGGAAGGCTTCGAACACCTGCAGGCGCTTCAGGGCTTCCTGCTTGCGCTGCTGGGCGGTCTCGGAATTGGCCTTGTCGCGGAGCTCGTACGACTCCTTGTCCAGGTCGAGACGGGCCAGCAGGTCGTAGATGGCCTCGGCACCCATCTTGGCGATGAACTTGTTCGGGTCGTCGTCGGGCAGGTATTGGTTTTCGATCGGCAGCGTTTCCAGCAGGTCGAGGTATTCCTCTTCGGTGAGGAACTCCATCTTCTGGACGGTACGGCCGTCCGACTCGCTGTTCGGAATCGGCTTGCCTTCGAGGGAACCGGCTTGGATCACCACGTAACGTTCATAGTAGATGATGGAATCCAGCTTCTTGGAAGGGATGCCCAGGAGGGCGCCGATCTTGTTCGGCAGGGAACGGAAATACCAGATGTGAGCCACCGGGACCACCAGTTGGATGTGTCCCATACGCTCGCGGCGGACTTTCTTCTCCGTCACCTCGACACCGCAGTGGTCGCAGATAGTTCCTCTGTAGCGGATACGCTTGTATTTGCCGCAGTGGCACTCCCAGTCCTTCACGGGACCGAAGATGCGCTCGCAGAACAAACCGTCGCGTTCGGGCTTATAGGTACGGTAGTTGATGGTCTCCGGCTTCAACACCTCGCCGTGGGAACGGGCAAGGATCGACTCCGGTGACGCAAGGCTGACCGTAATGCTGGCAAAGTTGCTATTGATTGTGTTGTTGACCATATTTCTTACAATGTTTTTCTAAGCGTTAGTTCACATCAATTCAAGACATTTCCATCCTTGTCCTTGAAAGTCACCTCAAGGCCCAGACCACGCAATTCGTGAATCAAGACGTTGAAGGACTCAGGCGTACCGGGCACCGGCATGTTGTCGCCCTTGACAATGGCTTCGTAAGCCTTGGCACGGCCGACCACATCGTCGGATTTCACCGTCAGGATTTCCTGGAGCACGTTGCTGGCGCCGAAAGCTTCGAGCGCCCAGACCTCCATCTCTCCGAAACGCTGGCCACCGAACTGGGCTTTACCGCCGAGAGGCTGTTGCGTGATCAGGGAGTAAGGTCCGATGGAACGGGCATGCATCTTGTCGTCAACCATGTGGTGCAACTTCAGCATGTAGATGTAACCCACGGTGGCGGGCTGGTCGAAAGGCTCGCCCGTCTCGCCGTCGTAGAGCTGGACACGGCCGTTCTTGGGAAGACCGGCTTTCTCCATCAGGTCGTTGATCTGCTCGAGCGAAGCGCCGTCGAAGATCGGGGTGGCGAACTTCAGTCCGAGTTCATGACCCGCCCAACCCAGGACGGTCTCATAGATCTGACCCAGGTTCATACGGGAAGGCACACCCAAGGGGTTCAAGACGATATCGACCGGGGTACCGTCAGCCAGGAACGGCATGTCCTCGGCGCGGACGATACGCGAAACGATACCCTTGTTACCGTGGCGACCGGCCATCTTGTCACCGATCATCAGCTTGCGCTTCTTGGCGACATAGACCTTGGCCATCTGGATGATGCCGTTCGGAAGCTCGTCACCGACGCTGGCGACATACTTCTCACGGTTGTACTTACCCTGCACCTCCTTGAACTTGACGGAATAGTTGTCGATCAAGGTCACGATCATGCGGTTCTTCGCCTCATCGCTCGTCCACTTGTTCGGGTTGACGACCGAGTAGTCGAGTTCCATGAGGGTCTTCTGCGAGAACTTGACACGCTTGGGGATGAGCTGCTCCTTGAAGTTGTTGAACACACCGGCGGAAGTGGATCCACCCAGGATGATCATCAGCTTCTCGACCAGCTTCTTCTTGAGTTCGTCGAGCTCCACCTTGGCGGCGGCATCGATACGGGCGATGTCCTCCTTGTCCTTGGCTCTCGACTTGCGGTCTTTCTGCAGACGCGAGAACAGACGCTTGCCGATCACGACGCCCTTCATGGAAGGACCGGCCTTCAAGGAAGCGTTCTTGACATCGCCGGCCTTGTCGCCGAAGATGGCACGCAACAGCTTCTCTTCAGGAGTGGGATCGCTCTCACCCTTCGGGGTGATCTTACCGATGAGGATGTCGCCTTCGTTGACCTCGGCACCCACGCGAATCAGGCCATGGTCGTCCAAATCCTTGGTGGCCTCGGCGCTGACGTTCGGGATGTCGTTGGTCAACTCTTCCAGACCACGCTTGGTGTCGCGCACCTCGAGGGTGAACTCCTCGACGTGGATGGAGGTGAAGAGGTCTTCCTTGACGATGCGCTCGGAAATCACGATGGCATCCTCGTAGTTGTAACCCTTCCAAGGCATGAACGCCACCTTGAGGTTGCGGCCCAGGGCGAGATCGCCGTTCTGGGTGCCGTAGCCTTGGGTGATGACATCGCCCTTGTGGACGCGTTGGCCGCGACGCACGGTCGGCTTGATGTTGATGCTGGTGTTCTGGTTGGTCCGGGCATACTTGGTCAGGTAATAGGTCTTGTAGTCGTCGTCCATGCTGACGAGGCGCTCCTCGTCGGTACGATCGTATTTGATCGTGATCTTGGTGGAGTCGACAAAGACCACCTCACCCTCGCCTTCGGCGGTGATAAGAACGCGGGAATCCTTGGCAACATAGCGTTCAATACCGGTACCGACGATCGGGGCTTCCGGATTCATCAGCGGCACAGCCTGGCGCATCATGTTCGAACCCATCAACGCACGGTTGGCATCGTCGTGCTCCAAGAACGGAATCAAGGAAGCGGCGATGGAGGCGATCTGGTTCGGGCCGACGTCGATCAGCTGGATCTCTTCGGGAGAGACGATAGGATAGTCCGCCACATAACGGGCCTTGATGCTCTCCTCGATGAAACGGCCATTCTCATCCATGGGGGTGATGGCCTGGGCGATGATCTTGTTCTCTTCCTCTTCGGCGGTGAGGTATACCGGCGGGACGCTGAAGTCCACACGGCCGTCCTTGACCTCGCGATAGGGGGTCTCGATGAAGCCCAGGCTGTTGATCTTGGCGAAGACGCACAGCGAGGAGATCAGACCGATGTTGGGACCTTCAGGGGTCTCGATGGTACACAGACGACCATAGTGGGTGTAGTGCACGTCACGGACCTCGAAGCCGGCGCGCTCACGCGACAGACCTCCAGGACCCAAGGCCGAGATACGGCGCTTGTGGGTGACTTCCGAAAGCGGGTTGGTCTGGTCCATGAACTGCGACAGCTGGTTGGTGCCGAAGAAGGAGTTGATGACCGACGAGAGCGTCTTGGCGTTGATCAGGTCGGTCGGGGTGAAGACCTCATTGTCGCGCACGTTCATACGTTCGCGAATGGTGCGGGCCATACGGGCCAAGCCGACGCCGAACTGGGCGTACAGCTGCTCGCCCACCGTACGGATACGGCGGTTGCTCAAGTGGTCGATATCGTCCACATCGGCCTTGCCGCTCAACATCTCCACCAAGTATTTGATGATGGCGATGATGTCTTCCTTGGTCAGGACGCGGATCTCGGGATCGATCTCGAGATTCAGCTTGCGGTTGATGCGGTAACGGCCCACCAAGCCGAGGTCATATCTCTTGTCCGAGAAGAACAGTTTCTCGATGATGCCGCGGGCGGTCTCCTCATCGGGCGGATCGGCGCTGCGGAGCAGGCGGTAGATGTACTCCACCGCTTCCTTCTCGGAGTTGCAGGTATCTTTGTTCAAGGTGTTGAAAATCACAGAGAAGTCGGAGGCGCGGCCTTCCTCGTCCACGTCTTCCTCACGGTGCAGGAAGATGGTCTTGGCGCCCGAGTCGATGATCTTCTGGATGTGCTCTTCCTCCAGGACGATGTCGCGCTCGAGGATGATGTCGTTACGTTCCATCGAAACGCACTCGCCGGTGTCCTCGTTCACGAAGTCCTCGAAGTAGGAATGCAGCACACGGGCCGCCAACTTGCGTCCGAGGACGCGCTTGAGGCTGGCCTTGTTCACTTTGACTTCCTCCGTCAGGTTGAAGATTTCCAGGATTTCCTTGTCGGTTTCATAGCCAATGGCACGCAGCAGCGTGGTGATCGGCAATTTCTTCTTACGGTCGATGTAGGCGTACATCACGTCATTGATGTCGGTCGAGAACTCCATCCAAGAACCCTTGAACGGGATGATACGGGCCGAGTACAATGTCTTACCGTTGGCGTGTTGGCTCTGGCCAAAGAACACGCCGGGCGAGCGGTGCAGCTGCGAGACCACGACACGCTCCGCTCCATTGATCACGAAGGTACCGCGCGGTGTCATATAGGGGATCATGCCCAAATAGACATCCTGATCAACGGTCTTGAAGTCTTCGTTATCGTCGTCCGTGCATGAAAGTCTCAGCTTGGCCTTGAGCGGCACGCTGAAGGTCAAGCCACGCTCGATGCACTCGGCAATGCTGTACCGGGGGGCATCGATATAGTAATCGAGAAATTCGAGGACGAAATTGTTTCTTGCGTCGGTGATGGGAAAGTTTTCGGAGAAAACCTTGTAAAGTCCTTCATTCTTCCGGTTGTCAGGATTGGTCTCGAGCTGGAAGAAATCTTTGAAAGACTGAAGCTGAATATCCAGAAAATCAGGATATTCGAAGGGCTCTTTGATCGACGCGAAATTGATTCTTTCAGTAGTTGTTGCCAAGGTATTTGATGTTTTAGGTAAGTGTGAGGAAATAAAAGAACGGACAAATAAAAAGAAACGAATTTCTTAGAGCGAAAAATAGGCACAAACCTCAGTCCCTAATATGGCTTGGGACTGAGGTTGAATGCCACAAATTTTGCAGGAAATAAATCCTTCTTATTTAATTTCAACTTCTGCACCTGCTTCTTCGAGTTGAGCCTTGAGTGCATTAGCTTCGTCTTTGCTCACACCTTCCTTGATCGCCTTAGGAGCTGCGTCAACGAGTTCCTTGGCTTCCTTGAGGCCGAGGCTGGTGAGTTCTTTCACCAGTTTCACGACGCCCAACTTGGCGGCACCGGCTGATTTCAGGATGACATCGAAAGAAGTCTTTTCCTCAGCAGCGGCGGCGGCACCACCGGCAGCAGGAGCGGCGACTGCGACAGCAGCAGCAGCGGGTTCAATACCGTATTCTTCTTTCAAAATGGTAGCGAGTTCATTTACTTCCTTAACAGTAAGATTCACTAATTGTTCAGCAAAAGCTTTAAGATCTGCCATTTTTAATTATTTTTTTAGAGTTTTACAAATTTGATTCTATTACTTACTTGCGAATGGTTTACATTCAATTTTTTTATTCTGCCTTTTCGGACAACGTCTCGAGAATACCGGAGAGCTTGTGGCCACCCGACTGGAGACCGCTGATGATGTTCTTCATCGGCGACTGGAGCAGGGCGATGACGTCCGCGATGAGGTCGTTCTTCGACTTGACGTTGCAGAGGGTGTCGATCATGTCGTCACCGACGTAGCAGCATTCCTCGATGAAAGCGCCCTTCAGGATGGGACGGTCGCTCTTTTGACGGAAATTCTTGATCAGTTTGGCGGGGGCATTACCCGTCTCGCAGAGCATCACAGCCGTCTGACCCTTGAGGACATCGAACAGTTCATTGTATTCTTTGTCCATCTGTTGCATAGCCTTATGCAGCAGGGTGTTCTTAACGACGAGCATCTTGATGCCACTATTGAAGCACTGTCTTCTAAGCTGGCTGGTCTTCTCGGCGTTGAGGTCGGAGATGTCAGTCAGATAGAAATTCGGACAAGCCTGCAGTTCAGCGAGTATGGAGTCGATAATGATTTTTTTATCTTCTTTTCTCATTTCAATAACTTCCTTTCAACTTTAGATTGCTACTGATTTAATATCGATCTGCACACCCGGGCTCATGGTACTGGAAATGTAAACGCTCTTCACGTAAGTACCTTTTGCGGCTGCTGGTTTCAATTTGATAACGGTGGTGATCAACTCCTTCGCGTTATCAAAGATTTTCTCAGGAGTGAAGCTGACTTTTGCGACGGCAGCATTGATGATACCGTATTTGTCGACCTTGAAGTCGATCTTACCGGCTTTTACTTCTTGAACGGCTTTACCCACTTCCATCGTCACCGTACCGGTCTTCGGGTTCGGCATCAATCCACGGGGACCGAGGATACGACCCAAAGCACCGACCTTAGGCATGATGTTAGGAGTAGTGATGATAACGTCAACATCAGTCCAACCATCCTTAATCTTCTGGATGTATTCATCCAGTCCGACATAGTCGGCACCAGCATCCAAAGCTTCCTGCGCCTTGTCGGGGTTGCAAAGAACCAACACGCGCACGACCTTACCCGTTCCGTGAGGGAGCGTGACGGAACCACGGACCATTTGGTTGGCCTTACGCGGGTCCACACCCAGACGGATGTTCAGGTCGACTGAAGCATCAAATTTGGTGTAAGTGATTTGTTTAACGATATTAACCGCCTCAATCAAGGAGTAACTCTTGCTTTTGTCGAACTTAGCCAAAGCTTCTTTCCTCTGTTTAGTAACTTTTGACATGTAACGTTGGTTTTTTTTGTTCTACAAATGCATTAAAGACTTAGTCTTTTTTCAAAGGTGATTCGCCTGTTACCTTCACTCCCATACTACGGGCCGTACCAGCCACCATAGACATGGCCGATTCGATGGTGAAGCAATTCATGTCCTTCATCTTGTTGGTCGCAATCTCGCGAACTTGGTCCCAGGTGAGGGAACCGACCTTGGAACGGTTGGGTTCCTTGGATCCGCTCTTGATCTTAGCGACTTCGAGGATGGAGACAGCCACCGGTGAAGCCTTCACGATGAAATCGAAAGACTTGTCCTTGTACACAGTGATGATGACCGGCAACACCTTGCCAGCCTGATCCTGCGTACGGGCATTGAATTGCTTGCAGAACTCCATAATATTCACACCCTTGGAACCCAAGGCGGGACCAACGGGCGGAGCGGGGTTCGCGGCTCCTCCTTTAATTTGCAGTTTGATTAATCCGCTTACTTCTTTTGCCATTGTTTTAATCCTTCATTAAAATGATAAGGAAATTCTCATTCACAGCTAGGCGATCATTCCAACTTCACCTGGAAGTAACTCAGCTCCAAAGGCGTCTTGCGGCCGAAAATCTTGACGCTCACTTTGAGTTTTTTCTTCTCATCGTTCACCTCTTCGATAATGCCGCTAAAACTCTTGAAGGGACCTTCATTGACGATGACAGACTGTCCGACCATGAAGGAGATGTCGCTCCCCTCACCCATTTCCTGAAGCTCGTCCATCTTACCTAAGATGCGATTCACTTCGGCGGGGCGGAGCGGATCGGGTTCCCCTTTGGTACCGAGGAAACCGAGCACGTTGGGGACGTTTCTGATAACATGAACCACTTCACCGGCCAGAATCGCCTCTACAAGGACATAGCCCGGAAGATAGTTCCGTTCTTTCGAAACCTTCTTGCCGTTCTTGACCTCGAAGTACTTTTCGGTCGGGATCAAAACTTGAAGAATCTGGTCGTGCAAGTTGAGGCGGTTGATTTCGGATTCAAGGTATTCCTTGACCTTCTTCTCCTTACCGCTGATCGCCTTGATCACATACCATCTCTTTTCATTTGACGTGTTCATCTCCCCTGCTGAATTGAAATGTTAGCCCTAAAATGCTTATAGATTCAATAAAACTCAATTAGAAATGGACGTGTTGATAGAACATTTCCAAGAGGTTTTTAAAAGAGATATCCATCAAGAATACCACCAAGGCGATAATCAGGGAAGCAATGGATACCACCACGACACTACTACGTAGTTCTTTCCAAGTTGGCCAAGTAACTTTCTCTTTCAACTCGGTATAGCTTTCCTTAAAGTAGTCAACAATTTTCATTTTCTTGAATCTTTTTCATAAAAAAGCACGGGCGGAAAGGCTCGAACTCTCGACACTCGGTTTTGGAGACCGATGCTCTACCAACTGAGCTACGCCCGTAGATAAGGGAGGCCTTGTTGAAGGGCCTCCCCTTGTTCAACCGATTTCTGATCAATCGTCGATGATCTCGATCACCTGACCAGAACCAACGGTACGGCCACCTTCACGGATAGCGAAGCGGAGACCCTTGTCCATAGCGATGTCAGCAATCAGCTTGACGTCGATCGTGACGTGGTCACCAGGCATCACCATTTCCATTCCTTCGGGGAGGGTGATCTCACCGGTAACGTCGGTGGTTCTGAAGTAGAACTGAGGACGATACTTGTTACGGAAAGGAGTGTGACGGCCACCTTCTTCTTTGCTCAGGACGTAGACCTGACCCTTGAAGTGGTGATAAGGCTTCACTGAACCGGGCTTGGCAATAACCATACCACGGCGGATTTCGTCCTTGTCGATACCACGGAGGAGCAGACCAGCGTTATCGCCAGCTTCACCTTCGTCCAAGATCTTACGGAACATTTCCACACCCGTGACAACGGATTTCAGCTTTTCAGCACCCATACCGAGGATATCAACGGGGTCACCAACGTGGATGACACCAGTCTCGATACGGCCCGTAGCAACGGTACCACGACCGGTAATGGAGAACACGTCCTCAATAGGCATCAGGAACGGTTTGTCGACAGCACGCTGGGGTTCAGGAATCCAGGTGTCGCAAGCTTCCATCAGTTCGTCAATGGCAGGAGTCCATTTCGGGTCGTCATTCAGAGCACCCAGAGCAGATCCGCGGATGATAGGCGTATTTTCGCCATCGAATTCGTACTTGCTCAGGAGGTCGCGGACTTCCATCTCAACGAGCTCAAGCAATTCCTCATCGTCAACGAGGTCGCACTTGTTCAGGAACACAACCAGGCGGGGCACACCAACCTGACGGGCGAGCAGGATGTGCTCACGGGTCTGAGGCATGGGACCGTCGGTAGCGGCGACAACGATGATAGCACCGTCCATCTGGGCAGCACCGGTAACCATGTTCTTCACATAGTCAGCGTGGCCAGGGCAGTCAACGTGAGCATAGTGACGTTTTTCAGTCTGATACTCGACGTGAGCGGTGTTGATGGTAATACCTCTTTCCTTCTCTTCCGGAGCGGAGTCGATAGCATCGAAGGACTTAATCTCAGACAGACCCTTCTTGGCCAGGTGCAGCGTGATAGCGGCGGTCAAAGTGGTCTTACCGTGGTCAACGTGGCCAATCGTACCAATGTTGACATGCGGTTTAGTTCTTTCGAATTTTTCTTTTGCCATTGTTATTTCAAATTATTTAAGGTTATTAATTCCTATAAACACTAAAGTGAGCCGATGGGGAGAATTGAACTCCCGACCCCTTCCTTACCAAGGAAGTGCTCTACCGCTGAGCTACATCGGCTTTTGTCATCTGAGCGGAAGACGGGGCTCGAACCCGCCACCTAAAGCTTGGAAGGCTTTCGCTCTGCCAAATGAGCTACTTCCGCTTGACCTGTGGGGGAGGGTGGACTCGAACCACCGAACTCATCCGAGGACAGATTTACAGTCTGTTGCAATTGCCACTATGCGACTCCCCCAAGTTTGGATAACTCAGAGCCGGTAGACGGACTCGAACCGCCGACAGGCTGATTACAAATCAGCTACTCTACCAACTGAGTTATACCGGCACTCTTTCTAAGAACACTCACTTCTCTTCAAGAAGCACACCCTCTCGGTCTGAAAGGGTGTGCAAAATTACATACTTTTTCGATACCTACAACTTTTTTCGATCTTTTTTTTTCAAAAAAACGATAAAAAGTTGCTATTATATTGTAAATCAAAGGAATAATTATTTGACAAATTTTCCCTTGTATTTTTCCAATTGCTTCTTCAAGGCGTCAACGGCGAGATCCGTCGCCTCCTCGAAACTTTTGCACTGCTTGCTGGCGAACAAATCGTCGCCTTTCAACATCAAGCGGATGTCGGCAATCTTGTTCTCCGGGGTGTCCGTGTTGTCCAACTTCAACGTCACCTCGGCACCGATCACCTCGCTGAACTTGCTGCAGACTTTCTCCACTTTCTGCGTGATGAACGCTTCCAGGTCGCTACTGGCCCTGAAATGCACTGAATTGATCATTACTTTCATAATTTCTCCTTTCTTTTGTCCCTTTCGGGTGGTTTCTTATTCTCCCCTCCTAGCGGCTCATGAGCCTTTCGGATGGGCTTGTTGGTGTATTTTCTTCAGTTGTTCGATCGTGTTGTGCGCATAGACCTGCGTCGTGGCGAGCTCGGTATGGCCCAACAGCTTCTGGATCGCCACCAGGCTGGCCCCCTCGTCGAGCAGGTGGGTCGCAAACGTATGCCGAAGCACGTGGGGGCTCTTCTGCTTGAGGGAGGTCACCCCCTCCAACATCCGATGCACCTTGTCGTACACGAAATACGGCGTCATCTCCTGCCCCTTGTCGTTCAACAGCAACCGGTCGGGATGGGTCGGGAACCGCGCGTCGCGCAGGGCCTGGTAACCGTCGATCTGCTCCAGCAGCGCACGGCCCACCGGAATGAAACGTTCCTTGTCCCGCTTGCCTAGCACCTTGATGCGCATCGCCATCCGGTCCACATCCCGGTCGCGCAACCCGATCAGCTCCGCCTTTCGGATGCCGGTCTGGTACAAGATTTCAAACAACAGGGCATCGCGTTTTATTGTGTAATCCTCCACATTTTCGAACGACACCTTATTAATATCCTGTTCGGAAACGAATTTGACGAGCGGCTTCGGCTGCTTCAGGCTCTTGATGCCAAACATGGGCGACTTCTCCACCCTCCCCTCGCGAAGCGCATATTTATAAAAGGTGCGCAACGAGGAAATCATGCGGTTGATGCTTCGGTTGGACAGGCCTTGGCCTTTCAATTGCGCCAAAAACGACTTGACCATGGGGGTCGTCACCGCACACAGGTCCTCCTCCTCGTAGGTGGAGGCCAGATAGGCCGCAAAATCCTCCAAGTCGCGCCGATAGGCCTTGACGGTCAATGGAGAATAGCGACGTTCCGTCTGTAGATAGGTGATAAACAGGTCTAAAATGGGCATCGCAAAGGGCAATAAAAAAACTTCGTTGTAAAAATAAGCAAAAATGCTTATACAACGAAGCTTTTTTCAAAAAAAATTATTTCCCTATGGGGGCGAATCACATATTCTCTTCGGCTTGACGAAGCTGCTGCACGTAGATCGCCTTCAGACGCTGGGCGCGTTTGATCACGGAGGGCTTGGTGAACTTTTGGCGTTCACGGAGTTCCTTCACGACGCCGGTCTTCTCATACTTTCTCTTGTAGCGCTTTAAAGCTCTGTCGATGCTTTCGCCTTCTTTTACAGGAATAATAATCATTTTAAAACACTTCCTTCTTTTAAATGGTTAGTACTAAAAACATGTTTTTGAGGGCGCAAAGATACAACTTTTTTGATTCCCAGCACGTTTTTGATAAAAAAACCTTTAAACCTTTGGCTTGGCGAAGTACCCCCAACGGCACGGCATATCTCCTTCGGAGATACGCAAGTTGCCTCTTGGGGGTACTTCGCCCGCCAAACCAGGTTATTATTGACCCGGCGTACATACGGCCCGGACAGAAGCACCGGATTGGCGATTATGGTGACCAGTGACAACTCCACTCTGAAAGCCAAAGGCGAATGCACAATACGGGAGCTCGGGGTCAATTGAATTCGACCAGAATATGCTAAGCCGGCCAATGCTATAGATTACATTATCATTGTATAAGCCAGCGTTTGGCAGGAAGAGGCTGTTGCCATTACTCGCAGTGAACAGGAAGCCTTTCACACCGTTTTGTGTGGTCGTGTCATGGGTCGTGCCATCGATCAACTCCTGCCATTGATCCACAGTGGGGATGTGCCATCCGGCACCCCAATTGGCACTGATGGCATCGTCTTCTGGCAGCAACTCACTCAAATCATCGGTAAAACCGTTGTAGCCGAAAGCAGGGTCGTTGCAATATTTGGTGAGACTATTGGCGTCGCCGTTGCAGTATTTGTAGGTGCTCCAGTCGTAGGTGGCCTTGGGGAAGATCTCACCCCAAGCAAAGTAAGAGCCATAGTCCTCAGGAGCATTGGCCCCCATGTTATGGGCGGCCCAAAGGGTGCCGCTCGGCAAGCCGAGGTCAACGTAGGCATGGCCATGATAGGTTCCGTCTCCGTCGCCACCGCCGCCTAGCTCGGTAGTGAAGCACTTGTCATCGCCATAGTAATAGTCCAAACCATACAAGGCGCAGGCACGCACATGGTACTGGGTACCAGGCTCAAGGTCGGTGAGGGTGCAAAGGAACGGTTCGCTCCAGTTCGTAGTGAAACGGTGTGCGTCTTCGACCGTAGGGTTGCTTTCCGTGCTCCAGCATAGGCCAAGGGCGCTCAGCGACACACCTTGAGGGACAGTGGCATCTCCCCCGCAAACGGCAGTTGTGGACGTGATGCCTTGGGGCGCGTAAGTAGTCACTTTCACTTCCGGATCGTTGTTCTCAGGGCGGCATCCAATGGTGAAGGCCACCACGGTCATTAGCAGGACGGCCGCTAAAGCCTTGATAGATCTATTCATATTTCTTATTTATTTGGTTTTCTTTCGTATTGCTGGACAAAAATAATCAAATAATCCAAAACGAAACCATTACCCCTTGATCTGCAGATTGAATCCTTCGTCAATCAACGGTTTCAGGAACGTCCGCATCTCCTCCACCGTGAACTTTTGCAGGCCCGCTTCAGGCGTGGGACGGTCGATGGTGTAGGCCATCACCTCACGGGGCTTCAACAGCCTGACAAGGTCCATCCAACCATCAAGCACTTCGGGTGAAGAGGAATCGAAGTCCTTTTTCTTCAGGAACATGGTCTGGAGGACGAAGTCGCCGTTGAACTGCTTCAAGGCCTCGACCACCCTCTTGACGTCGTATCCCGGCGCCGGGTGGTTGATCTTTTCCACCAGTTCGTTGGTCGGGGCGTCGATCTTCATGATGGGATTGTCGACTTTACGCAAGGCGGCGAAGATCTCGGGACGGTGCACCTGGGTGGCATTGGAGAGCACCGAAACCTTGGCTGAGGGATAATACTGGTCCCTCAAAGCCAAGGTATCGTCGATGATCTGCGGAAAATCGGGGTTGATGGTCGATTCGCCATCGCCGGAAAAGGTAATGGAATCCACGGGCGTGCCGTCGGCCACCAGCTGTTTCAGCTTGGCCTCAAGGGCTTCATGGACTTCGGCGGCCTTGGGCAACCGCGTGTCGTCACGACCGTCCTTGTTCCAGCCGCATTCACAATAGATGCAGTCGAAGGTACAGATCTTCCCATGCACCGGCAGCAGGTTGATGCCCAACGAACTGCCCAACCGGCGGCTGAAGATCGGACCGAAAACAGTTTCTTCCCTGATCATTTCAAAACCAGATTGCAATAAGTGTTAGTCTTAAGATCACTCGCCAAGCAGATGCTTGAACAGGAAATTGTCGATCTTGGTGAAGAGGTGCATCCGGCACTCGCCGGCTCCGTACTCATAGCCACCATAGATGCCGTGGTTCTTGTTGGGATAGATCATCAGGTCGAACTGCTTGCCGTTGCTGATCATGGCCTTGATGAGCTCCATGGCGTTCTGGTAGTGGACGTTGTCGTCGCCGCTGCCGTGGCAGAGCAGGTAGTTGCCCTTGATCAGCTCGGTGTTGTGTACCGGGGAGTTCTTGTCGTAGCCATCGGGGTTCTCCTGCGGGGTACGCATGAAGCGCTCGGTATAGACGTTGTCGTAGTAACGCCAGTTGGTCACCGGGGCCACCGAAACGGCCGTGCTGATGACGTCGGCGCCCTTGGTGATGCCGTTGGCCGCCATGAAGCCACCGTAGCTCCAGCCGTAGATGCCGATCCGCTCCGCATCGACGTAAGGCTGTTTGGCCATGTACTTGGCCAGGGTGATCATGTCTTCGGTCTCATACTTGCCCAGCTGGAGGTAGGTCATCTTCTTGAAGACCTCCCCTTGGGCGCCGCTGCCACGGTTGTTGATGGACACGCTGATGATGCCGTGCTGGGCGAGTAGCTGGAGCCACCAATAATCGCTGTTGGCCCAGGAGTTGTTCACCGTCTGATGGCCAGGACCGCCATACACGTAGATCAACACAGGGTATTTCTTGTTCGGATCGAAATCGGGAGGCAGGATCTGCCAGGCATCGACATCGACCTGGGTGCCATCGGGCAGCACGAAGGCCGGGTCGCTGATCTTGAAGAGCTTCTTCTCACCCAGGTTATAGTCGTTGAGCTTCTCGGCAAAGGCCTTGTTGTCTTCCAGCACACGGACCAGCTTGCCCTTGTTGGTATAGAGCTCGTACTGGGTGGGCTGGTTGATGGTGGAGTTGATATTAATAAGGTAGCTGAAGTCGTTGCTGAACCGGGCGTTGTTGGTGCCCTCGCGTCCGATCACCTCACGGATCTGTCCTTTCAGGTTGACGGCATAGATCTGTCGGTCGACGGGGGCGTTCTTGGCGGCCTGGAAATAGACTTCCTTCTTCTTGGCATCGTATCCGTAAACCTGGGTCACATCCCAGTTGCCGCTGGTCAGCTGTTTGACCATGGTACCGTCGAGAAGGTACAGGTAGATGTGGTTGTAGCCGCTCTTCTCGGAAGTCATCAGGAAACTGCGACCGTCTTCGAGGAAGGTCCAGTCGTCGGTGATGTCGATGTAATAGTCGTTGGTGTCGTCGAAGAACACGCGGCTGGCTCCGGTGGTGGCGTTGGCGGCCAGGATCTCCAGATGGTTCTGATGGCGGTTGAGGCGCTGGATGGCCAGCACGTTGGGATCCTTGGTCCACTTGATACGCGGCAGGTAGATGTCGGTTTCGGTGCCGGTGTCCATCTTGACGGTCTTTCCGCTGGCCAGGTCATAGACGAAGATCTCAACAATGGAGTTGTCCTCGCCTGCCTTGGGATACTTGAAGCTGTACCATTCCGGATACAAGCCTTCGAACTCCTCCATCTGGAACTCCTTCACCTTGGACTCGTCGAAACGCATGAAAGCGATCTTCTTGCTGTCGGGCGACCAATAGAAGCCCTGTGAGAAACTGAACTCTTCTTCATAGACCCAGTCGGGAGCGCCGTTGATGATGTGGTTGTAAAGGCCGTCATAGGTGAATTGCTTCTCCTCCCCTGTCTTCAGGTCCTTGATAAACAGGTTGTTGTCGCGCATGAAGGCAACCTTGGTGGCATCGGGTGAGAAGGTGGCGAGGCGTTGCTTGCCGTTTTCAGAGAGCGGCTGCAGGGTTTTGGCCTTGATGTCATAGACATAATAGTTCGCCGTATAGGAATGCCGATAAATCGACTCCATGTCGGTGAGCACCAGTAGCTTCGACTCGTCGTCGCTCAGCTCGTAGTTCTGCATCGGGACGGGAGCATCGGCGCCCTCCAGCACAAGGTCCTTGATATCGAAGAGGGTGTTGACGAGCTTGCCGGTCTTGTAATTATAGATATTGAGGGCCCCTTTCTCGAACGAGCCGTAGGTGACGCCGTCTTTCATGGAGTTCATGCCGCGGACACTCTTTGCATAGAAGGTGGGACGCTGGTACAGGTCCTCAAGGGTGATGTTTTTCTTTTCCTGCGCGGTGGCGAGGAGCGTTCCCATCAGAAGGAACAAACTTACTAATGCTAATTTCGCTTTCATACCATTTGATTTAACTGTGACGCAAAGGTAAGCTATTTTTTGGACATTCTCCCACAACGAAACAAAAACAGCCTTAAATAACTTTTGGATGAACGCAAAACAAAAAAAGCCAGCGTTTGCTGGCTTTTTTGTTTCGTGGGACGTACTGGACTCGAACCAGTGACCTCTGCCGTGTGAAGGCAGCGCTCTAAACCGACTGGGCTAACGTCCCTCCGATATAAAAGAGACGCAAGGCGTTGCGTCTCTACGATGTGGGGCGAACAAGGATCGAACTTGTGACCTCATGCCTGTCAAGCATGCGCTCTAAACCAACTGAGCTACCGTCCCATTGCGGATGCAAAAGTACAGCTTTTTTTGTTATCTCCAAGAAATCGGAGCAATATTTTTTGAAAAAATTAAAAAAATGCCTACCTTTGCCCTGCCAAACAAATCGGCATTATTCTGTAATTTATTAAAAATCAAAATATTATCATCATGATGCAACACAACATTGTTCCCGTTGACGTAGCGAAAAAACTCTTTGAAGAAAGCGGCTTGGCCTGCATCGGCAAAGCCGGTATCCGTGAAATCAACAAACTCGCCCGCGACATCGAGGCCGCTGCTGGCAAAAAGTTCATCCACATGGAGATCGGCAACCCCGGCCTGCCGCCCGCAAAAGTCGGCATCGAAGCACAGATCAAGGCCCTCCAAGAAGGCGTTCCTGCCAACTACCCGCCCATCGACGGCATCCCGGTCCTCAAGAAAGAGGCCGCTCGTTTCATCAAGAACTTCCTGAACCTCGACGTGGACGCAGCCAACTGCATCCCCACCGTGGGATCCATGCAAGGCGGATTTGCCTCCTTCATGATTGCCGGACACGCCAATACCAAGAAAAATACCATCCTCTTCATCGACCCGGGCTTCCCGGTACACAAGTTCCAGAACAAGGTGCTGGGCATCCCCATGGAGCACTTCGACATTTACGACTATCGCGGTGAGAAGTTGCGTGCCAAACTCGAAGAGGTGCTGAGCAAGGGCAACATCCACAGCCTGCTCTACTCCAACCCCAACAACCCGACCTGGGTGTGCCTCACCGACGAGGAGTTGCGCATCATCGGCGAGATGGCCAACAAATACGACGTCATCGTCATGGAGGACCTCGCCTACTTCGGCATGGACTTCCGCAAGGACTACAGCCATCCCGGCGTGGAGCCGTTCCAACCCACTGTGGGCAAATACACCGACAACTACATCCTGATGATCTCCAGCTCCAAGGCCTTCAGCTATGCCGGCGAGCGTTGCGCCATCATCGGCATCAGCAACAAACTGGCCAGCCGCCATTATCCCGACCTGAAAGCCTTCTGCGGCCAGGAGGTCTTCTTGCGTGCCATCCTGTTCGGCGCCCTGCACCCGCTCAGCTCCGGCACCTCCCATTCGGCACAACACGCCTTGGCCGCCATCCTGAAAGCGGTCAACGACGGCACCTACAACTATCGTGAAGACGTGCTGGAATACGGTCGCAAGGCCGAACTGATGAAGAAGGCATTCACTGAGAACGGCTTCTACATCACCTACGACGAGGACTGTGGCGAACCCATCGCCGACGGCTTCTACTTCACCTTCTGCTACACGGGCTTCACCGGCGCCGACCTGGTGGAAGAGATGCTGTACTACGGCGTGTCGGGCATCTCACTCGACACCTGCGGCAGCCAGAAACAAGGCATCCGTGCCTGCACCTCGCTCATCCAACGCGAAGAGATCCCGGTGCTGGCCGAGAGACTCAAGGCGTTTGCCATGGACCATCCGGTGAAATAATGAGAATGGAATAGCGAAATCTTCAACCAAGCGAAGTTGACAAAGGAAAAGCGCCATGAAAAAACCACCTCGCAGGATTTGGACCCGTATCTTGACAGGACTGGCATTGCTATTTGGTGTCAGCAGCTGTTTCGGCATCCACACGCCTAAGGTTTATGGACCACCCCCTGCGGAGTTGTATGGCCCACCGACACCCGAGGTGGAGGTGGACTCCACGACGAATACCGTCAACGAAATCGAAGAAGAATAAAAATGAGCGGAGCAACCCAAAAAGGATTGCTCCGCTTTTCTTTGCATAGCTAGAATCTTTTGCTAAAACCCAAAGAATTCCTTCAGCCCCTCTTTGGCTTGCAGCTCATCCGGGGTGAAGCCGTAATGCGAGGCTGCCGACAGGGTGACCACCTTTTCCAGGAACGCGTCGTAGGGCAATTCAAACCATTCTTCAGGAATCTCAGTACGGATTGTGCCGCCGTCGTTGTGGCCACCACCCCACCACCAGGATTCATCAAGCGAAGCCTGATAGGTGCCGTCATCCATTTTTTCGAATGCATACCATGTGGTCCATTCCTGCATTCCATCAGGGGTTTTAGGCCCTTCGTAGTGCGCAGCGGAATGATCTTTTTCGGAATAGCCCGGTTGTCCCTTCTCGGCATCACAACGATAGACCCAAAACCGCTCCCCGGTCTCCTGTGGGACCCGTTCCAACCGGAACGGGCCATCCACATAGATGGGCCTTTTCTTACCCGCCACGCGGTTGGATTCCGTCATCATCGCCTTCAAGGCGGCAATCGGCCTTTTCTGCGAGCGGTCTTTCAACAAGCCTTTCTCCTCCAACTGATCCTTAATTTGCTTGATTTCACACTCCCATGTATTGACCGAATAGCTATGGGTTCCGTCACTAAACACGTAATAAAGTCCCGCAAAGACGCCGTTGCAGGTCAGATTATATCTATCAAGGATACGCCTCATGGTTTCAAGGTTTAAAGGATATCATGATAAATGCCAGAAGCGCCAGACATGCTGCATTCCGAGGTGGCGGCAGTGCCCGTATAATGCAAATCGCTCGAACCCGAGAGGCTGACCCTGATGGTGCCGTCACAGTGGATATAGGCGTTGCTGGCACCGGCCATCGAGCCTTCGCAGCGGTCGCAGGTCAAGCCATATCGGCTCCCGTTGACGGTCTTCTTGATGTCGCTTGCTCCAGTCAGATCCATTTTGAGCAAACCGACTTCACCTTCAAGGGTGGCATTCGAGGAACCGCTCAAATCGATGTCAAGTTCATGGGCCATCACGTCTCCCTTGATACTGGAGGCACCCGACAGGTCCATATCGATCTTGTCGGCCAGCACGTCGCCAGCGAAATCAGAGGCACCCGACAGGTCAATATCCACTTCATCGGCATCGAGGTCACAATAGAATTCCGAAGCCCCCGACAACTCCACATTCACTTTTCTTCCCACAAGCCCGAATTCCGAATGGAACTCCGAGGCGCCTGATAAGTCAACATCCTTCAAATCAGCGTTATAAGGCAGAATCACCGTCATGTCCGCTCCACGGTTGGTGTGCCATCCTGAGAGATAGATTTTCAAGGTGTTCTGTTTGATTTCGACCACTACATTCGGCATGACATGTTCGCCCGCGGTGACAGTAACCACGGTTGCCGCAGTGTCAACATACACATCGAACGCATCTTCCACATCAAGTTCGGTGTAGGTCCCGGCAATGCTGAAATCCTTGGTGACGGGATTGCCGGCAAACTTTTGACAACTGGCAAAGGCAAACAAAACAAGGGTCGAAAGAATGATCCAATACTTTTTCATTGATAAAGGCCGCTGTTATAGACCATCGGGACATCGGTTTTTAGATTAAAAAAGACATAATTAATAACGTCAGCGAGCGTCCTTTATTATCCGATATAAGAACAATAAGGCAATGGTAATTATTTTTAACAATATTCATGTTGGGATTCAAATTATTACTATATTTGTCACCCTTTAAAGAATTCAAAGAACATGCATAAGATTTTCGCCTTTGTATTGGTATTTTGCGCGCTGACTGGATGGGCACAGAGTCCACTCCTGAAATCGCACTGGACACAGAATTATCCCTACAATCAACTTTGTCCAACGGATCCATTTGAGAATTACGCGCATAGTTATGCCGGGTGTCCCGCTGTTGCCATGGGACAGATCATCAATTATCTGCAAACCACGCAAAACACCCGCTTTGACGATGGTGACGACTATTATTCCAGTTACGCTGGTCGCAACTTCCATATTGACGACGATTGGGAGACGTATTCGTTCCCTTCCTTCCCGCAGTTAAACGAGTTATTGGACTCCGTGGATGCCGCTTTCCAGCGCCACGAGGAACTTAGCGGTGAGTTGGCAGCTGCCGTGGTTTTTGCTTGCGGCACGGCCCTCACACAGGTCTATACCGCCTCGGGGTCATACGGTTCCGGCACCTACGCAGTGAATCAGGCCTTTGAGGCCTACCAACGCTTTGGCTTTACGGACTGCGTGCTGTTTCGTGAGCCCGATTCCTTGATGTATGCCACTTTGATCGCCAATTTAAAGGCCGGTTATCCTGCCCACCTGGCCGTCGAGAATCCCGCCGGAACATCTGGACACAATGTCGTCGTCGATGGCTATCGCGAATCGGACGGCAAATTCCACATGAACTTCGGTTACGGTGGATCATACGACAACTGGTATGACATTCCCGATCCGAATTTCTTTTACGGATTGACCAAATTGGAGGGGATCATCCTGAACATCATTCCAACAACGCCACCCCCTACGGCGGTCCACGAGTCCTCTTTCCAACAACCGATGGAAGTTTATCCCAATCCCGTTTCCGACGTCCTTTCTTTAAAGAACCTTCCTTTGGAAACGGCATCGTATTCCATTTTCAATGTGTTGGGTCAAGAGATATCTTCGGGTACCACCAGTGGCAACATTTCCGTTGCCGGATTGCAAAAGGGCGTTTATTTCTTACAGATCAAGGGGGAAGGACTTCTTGAAACCAAGAAGTTTGTGGTGAAGTAACTTATCCTTCGTATCCCAATTGTCCAGGCAGACGGAGTTTTTCCTTTTTGGGGAAAGTCGATTCGTATGCCTCAAAAGCTTCTGGATTCTCATCCGCAACAAAGTATCCTTTTGGCGGACAATACGTCGCTTCCGTGATACCCATATTCTTTAGCCATCCGGGAATGAGCTCTTGAGCAAGGAAATAAGGCACTTCGGCATCGCGAGGCTCATCGTGATAATGGATCTTGGATTTGCTGGCGAGGTCAAAACCAGCATATTCATGGTGTGGTTTTCTTTGTTCTAATAAAATGTCCTTCTTGAACGGCAGCAAAGGTAGCAAAAACCGCAATAACGAGAACAGGAATGATGGATCCTAGGAAAAATGTCAATGGGACTCCGGCGAAAAGCAGAACTCCAGTCATTTTATTCGCAATGGTATGAGGAAAGATGCATTTCCTGTACATCACTAACGCAGAGATTTGATTGATGACTTTAATGACAACAATCGCTCCGCCCCAAATCCACAGCCACTTTGGAAATGCCAAAACAGGTATCAATTTAAAGCAGCAACCTATTACGAAGGCCAAATCTGCTAAGCTATCCAGAAGTGCCCCCATTTTGCTTTCGAAGTGGAGTTTCCGGGCGAGATAGCCATCCAGTATATCGCTAACGCCACAAACAAAAAAGATCACCCAGAACGCCGAGGCCTTGACTTCGAAAAACAGCAGGCCAATGGCCCCTAAGAACCTGAATGATGTAATGATGTTGGGCAGATGCTTCACTTCTTCGTCAAGTTTTTCCTTGCTTGGGGATGATGGGCGAATTTTTCTCTCGCAAGGCGATTGCAAAAATACAATAACAACACAAAAAATCCATAGCTTTGCAGTATGATTCAAAAAACATGTCAGAACTGAAGACGTTATTATCAAGTAGAATCAGCGTCAACGACGCCAAAGCATTGGCCCAAGCCGACATCAAAGAGGAATTGTTTCAGCTGCTCTTCGACTCCGACAAGCGCACTTCCGACAACGCCGCCTGGGTATTGACCCATTTGCCCAAAACCGCTGACCCATGGTTGGCCGAACGCCAAGACCTCCTGATCGATGAGGCCATGCGCACGTCAAGCACCACCAAACGCCGCCTCATCATGAACCTTTTGGATCGGACACCCTTTGAGTCTGACCACCTCCGCACCGATTTCCTCGATTTCTGTTTCAACACCATTCTTTCCGATGCGCCCGTCGGCGTGAAGAGCCTGGCCATCAAGCTGACCTACGCCCAAAGCGCCCATTATCCCGAGTTGCTCGAAGAGGTCAATGCCACCCTCCAGCTGATGGAACCCGACGAACTTCCTGCGGCCTTGAAGCATCTCAGAGGAAAGATGCTCGAAAAATAAACGTATTAAAAAGCATAAAACACGATAATTTAATAGCGTAGAAATATTTTCATTTATTTTCAAAGAATTAGGTATTTTCGGAGAAATTAAAGCAAAACATTTTGGTATTTTTGGATAAATCGCATGAAAAAATTTGCGTAATAAAAAGAAAAACCATATTTTTGCAGTAAAACAATAATACGTTATTGATAATGGAGAGGATATTCAAACGAAAACTCTATGATCGGCTTCTTGAATGGAAATGTATCCAAAACGGCAAGACAGCCATCCTAATCGAAGGGGCACGTCGTGTTGGCAAATCAACACTAGTTGAGCTATTTGCCAATAACGAGTACCAATCGCACATACTCATCGACTTCAACGAGGCTTCCGAGGAAGTAAAGTCTTTGTTCAACAATCTAATGAATATGGACTATATCTTTCTACAGCTTCAGGCCATCTATAATGTAGTCTTGGAAAAGCGCAGATCTGTCATTATTTTCGATGAGGTGCAGAAATGTCCACTTGCCCGCCAAGCCATCAAATATTTGGTAAAAGACGGTCGCTATGACTATATAGAAACGGGTTCACTCATCAGTATCAAAAAGAACACAAAAAACATAACGCTTCCCAGTGAAGAGGAGCGCGTCACGCTTTATCCGATGGATTTTGAGGAGTTTCGTTGGGCTATGGGCGACGAAGCCACCATCCCTTTGCTCCGCACATTCTACGAGAACAAACTTCCCCTTGGTCAAGCGCACCGCGAAAAGATGCGCGATTTTAGGCTTTATATGCTGGTGGGAGGTATGCCTCAGGCGGTCGAAGCTTTTTTGGAAACAAACAACTTCAGCATGGTAGATCTCGCCAAACGCGGTATAATCCAAATCTATCAAGACGATTTTCAAAAACTTGATCCAACGGGACGTTTGGAAACGCTGTTCATGAATATTCCATCACAATTGAGCCAGACCATCAATCGCTACAAGCCGTATGCCGTGCTTGGCGACGTGGACGAAACGAAACTCATGGAACTCATGAAAGACCTTGAGGACAGCAAGACCGCTCTTTTCTCCTATCATTCCAACGATCCTAATGTAGGCATGTCGTTGACGAAGGATATGAACAAGTATAAGATATTCTGTACCGACACGGGGTTATTTGTCACACTGGCATTTTGGGACAAGAACTACACAGAAAACGTCATCTACCAGAAACTATTAAACGACAAGCTCAATACCAATCTCGGCTACATCTATGAAAACGCGATTGCCCAAATGTTGGCCACATCAGGTAACAAACTCTTTTATTACACTTGGCCGAAGGATGCCACCCACAATTATGAAATCGACTTCCTGCTCTCACGTGGCGCCAAAATACATCCTATTGAGGTGAAATCATCAGGGTATAAAACTCATAAATCGCTTGACGTTTTTTGCGAGAAGTATTCCCATATCGTCGAACACCGTTATTTGATTTACACAAAGGATTTGATGAAAGACGGGCAATCTCTTTTGATCCCAATATATTTAACACCTTTCTTGTAAGGTCATTCAGCACCGTGCCGATTGAGGCGATGTTGACTCCAGGAAAGGATTAAACTTATCATCCTCTCCCCTACTTGCAATGCTCCACAAAGCTCGAAAAGATCGCCAGACTATCCTTATCCGTCCTGAACAGGTACTCGGGATGCCATTGCACGGCCCATACAAAACGCTTACCCGGCAATTGCACCGCCTCGACGAGGCCATCGGGAGCGACTGCCATCGGGACCAATCCTTTGCCGAGGTCTCTAACCGCTTGATGGTGCAACGTATTTACCTCCAAGAGGTCTTTGCCCAACAGCACCCGAAGGTCGCCACGCAAGGTGACTTGATGCGTTGGGGCGTCGTAAGGTTTGCCTTGTCGGTGAACAATCTCCGAGGGATGCTGTGAGGGAAGATCCTGCCAGAGCGTACCGCCCAAAAAGGCATTGATAAACTGAAGGCCACGGCAGATACCCAAGACCGCCTTGTCGGCCTGCAAAACCTTAGAAAGCAACAACGACTCCAGTTGATCACGCTCCGGACTGGAAACGATGGTTCCGGTAGCATCTTGCATCCCATAAAGCGCTGGCGAGACGTCTTGGCCACCGGTAAACAGGAATCCGTCGCAGGTCTCCACGATCCGATCCGCGTCTTCCTCAGAAAGGTCCAAAGGCAGGACAACAGGGAGACCGCCCGCTGCCTTGATGCCGTCTAGATAATCAGGCAACATCCAAATACTCTGGCGTGCCGCATCCCACAGGGGCGTGACGCCAATCAACGGAGACTTATTCAAAAAGCCGTCCTTCTGTTTCATTCTTCAGACACCTCCTCCATCTCCGAGGCTTTGATCTCATCCAACAACCGCATCGCCTTTTCGTAATCCTCAGCGAAGACGAATACCGAGGCGTCGCCTTTGATGGTGCCTGCCGCCCAACCCGCCACGAGGCTCTCTTCCTGGAAATTGCGGATCAGGAATTGGATGTCGTTGTCCTCCAGCACACTGCCGATGAACTCCGCATCGACGACCGAGCCGGAATAGATTCTTTTGAGTTCGTTGTTCATGATAGGGTTTTTTGATGGTTCCACAAAGATAAACAATTTCTAGCGCTCCTCATACAAAACCACCCCCGACACCATCCAATGGCTGAAACTGCCCCCTTCGTCAGCCCCTTGGGGGATTGCGATCCTAAGGATGTGCCGCCCAGGCTTCAGGTCGCCGAGGTCCACATAGACGGGATTGGTAGCGGTGCCGGGACACCAGCCAGAACGGGAATAGTCGGACGATGACACCCCGTTCCAAAAGTTGCCCGAAACGGGGTTCTGGTCGCGGAAAGTAGCGCAGTCGCAGCGCCAAGGCGTATGGGTAAAGCGCTTTACTCCATCGACGTAAATGGCGTTCTCCTTGGGATTGAACTCGTCGCCTCCGCCCCACCCTCCGTGGCCGGTACTCAGATAACGGAGACGCACATGGGTGGCGTCTTCAGGAAGGTCAAAGGAAACCTCAAGACTATCGGTGGCAAACAGCCGACCGTAGTTCTGACCCGCCATCTCCATCACGTTGCAGGTATTGAAAAGCGGAATGGAATGTTGACGACACGGGGCCTCCTCCCATTCATAGTCGCCAGGATAGGCCACAAGATCAAGCGACAGCCTGTGTCCACCCTTGTCATAGTTGCCGATAAAAGCACCAATGAGCACGTCGCCCTGCAACCGGTCGCGCAACTCACTGACCTCCTGTTTGTAGTAATTCTCATCTGTCCAGGTGAGGCCCTCTATCTGCACCTTGTCATTGAAATGGCCCGCGCCAAACGAAGTGAAAAAACGGACCAGCTCCACGGGAGGCAGGTAGTCATTCTCTGCTTTGATGCCTTGATACTGTTGGCCATCTTTCGCTTCGAAAACAGGCAGTGCCTCCACGCCCTGCTGCAACCCGTCACGGAAGCTCCCGGCCTTCTCCGTGGGAATCACAAACACCGATGCCGTGCGGTCGTAGGCATCCCCGTTGGAATGCTGATGGATCTCGGCAAAGAGTTGGTAATGCTCAGGAAGCTGCGGCAGCTGCATCCGTTTGACGATCACGGTTCCGTGACTGAAATGAAGGGTGGTATCGAAGGGAATCTCGCCTTGACAAGGTTCATAATCGGCAAAATGAATCTGCGCATCGGTGAAGACAGGGATGCGCATCACGAGTTTGTCCTTTCGCAACTGGCTTAGCGCACGGGAAGTCTTTCGCTCGCCCTTGTCTGAGGGAATCAATTCCTTAAGAGACCGGTCTTTTTTAAGGGTGCTTAAGTCCGTCACATAATTGCCATTTCGCATGCATCGAACCATCACGCCTTTTAAACGGCCCAATTGCGGCATGGCCGTGGCTTCAAAGCCGGGTTTCTCGGTCATCCACACCTCGATGGTATTGGAGTTGATGCTGGTTTTGTACTTTTTACAAGGATATCCAAGCACCTTCTCCTCCCCCTCCTCGGTAAACGTCACGTCGTTGTCGCTCAACGAATACGCGCTATAGTAACGGCTGTCGGGATATTGAAGCAGGGTGAACACGGAATCCTGTCGGTAATCCACAAAGGTAAGGCTTTCGGCATACCCTGGGATGGGATGACGAACCTCATGGCCGAGCGACTCAATCCTCAGCTGTCCGTTGTGTTCCCAGACCTGAACCAAGGTAGTATCTTGACGTTCAACAGACTTCACATACGATTGGTACCTAAGATGATGCTGTCCGAAGGCAGTTCCAACGAAGAACATGGCAAGCGCACAGAAGAGCTCTTTTTTCAACATGACACGTGTGTTTTACAGAGATTGCTTCACAAACTTCTTCGTCTCGCCATTCGTACGAAGCAGGTACACCCCCATGGGCAAGTCGGTGATCAAAACCCGATTCACCTCATGGTCAAGAGGAACGGTCTTCACGGTAGTTCCGGTCAAGTCGATGATTTCCGCTTGGCAGCCTTTACGATCCACAAATACATCGATAAAATCGGTAGCCGGGTTGGGACACACACGAAGCGATGATTCCGGTAGCTGATGGGTTTCATGTACCGAAACCGGTTGATCGGAATGGGCGTCGATCACGGCTTCAATCGTCCGGCTGCACACCGCACAGAAAGGCGCATAATTGCGCATCATGCAGTTTCGTTGCGGCCGATACATGCCTTCCGACAAATAGCCCCCACCCCTGAAAGCACCGACTACATTGTTGTACGCATTGGTGTTGGGCGTAGGAATCGGCGTTCCGGGCGCCACCAGGTCAGCCCATTTCGATTCAAAATCCACCAAAGTGGTGATATTGGGTTCCCAGGGCTCCACGTTCAAGTTGTAAAGCAACGCGAGCGGATTGTCAGGCTCTTCGTATTCATCGGCCAAACCAGCGAATGCATGGCCAAACTCATGGATGATGACGCTGGCCGATGACATGTTGCCCGACGTGCTCATCGAGTAGAAGTTGTAGAATCCACCTCCACCATACCGACTGCTATTCACCAGAATGTAGATCTGGTCGTAAGGGGCGTTGGCCGCAACATCCTTCACCGAGAAATAACTGCGCGTCGTGCAATAGCGGTCGATGTAGAAGGTATCGAAATGTGCGTTGAGGATGGTGCGTTTCCAAATATGGGAAGCAGGAATGTCAACGCCGCTCTCCTCGGAAGGAGCCAGCACCGCGCGGAAATTGAAGTCGCCAAGATGACTGGCAAACGGCTCCTCCTGTGAAAACACATTGACCAAGGCCTGACAATCTTGCTGAAACTGAGACATTTCACCAGCGGTGTAACCTTCGGGCAAAATCACGATATCGACCTTGCTTTCAGGCGTGCCATTGACCAGGACATCATGAACGGGAAACACGTAGCGCTGCTCGGTGGTATTGAAGATCTCGTTAGGCTCATAAAGCCGTGAGAACACCTCCTCAAACACCCCATCGAAATTCCTGATTTCGAGGATGACGTAGGCCTCGCGACGCGGCAACGGCACACTCACCGACTCTTCGTAGCAGCGTTCCATCACCCTAGCCTCGTCGGTGGTTTTCCATTCCTGAAACAGCGTGTTGTAACCTCTTGAATAGATTACTGTATTAGTCGGAACATCAATCACTTTCACTCGGTTAGTCCCAAAGTTGAAAGGGTCGATCAGGTTGACTTTGGAACCCCCGAAATACGGCTCAATGACGAAACGCTCAAACACATAGTGTGAGCTGTCGGCATTGCCGCATTGGAACACATCCATGCGGAGCGAGCCTTCATTGAGGAAATACTGCTCAAAGCTGATGTTTTGCGCCCATGAAAGCACCGACCACGCCAGTGCAAACAGGATCATAATGGTCTTTTTCATATCACGTATTTTTAATTCATTGCTTCCTTAGTTAGGGTTTGCGAGTTGTTTTTGGATTACTGGTGTTTGTTCCAAATTCAATCATTTTCTCCAGCCGCTGCAACCTAATGAGTTCGTCTTCTTCGCTATAGTCTTCGGTTTCCACGCGTCGTTGGCTGAATTTTTCCAGTTCCTTCTCGTTGACGTTCATCATTTGAACGCAACGGTTCCGAACAGCCCGCATGACGACCAAGCCTTGCCAACTATACAAACTATACATCGGGAAACTGACTTCGAGAAGGTTTTCAACGGAAAACATGATCGGCGCGTTTTGTACTTGGGTCAACAATTCATCAAACACAAGTTGTTTGTAAACCCTGCGATGATGGTAAAAAGCGGAGACCTCGTGGACAAAGTTGACATTGCCCAGAGTGTTGAACGTCTCGATATTGGAGGAGAAAATGTTTTCCGTCGTCTCCGAAAACTCCGTCTGGGTGATCCCGACAGCCGACAAGAACTGAGGGCGCAGGCTGTCGTAGTATTCCGGATGCCGGGCAATCTCCATTTCCGAAACACTTGCCTGTTGCAGCACAGAATCGGCATATTGTGCCTGCTCTAGGGTCTTGTCAAAATCATAGATAATCATCATGACCATCTCTTTCTTCGCTATCTCTTTATGGCGTTTATCGAGGATGGCAGACGTGCCGAAAGTCAGTATGATGGAGAAGGTGGTCGCAAGAAGCGTCAACAAAAACCGTTTGGCGTCGGACAAATGTTTTTCTTTCATATACAATTCATTATTTTTGAGATGTTTATTATCGATTCCATTCTTTTGAAGCTCAGTCCACATCCCCGCCGTCCAAGGCATCGTCACGATGGGCGACGGCCTCAAACATCGACCGATAGGCTTCCACCTTCTTTTCAAAGGCCATGGGGAAAGCCCGTGAGGACGAAGGAAGCCGATAGAGTCTGAGACAATGGTCCTTTTTCAAGTCCGATTCCAGATCGACCACAGCACCCATCGGGGGAATCCGATCCAATCCAAAATAGCGGCACACCGCTCCCGTCGCCTTTTCACCCGTAGTAGCGATAGCGTGACAATGGGGTATCTTTTTGAGTAAGGCGCTCAGGTCCGTTGGCTCCACGATCTCCAAAAATGCATCGGAAGCATTGTCCTTCAGTCTTCGGACCACCTGCGCCGTATCGTAAAGGGCGATCCCTTTCTCCTTCAGGAAATCCACAATCTTCGATTTGATGAACGATTTACGCACTTTGTCAACGAAATAATCCCGATCGCTGAACCAAACCGCCCCTTCAATCCTCCAATGGTCGTTTTGGAAATTGGGGTAATAGAAATCCATGCACCACCGTTGCTTGGGCGGCGGGAAGCTACCCAAGAAGAGCACGGTGGCGTTCTCGGGAAGG
>JAEEGK010002797.1_pt1 | contig 43823 bp, 29 predicted proteins | sample 8958771 | NCBI WGS metagenome assembly JAEEGK01 (sample SAMN16246547, study PRJNA631951) | gut metagenome | biome: gut microbiome; feature: rumen; material: SC-attached | host: Bos | place: Iran: Karaj | collected 2018-10
CCTGTGCCGTTGAAGTCTTTGAGTGCTTTTGCAGTCTCCTCCACGGTGTATTCGGGAAGGATAGACGGTCCTGCGAAGAAATTATGCTTTGCCATTTTTTTGTTTTATGTAATTGTTTTTTTACGTTATTCATTAATACTAAGGCGTGCTGTACCGCCGCCTGAAATTCGCTGCAAATATGCAAAATTCTTTTGGATTTACATAATTTTTTTCGCGCCTTTTTAATTATAAGATTTTTTTTAATAAAATTTTGCATCTTATTGTTTTATATATCAATGTTTTGCAATTATTGTCAATCTAAAAAATGTCGTCGTAAGCAAAAAAAATTTGGATAATCTAAAAAAATCATATACCTTTGCACCGCAAAATCAGAAATAATGGCAGACCAAGTAGCTCAGCTGGTAGAGCACATCCCTTTTAAGGATGGGGTCCTGGGTTCGAACCCCAGCTTGGTCACATTTCAATTGTAATTATCCCCTAAAAAAAATCCTAACGGTAACCTCCAATGTCAAAGTCAAAGCTCAATCTCAACATCTCGTGGCTTGATGTATTGAAACATCTCGTGAGGATTGTCGCGGCGGTATTTGCCGTCCTGGCGTTCAACCGTTATTTCCCGCAGCACCTCATCCCCAAGGACACTGTATTCAAGATTTTGATTTATATGCTCATTTACATATTGGTGAGCCTGATTGTCGACAGCTTTTTCAAGGGCGGGAAGAAAAAGAAAAACAGATAGAATAAGTGGATTATCTTTTATTCAAAAAATGGCAGCATTATTGTAATTTTATGCAACAATTCACGTTATATGTTCGTGTATCATCATTCTAATTCCATTTGGATTTTTGAAGAATTTGTTGTCCATATTATTGATTATACTGTCGTTGTCTATAGTTTCCAAAGCACAAGAACCTGATATGGACAACGATGAGGACGAATTTGCCGACCCCAACCAGCCTCTAATAGACAGCCTCGTCAGCCTTATAAAGCCCGATTCGCCCGACAGCGTCAAAGCCAAAAGCTACTACTTGATGGCAAAATATTCCAACAATTACAATCGGAAATTGGAATACGCATCCATGTCACTTAAATATTGCAGCGACGCCGACACGTCGATAAAAGCATTTGACAATAGTTATATTGGCTGCGCATATTATATGCTCGACGAATCCACAAAGGCACTTCCTTATTATTTCAAGTCGCTGGATTTGTTTAGCTTCCTCTCTGACAAATCTGGATTTGTCAACCAACTTGTCAACATAGGCAACTGCTATGAGGAGCTCAACATTCAGGACAGCATTTTTTATTATTACAATATGGCTCTAAAATACTGCGCCGACATAGATAACAAACCCCTGATTTCATACATATACCAACGGCTTGCTCTTGTATATAGCAACATACAACTTTTTGAAACTGCCATCGAGTATTATCAAAAAGGGTTGGAATATGCCATCGCCGCCGAAGACAAACTGGAGATGGCATGCTGCTATCTTGGCATTGGGGAGATATACTCCACGGAACACGTGCCACTATATTTGAAGTCGGTGCAATACCTCAAAAAAGCCGCCGCAATCTTCGACACGGAGGCCTCCGACGATTCGTATTACATATCGTGCCAGTACGACACTTACAGCGCGTTGTCATACGCCTACATTAACATAGCCAAGACCACGGGCGAGCGCAGATACGCCGACAGCTGCAAAATATTCACCGAAAAAGTAGGCGATTTTTACCTCCGGCAAGGCAACTTCCAGTCGCACGTCGCCACAAGGTATTCATACGTCCATTACCTTGAGTTCAACAAAGAATACCGCAAGGCGCTCGCCGAACTTACCGGGCTTGGATCTTATATCGACAAGACCAACGTTGCGTTGAAGGAGTACCACAGGCAACTATACCAGCTCTACCTTACTATCGGCGACTACAAGAATGCCCTTGAAAACCTTGAAAAATACAACGAGTACCGTTTTGCCACTCTCAACGACAGCACCCTCAACACTCTGAAAAATGCCGAAGTGGAGCGTGTTCGCATCATAGAGGAACTCAAACGTGAAAACGCCGAAAAAACATACGCCTTGGAGAACGCCAAACTAAGTTCCGACCACAATAGGATGATGGTTGTGATTGTGGTGCTGGCACTTGGATTGATACTGATATTCTGGGTGTTGTGGAGAAACAGAACCTTCAACAAAATCCTGAGGCGTAAAAACGAAATACTCAACATCCAGAATGCCGAAATTGAAACGCAGCGCGACGAAATAGCCCTACAGAACGAATTTATCACAGAGCAGGTGCAAAAGTTGGAATCCGCCAACAACAAGATGATATCAAGCATCAACTATGCCAGCCGCATACAACGTGCGGCAGTATCGTCCGTTGACGAAGTAAAGGCGTTGTTCAACGACAGTTTTGTATTCTACAAACCGAGGGACATAGTGAGCGGCGATTTTTATAGGTGCGGACGCTGCGGCAAATATTCTGTAATGATTACCGCCGACTGTACAGGGCATGGCATACCGGGCGCCTTCCTTTCGATGCTTGGGCTCTCTGCCCTGAAGGAATTTATGGTATATGAATTTGACGCCGCCAATCCTGGCATGGTGCTCGACCACATCAGGAGTTTTATAAAGACCACATTTGCTGTGTCCCCCAACGGCAATATCATTGACGACGGCATAGACATGACCATATGCTGTTATGACTTTGCCGAAATGGAACTCCGTTACGCCATAGCCAATCAAACAGCGTACATAATCCGCAACGGCGAGGCTATAAAACTAAAAGGCGACAATATGCCTGTAGGCAACTACGTCCGCGAAAAAGAACATTTCCTGACGCTCACCATCCCCATCAAACACGGCGACATGGTTTATACATTCTCCGACGGCATACAAGACCAATTGGGCGGTGATGAACAACGCAAATTCCTCATGCGCCAATTGTTGGAGATTATGATTGACATCGCCGACAAGCCCACCGAAACCCAGTCCCAAATCCTCGAACAAAAGATCCTCGACTGGCGCGGCGACACTCCGCAGGTGGACGATATGACGTTAGTGGGGATTAGAGTGTGATTTTTAATTTGTAAGTTTCAACACAAAGAATTATATTTGCAGTTGGAAAATCAATCGAACATCAGCAATGAGGCGTTTTATTATAATATTGATTTCAATGTTGATAACATTCCCCATCTACGCCCAGGAGCCGGAGGAGGACGACGAGGATGCTGACGCCAATTTTCAGGCGCATATAGACAGCATGCTCGCACGCATCACGCCCGCCACACCCGACAGCATCAAGATGATGGAGTATTACAAGATTGGCGTATTGTCAGGCAATTCAGACACCTCCATCAAGTACGCCAAGCTATCTCTCACATTGTGCAACGCCGACGACAACAAGTATATTGCCGACAATAATTACAACATCGGCGTGGGGTATTACATGCAGGACAAGTCGAGCGAGGCGTTGAAATATTTTTTCAAGGCGGAGGAAGGATTTATGAAGGTGAACCACAAGCAGAAGATTGCCACCAACAACATCGCCATCGGCAAGTGCTACCACGACCTCAACCTCCACGACAGCAGCCTTGCATACCTCGGCAGGGCATTGGAGCTTTTTACGGAGCTCAATGACACCGCCAACATCACCTACACGTACCAGTCGTTGGGGCTCGTGAATATGGACCTCAATTTTCGCGAGACCGCCAAGGAATATTACACAAAGGCGTTGGAGATGGATTCGATGGCCAACAATTACATCGACGTGGCGTACGACTACCAGGTGCTCGGCAATATGGAGCTCGAGATAGGCACAATAGAGGACGCCCTTACCTACCTCACCAAATCGTCGTACATATTCGACACCATACCCATCGACGACCAGTATTACATCAACGCCAAGTACGAGACGTACATATTCCTCGCGGAGGCGTACATCACCTATGCCGAACAAAACAATGACAAGGCGTACGCGGCGTGCTGCCTCAGCTACCTGAAAAAAATCGGCGACCATTTCATCAATTCCAATTACACCAACGACCAGCTATCCAAGCTGCAATGTTATGCGCGCTACCTGTCGTTCATGGGCAAAAACAAGGAGGCGCTCGACGTAATGCTCGAATGTCAGAAATACCTCAACGAAGACCAGCGCAACAACCTCATCGCCGAGTATTACAAGCGGCTGATGGACATTTATAAAAAGCTCGGTGACTACAAGAACGCCCTCGAAGCCTCCGACAACATGCACAAGTACAAGGAGTCGTCCATCAACGACAGCACGATGAAGGTCGTGGCAAAATTCCAGGCGGAGCAGGAGGTGAAGATTCACAAGGCGGAGGCGGAGCAGGAAGTGCGGATGCACAAGGCTGAGGCGGCGTCCAAGCAGAAACAGATGAGGATCATAATATTCTCGCTCGTAGGTGGTCTGATATTGGTGACATTGCTGGTAATCAACATTATGAAAGCCTTGAAAATCAAGCGCAAGGCTAATGAAGACCTGATGCAGAAGAATCACATCCTCGACCAGCAAAAATCAGAAATCGAGGCGCAGCGCGACGAAATCTGGAGCCAGAAAAACGAAATAGAGGAGCAGCGTGACATCATCTCCCAGCAGATGCAGGCTGTGGAGCAGGTCAATAACAAGCTGATGAGCAGCATCAATTACGCACAGCGCATCCAAAACGCCGCCATTTCGCAAAAGTCGGAGGTTGACGAGCTGTTTCCCGAAAATTTTGTCTATTACAAGCCGCGCGACATCGTGGGCGGCGATTATTACTGCGTGGCCAAGTGCGGAAGGTTCAATGTGATGATTACCGCCGACTGCACGGGGCACGGCATACCGGGCGGCTTCCTCTCGATGCTCGGCATATCGGCGTTGAAGGAATTTTGCGCCACGGAATACGACGCCGCCAATCCCGGCACCATCCTCGACCGGATGAGGGATTTTGTGAAGGAGACTTTGGTGTCGGACGAGAGCGAAATCGACGACGGCATGGATATGACGATATGCAGTTATGATTTTGATTCAATGGAGATGCGCTACGCCACAGCCAATCAGTCGGCTGTGCTGGTAAGGCAGGGCAAGGCAATCACCCTCGACGGCGACAGGATGCCCGTGGGACGCTTTTTTGCTGAAAAAGAACATTTCCGCACGCATATAATACCCATCAAGCAGGGCGATATGATTTACACATTCTCCGACGGCATCCAAGACCAGCCCGGCGGCGAGATTTATCATCAGAGCGTCCGCAAATTCCTCGTTAAAAACCTTGTTGCGCTATTGACGGAGATACACGACAAGCCTATTGACACCCAATACAGCCTCCTCGACGACGCCATCACCAAATGGCGCGGCAAACGTATGCAGGTGGACGACATCACGCTGATTGGCGTAAGGGTTTGATTTTTTCTCGAATTTTCTTGTTTGGCATACGTATTTTCAGTAATTTTGCCGCCTGAATTTTTAATAATTATAATCAAAGATGAAACACAAACTATTTTTGTTATTTCTCCTTCTGAGCCTCAATGCATTTGCTCAGAAGAAGGTAACTGTGAGCGGATACATCACCGACTCCCAGTCGTCAGAAACCCTTATCGGCGCGACGGTCTATGACGAAACCACCAAGCAAGGCGCAATTACCAATGTCTTCGGTTTTTACTCGCTGACTCTTACGGAGGGCAATCACACCCTCAGATTCTCCTACGTGGGCTACACGCCACAGAGTCAAGCCGTTGACCTCCACGACAACATTACCATCAACATCGCCCTCTCCGAAAAGGCAGAACTCGGCGAGATAGTGGTAACAGCCGAAAAAGAGGACGCCGGCATCGCTTCCACAAGGATGGGCAGCCTCGATGTGCCGGTGAAATTCATCGAGCACACGCCCGCCATACTCGGCGAGACAGACGTAATGCGCACCGTGCAACTGATGCCGGGCGTCCAGCAAGGCTCTGCGGGTTCGTCGGCGATATACGTGCGCGGCGGCGGCGGCGACGAAAACCTCATCCTTCTCGACGGTGCGCCTGTATATAAGGTTGACCATTTGTTTGGATTCTTCTCGGTGTTCACGCCCGAAGCCATCAAGAAAGTTACATTCTACAAATCGTCGTTCCCGGCAAGGTACAATGGCAGGGCGTCGTCAGTAATAGACGTGCGCACCAAGGACGGCGATATGCAGAAATTCTCCAACAGTTTTTCCATCGGACTCCTGACATCGAGGTTCACTTTTGAAGGTCCAATCAAAAAAGACAAGACCTCGTATTCCATTTCGGGCAGGACGACGTATCTCTCGCTGCTCACCACGCCCATTATGTCTATGATTAAAATAGACGGCGAAAAAATCAATGTCGGCTATTGGTTTTATGACTTCAATGCCAAAATCAACCACAAATTTTCCGACAAGGACAGGCTCTACGTAAGTTTTTACCGTGGAGTGGACAAACTCTGGGTGCGCGACAAGTACGATTGGAACAGCGATTACGAAAAGAGCAACGACGACGAAAAATACTATCTCCGCTGGGGCAACCTCATCAGCACAGTCCGTTGGAACCACGTTTACTCGCCGAGGCTGTTCGCAAACGCCACATTGACCTTCAACAAATACAAGATGTCAATCGGCGACGACTACAACTACACCGGCACCACCAAGGAGTGGATTGATTACACTACCAATGAGTACGAAATGGTGAAGCGCAAGGAGCATTACGAGTCGGAATACAATTCGTCAATCGTGGATCTTGGCATCGCCGACGATTTCGATTTTATGGTTAATAATAGTCATACTTTGAGGTTTGGCTTCAATTACACCAACCACAACTTCGACCCGCAGACCTCGCACACCAAGACGTCCGACCAATCGTCCAACGGCAACAATTCTGACACCCTGATACGCAACGGCGCAGCCAACATCCACGCCAACGAACTCTCCATCTATGCCGAGGACGAATGGAAGATAACTGACAATCTGCATTTTAACCCCGGATTTGCATACACATTGTTTGCAGTGGGCAAGAAGACCTACTCCAACTTCCAGCCGCGTGTTTCCGTGAAATATTCGCCGTGGAAGGATGTGGCGTTCAAGGCTTCATACACACGTATGTCGCAATGCGTCCACCTATTGACCTCCACGCCAATTTCCTTGCCCACTGACCTCTGGGTGCCGATTACCGAGGACATCAAACCCGAAATTGCTCAGCAATATTCCGTCGGCGCGTATTACACCGGCATCAAGAAATGGGAGCTTTCAGTGGAAGGCTATTACAAAGAGCTTGACAACGTGCTTGAATACAAGGACGGAATGAGTTTTATGGGTTTTTCGCCCAATTGGCAAGAACTCGTCTCGATGGGCAAAGGCACGTCGAAGGGCATCGAGTTTATGGCTAAGAAGGTGACAGGCAATGCAACTGGCTGGATTACATACACATTGAGCAAGACCGACCGCGACTTCGACAGCGATTCGCAGGTCAACAATGGCGACCCGTTCCCCTTCACCTACGACCGCCGCCACAACATTGGCATTGTATATAATCAAAAGTTCAACGACCGCATCGACCTCGACGTTACGTGGACGTATTACAGCGGCGCACACGCCACAATCTCCGTTTCAAAGGAGGAAATTGTGTTTCCCGAAGACCGCTTCACGGATTCGTGGGGATATTATGGAAGTATGGCAGACCGCGTAAACACTTCATACACCGAGTATGTCGATAACCGCAACAATTACACCCTGCCCGCCACTCACCTGATGTGCATCGGCGTCAACTTCCACAAACAGAAAAAACGTTGCGAGAGGATTTTCAATCTGTCGGTTTACAACGCCTACAACTCCAAGAACCCCGATTTCTGTTTTTCAAAAGTCAAGACGGACGACCACGGCAACGATTATTACCAATTGCGTAAAATCACAATCCTGCCCATAATTCCGTCATTTACATTCACTTACAAATTCTAACGAACTATGAAACACTTATCATACATCATTGCAGCATTGTTGCTCCTTGCCGCATCGTGCAAAGAGGACATCGACCTCGACATCACAGACACCACAGGCACATTGTGCGTGAATGGTTTTCTGTATTCAGATTGCGACACAAACCTGCTCTACATCACCAAGACCGGCGTCGCCTACCCGGAATACGTCAAGAACGCCCACGTCAAAATGTTCGTCAACGGCGTATTGACGGAGGAAAAGTCGCAGGCAGACACCTCGATTGGCAAGTATTATTACCTGCATACCAAATTCTCTGAGGGCGACCTCGTGAGGATTGAGGTGGACTGCGACGGGCAACACGTTTGGAGCGAATCCACCGTGCCACAATCCCCGAAAAACCTTGAAGCAAAGGTGACTTTCGAGCCTAAGAAAACCTACTACGACATTGATATGGAGGATTTTCAGACGGAAGATTTTTACAGGATCGACCTCTCTTTCAGCGACCTTTCGGCAGACAAGAATTACTACCGCCTCTACACCAACAAGGATGTGAATTTCAAATGGGTAGAGACATATTACGAGCCTGTATATGAAACCATCAATGTAGATGGCGAGTCGTGGGAACAATACGTTGGCGACACCGTGCGTTACGTATGGCACACCTCCTACTGCCCCAACTACGAACTCTACATCCGCGAATCTCCCGAACTCGTGGACGAGGAGATGACCGCCAACAACGACCTCTTGGACATTAGCACACGCAATTATTACAAGATTTTCACCAATTCGCGTTTCGCGGGCGGCAAATGCAGTATGAAAGTCTATGAAAAGGTGAAGTTTGAAAATTTTTCTGACGGCTATTATGATGCCTATTACACCTCGACCACACCGCCAGAGACCAAGACCATTTACGATTTGGCAGACACAGCCAAAATCCCCGAATACAACTACTACGAATACGTCGGCATCGAGAGCATCGACGAAGACACATATTTTTATGTGAAGGCGTTGAACGGTTTTGAATCGGGCAATTTTGACGAGCAGGAACTCACCGGCGCGGTCAAGATGCGTCGCAACGTCCACGGCGGCAGCGGCAACATCTCCCTCATCGCCCGCACCGTCGTCAAAGTCGCCGTATATGACCACTACAAACCGAAATGGATTTTGCAGGACAATTACGTCATCGGCGACGATGACAATTACTACTATTAAACGAGAATTGCCGACGCCTTGCGGCGTCGGGTAGTTTTTTTAAACGTCAATTACCGTCAATTTTACCATCAATTACCGTCAATTTTTAAATAGAAATTGATGATAATTGACGAATAAATTGACGGTAATTTTCGTTTATAAAAATCGCCGCCGTAAGGCGGCGTCGTTTATTGTCCCAATGCCTTGCGGGCGTCGGAGATGCTTATTGTTTTGTTGCCTTTGGTGGCGATTACAAAGGCGTCCTTGATGGTCTTGCGGACTTCCGCCTGCTTGTTGACGATTTCCTTGTAATTTTGGGTCTTGCCGACAGTGTACTTGTACCTGCCGTCTATCTGGAACTCATCAATATTTTTCAGCCCCTTGAACTCCTTGCTGTTCAGGGGGATTTTTGTAGGACTCGATTTTATTTGGACACGGAAGTAAATATTGGTTGAGTTGTTGACTTGTTGATTTGTTGATTGTTGATTTTGAGATTTGTTGGATTGTTGATTTGTTGATTGTTGATTGTTATTTTGGGATTTGTTGGGCTGTTGATTTTGGGATTTGTTGGGCTGTTGGGTTGTTGATTGCTTTGGGGCGGTGGAGTTTTGGGCGGGCTTTTGGGATGAGGCGTTTGAGGCGGCGGTTTTGGGTTCGGTGGCGGGCTGGGTCTGTACGGGCTTGTTGCCACGGGATTCCAGTTCGTTTTTATAATCGCGGAAGGCACGGAATATGGCGGACGCAATGTTCACCTGTCCGAGCTGACTATTGAGAAAACGCTCCTCCTCGGGGTTGCTGATGTAGCCGCACTCCACAAGCACCGCCGGCATATAGGCACGCCAAAGCACCGCAAATGTGGCGTGTTTGGTGCCGAGGTCAAGGGTCTTCTGAGTCTTGAACCATTGCGTGCTGCTGAATTGTTTCTGAATCTTTCCCGCAAGCAGCTCGCTGTTTTCGTGGTTGTTGTGCTGGACGTTGGTCATCTCGATAATATCGTCGTCCGAAATATCCTCGCCGCCGTTCTCCTTCTTTTGGATTGCAAGATTGTCCTTGTCCTTGGAGTAGCCATTGACGTATGTAGAATAACCCTTTGCCTTCTTATTTTTGCAAGAATTGATATGCACGGAGATAAAGACGTCCGGCATAATTCGGTTGGTCATCTCAGCGCGTTCCTTCAAGGAGAGGAACTTGTCGGTGGTGCGGGTATATACGACCTCCACGCCCGGGATGAGCGAGTCGATGTAATGCCCGAGTTTGAGGGCGATGGATAGCGTGAGATTTTTCTCCTGGGCTACTTTGCCGATGGCACCAGGGTCTTTGCCGCCGTGTCCGGCGTCTATAAGCACTTTGCGGATTTGGTACGCGGTGTCCTGCTGCGCCATTGCATTGGCAGCCAAAATCATTGATATTATGACGAATATAAATATTTTTTTCATAGCTAATTGTTGCTGTATTGATGTTTCTGAGCTGCAAAGGTACTCAAATTATCGTCAAATATGCAAAAATTATTCCCACAATGTCGGCTTATTTGCCAAAAAATGCTTACTTTTGTGGCGTTTTTCAGGCTAATGAAGTAAAACACAAAGCATTTTAAGTGAACAAAACACTTTTCATACTCTTTATATTAATGTTGGCAGCCACCTCGGTGTATGGCCAACGGCGTGCCACGAGAGATTCGTTGCGGAGGGCGCATCGTATGGAGGAGACTATGCAAAACGACTCCATCCCCACCGACAGCCTCGGCGTAGCACTTGATTCTATTGACCTCAACAGACCAAAAAAGCCTAAGTCTATTGTTGACGTGCCTATCGAATACGAGTGCAGCGATTCGCTGATGGTGTCATTCGACGACAAGCAGGTGTTTCTCTACGGCAAATCGGACGTGGAGACCGACGGTATGAGCCTCAAAGCCGACCACATCAATATGGATATGGACAATAATATCGTATTTGCGGAGGGCAAGGTGGATTCCACCACCAACGAGATTGAGGGCAAGCCGGAGTTCAAGGACGGAAGCGACGAATTTACAGCAATTACCATCAAATATAATGTAAAGACCAAGGAAGGCATTGTGCGCGACGTGAACACCGAGCAGCAAAACGGCTACATCTTCGGCGGACTCACCAAGATGCACGCCAACAGGGAGATACACCTCAAAAACGGCCGCTACACCACTTGCGACCTCGACCATCCCCACTTTTACCTGCAACTGACCCGCGCAAAGGTGATTCCAAACGACAAGATTGTGTCAGGCCCGGTGTATTTCGTGTTTTTGGATGTGCCGGTCTTTGTATTGGGATTGCCATTCGGACTTTTCCCAAGCACCAAAAAACATCAGAGCGGCGTCATCGTCCCCAAATACGGCGAGGAGTCTCGGCGCGGCTTCTACCTGAGCGACGGCGGATATTATTTTGCATTCAGCGACTATGCCGACCTCGAACTCCTTGGCAGCATATATAGTTACGGCTCGTGGTCAGCGAGGGCGAGCAGCAAATTCAAGTTGAGGTACAAGTTTTCGGGCAATTTTGACTTCTTGTTCTCCAAAAACGTAATGGGCGAAAAGGAGTTTGTAAAATCAACAAATTCCGACATCAGTTACAGCAGCACCAACTCTTATAAATTGTCATTGAACTTCAACCAAGACCCGAAGGCAAACCCGACGAGCAGTTTCAATGTCAATATCTCTTACGACAAGTCCAATTACGACAAATACAACGCGAGGTCGGTGCAGGATTTTGCGAGGAGCACCACGTCGTCGTCCATCAGTTACCAAAAACAATTGTTTGGCGGCAAGGTAAACCTCAGCGCGGCTGGCAATATGACCCAAAACTTGTACGACAGCACATTGTCGTTCTCCGCGCCCAACGTCTCGCTCAACGTCCAGAGATTCTTCCCCTTCAAGCGCAAGCATCAGACCGGCTCGGCAAGGTGGTACGAGAAGATTGGTTCGTCGTTCAGCGCAAACTTCACCAACACAGTGCCCACGATGGCGGATTCGCTGCTCTTCAAGCAGGAAATGATTGACAAGATGCGCTACGGCCTCAAATACACGATGCCGCTCAATACGTCGTTCAACCTCTTTAAATACATTCAGGTCTCGCCGTCGGTCAATTATACTGGTCGCGTTTATCCCAATTATTTGCTTAAATACGCCGACGGCTACGACGCCGCCACCGACCGTTATACCTACACAACGGACACCGTCAACGCCATACGCCACTGCTTCGACTTCTCGACGTCCGTATCGGCAAGCACCAAATTGTACGGCATTTTCCAATTCAACAACGCCAAGCACATCAAGGCGTTCCGCCACGTATTGTCGCCAAGCGTCGGCGTAAGTTGGAGGCCCGACTTCTCGGAGGAGTTTTGGGGATTTTACCGCGACGAACCTTCCGACACCACCGGCACAAGGCGTTACAGCATATTCCAAAACGGCGTTTACGGCACGCCTTCGTCGGGCAAGAGCGCGGCTCTCAACTTCTCCCTCGGCAACAATTTCGAGATGAAAGTAAAGGGCAAGAAGGACACCATCGACGGACAATACACAAAAATCAAGTTGCTCGAAAACCTTTCGTTCTCAGGTAGTTACAATATGGCTGCCGACAGTATGAAACTCAGCAACATCTCTATGTCAGGAAGCACGAGGCTCTTCGAGAAGATGACACTTACCTTTGGCGGTACGCTCGACCCCTACCAACTCGACGACAACGGTCGCCGCACCAAATATTACCTTATGAAAGAGACCCACGGACGCAAATGGGCAAGGCTCACATCGTTCCACGCAAGCACGGGTTTCTCATTGGATTCCAAGACGTTGGGCAAGAAAAAAATGGACGAAAAGGAGGAAGCCGCCCGACAGTTTGGCGAGGACGAAGCGCAGGCAGAAGTAGATGAGGACGGCAACATCATCACCACTGCCGAAGAAGTGGAGGAAGACAAGAAGCGTCCCAAATCGTCTATTTCCAAGAAGGAGAAGGACGGCGAGTTTGATTATTACTCCGTACCGTGGAACCTCTCGGCAAGTTATAGTTTCAATTATTCCCACAATAATAACAAGGCTCCCGTAATCACACAGACGCTCAACCTCAATGGCTCAATATCCTTCACCGACAAGTGGCAGATGTCAATCTCGTCGGGTTACGACTTCGACGCCAAGAAGATGACTTCCACAAGGCTCTCCGTTTCAAGGGATTTGCACTGTTTCAACCTGAGTTTCTACATCATCCCCTTCGGACGATTGAAGAGTTACAACTTTACATTGTCAATCAATTCTGCGATGTTCCAGGGCTTGGACTTCAAGCGCAACCAGAGTTGGAGGGACAATTAACAATACATCCGCCAATGACACCCCGCTCCAAAATATCGACCCTGATACTGATGCTCGTGGTGCTGCAAGCCTCGGCACAGGGCGACTATCGCTTTTACAGTTTTTTGGAGAAAGACGGACTTACCAGCAATGCAATCACCAGCATCGCAGAAGATGGCAACGGTTTTATGTGGATAGGGAGCGCGTCGGGTCTTATGTTTTACGACGGATACATATTCAATTCCATCAATTCCGGCAACGACACCCTGAGCCTGCGGGGCAACCACATCAACGACCTCGCCACCGACAACGCCGGACACCTGTGGATAGCATCCGAAAGCGCGGTCTGCAAATACGACATCAATACCGAAACATTCACCCCGTACAAGACCGTCAAGGACGGCTGCGAAGAAAATAGTTACCAAGCCGACAAAGTGTTTGCGATGTCGGACGGCAGGATAAGGTATTTCGCGGCGCGGATGTACCAACTCGACACATCGACCAAATGTTTTGTGCCAATCCACGACGACTACATCCTCAGCCACAAAATCCGCGAATGTTACCAATGCACGCAAGACCGATTTCTGATGGTGTCGCCATCCGAAAAGACCATCTTCCTCATCGGCAGCGACGGCAACGAACTATCGCGCATCGCGGGCGGCGACACCCCCGACAACAATCCTTACAGGCGACCTTACGGCATTGCGGAACTCAATGACCACCAATTTTATATAGGCGGCGACAACGGCATATTCCTCGCGGACACCAAAGCGCGCACAATCAAAAAAATAGAAAAAATCGGCGATTACAAAATGCCTTCGCAAATCTCTACGCTCTACAAGGACAACCTCACCGGCGATATTTGGATGGGCACCAACGGCGAGGAACTCCACATACTCTCCGCCGACCACAAGACGCTCACTATAATCCCGTCCAGCACGAGCAACTATTCGTCGCAGATGCTTAATAGTTCCACGGTGTTGAGGATATTCAAGGACAGCCGCAACCTGATTTGGCTTTGCACTTGGTACGGATTGTCAATTCTCAATACCGACAGCAACATCCCATTCCAAAACCTCATCCATCCCGAATGTAACAGCATCCTCCCGTCAAGCCCGATACGCTGCATCGCCGAAAGCCCCGACGGACTCCTCGCGATAGCCACCGACGGCGGAGGCATCGCTTTTTGGGACAAGCACAGCCACTGGCACACCGACCTCAAAAACGCCGGCGAACACAACCAAATGCCCAACCAGTCGCTGCTTGCCGTCGCCTACGACAGCAAGGGCAACCTCTATGACGGCGGCTATATGCATCCGCTGCACCGTTTTGCGCCCGACCGCAAATCAGACGAGACCTACGCCTTCGACCCCGACAACCCCGACGCCCTCGAAAACGATTTCATCACCGACATCCTCGTCCAAAACGACACCGCAATATGGGTGCTCACCAACGGCGGAGGGCTGTCGTTGTTCAATCCCAACACAAAAAAATTCAAGCGCATCAAATCCGACAAGTTTGGCACCGAGCCTTGCTCCAAATACGGCATTTGTATGATGCAAGACACCGACGGGACAATTTTGGTGGGCACTTACGACGGGCTTTTCACATACGACCACACCCAAAACATCATCCGCAACTACCACCACGACCTCAGCGCAGCCTCCTCGCTGAGTCACAATTGGGTGTACAGTTTATATCAGGACAGTAGCGGGCGCATTTGGATAGGCACTTGTTCGGGACTCAACCTTTTCGACAAAGCAAGCGGCACTTTCACAATCTACGACCGAAATGCGGGGTTCAGAAATGCAGTTTGCAACGCCATTTTGGAAGACAACGACGGATACCTGTGGGTAGCCACCTCCAACGGCATCGCCAAATTTTCGATTGAAGAACGCAAGGTAATACGCATTTATGACAAAAACGACGGACTTTTGACCAACAATTTCACACGGTGCGCATACTTCAAGGACAAGGCTGGCGTATTTTATTTGGGTACGGAAGGCGGATTGGCATACTTCGACCCAAGCAAAATCAAGCCAAACACCACGGTACAAAAACCGTTGATTACCAAACTGTTGATAGATTATGAACCTGTCCAGCCTTGCGCCGAAGGGTCGCCTATACACCAGTCGATGCTTACCACCGACCATATCACCCTCACCAGCAAGCAATCATCGTTCACCCTGCAATACACCTCGCCCGCATATCCCGACGCATCGTCCTACGCATACGAATACCAGACCATCGGCGACAGCAAAGGCTGGCTCGACAGGGGCGACCGCCGCGAAATCGATTTCCCTAAGACCGCGCCTGGCACTCACCGCATTGCAATCATAGCCCGCAACCGCGACGGCTTCAAGAGCGACCCAACCATCATCACAGTGACGGTACTGCCGCCGTGGTACAAGACACTTGCAGCCCAATTGTCATTAATCTCGCTGTTGATTCTAATTATAACGCTCATCATCCGCCAACGATTCAAGAACCTCAAACTCCAAAAAGCCACTCTCGAAGCCGAAGTGCAACTCCGCACCCAGGAAATCAACGACGCTCTCCACATCATCAAATCCAAAAACATAGCCATCAGAGGCTCAATCACTTACGCACAGACCATACAAGCCGCGCTCTTGACCAAGGAAAGCGACTTCTGCAAATATTTTGAGACCTCATCAGTCTATCACCCAAAAGACATCATCTCCGGCGACTTCTTCTGGCTCAAAGCAATAGAGCAGGACAATGGCGCAATGATATTTGCATCCGTCATCGACTGCACGGGACACGGCGTGCCGGGCGCATTGATGTCCATAATTGCCAACGCGGTGCTCAACGACATTGTGGAGACCAATGGCATCTACGACCCGGCGGCAATCCTGTCGGAATTGTCATTCAAGATAGCCACAATGCTCGCCCAAGATAGTTCCGACAACAAGGACGGAATGGATATGGCACTTTGTCGGTTCAGTACGGACAACGATGGCAACTTCATCAGCCTCACATTCTCCGGCGCAAAAAATCCATTATACATCTGGCATCAAGGCGACACCGAATACCAAATCGTCAAGGCCGACCGCAAGTCGGTGGCTGGCGGCATCCGCAACCAAGGCACAATCCAAAGGGAAGTGTTTCAAGAATCCGAACTCCCAATATCAAAAGGCGACACATTATATATGTCGAGCGACGGCATTTTGGATATGTGCGACGCACAACGCAAACGCTATTCTCGCACACGTTTTGTACAACTCATCAACAGCATCCACCCGCTCAAAATGGAAAGTCAGGCGACGGAAATCGAAAAAGTCGTAGAGCGATACCTGCAAGAGACCGAGCAACGGGACGACATCTCGGTACTTGGGCTAAGGATATTATGATTGTTTTTAATTAAGCCAACCCTCCAACAAAACATTCATTTGGTCACAACAAAATCATCAAAAAAGAAAAACGGCAAAGAATACCAACTTTTCAAAAAACTTTTTGTACCTTTGCCGAATAATTTTTAACAGCAAAAGACAATGTCCACAGTAAAACCATTCAGGGGCTTGCGTCCCCAAAAAGATATAGCGGCAAGGCTCTCGTGCCTGCCATACGACGTGATGAACACGCAAGAGGCTGCGCAGATGGCGCAGGGCAACCCGCAATCGTTTCTGCACATCACACGTGCAGAGATAGACCTCGCCGACGGCATCGACCCGCACTCCAAGCAGGTGTACGACAAGTCGTTGCAGAATTTCAAGCAGTTTCAGGCGGAAAGCTGGCTCTTCCAGGACGCTGAGCCAAAATTCTACATCTACGCCCAGACGATGGACGGCAGGACTCAATACGGCATTGCTGGCGCGGCATTCTGCGAGGATTATCAGAATGGCATCATCAAGAAGCACGAACTCACCCGCCCCGACAAGGAAGACGACCGTATGGTACACGTCAACACCTTGGACGCCAACGCCGAGCCAGTGTTCCTGAGTTACCGCGCAGTGCCTGAGATAGATGCAATTGTGGACAACATCGTCCGCAATCAGCAGCCAGAATACGATTTTGTGTCGGCAGACGGATTTGGACACAAGTTTTGGGTGATTGACGATGCGAAGACCAACGCCCGCATCGAGCAACTCTTTGCCGAGCAAGTGCCCGCGCTCTACGTAGCCGACGGACACCACCGCACAGCCGCAGCCGCACGTGTTGGACTCGAACGCAAGGCGCACAATCCCAACCACACCGGCAACGAGGAATACAACTACTTCCTCGCCGTAATCTTCCCCGACAGCCAACTCAAAATTATGGACTACAACCGTGTAATCAAGGATTTGAACGGCAACACCGAAAGCGAGTTTCTCGATAAACTTTCCAAGGCATTTGCAGTCAAAGATATGGGCACGGAGATATACAAGCCGCAACGTCTTCACCAGATGTCGCTCTATATGGGCGGACATTGGTACAGCCTCGACGCCAAGCCCGGCACATACGACGACGGCGATCCGATTGGCGTATTGGACGTTACGATATTGACCAAACAAGTCCTCGACCCAATCCTCGGCATCACCGACCTCCGCACCTCCAAGCGCATCGACTTCGTTGGCGGCATACGCGGCCTTGGCGAACTCAAACGGCGAGTTGACAACGGCGAAATGAAATGCGCCTTTGCGATGTACCCCGTCTCGATGTCGCAACTCCTCGACATCGCCGACACTGGCAACATAATGCCGCCCAAGACCACCTGGTTTGAACCCAAACTCCGCAGCGGCCTCGTGGTACACAAATTGAAGTAAAACACAAAAACCCGGAGGTTATTACCCCCGACAACAACAAATAAAAAACATACCGCTATGAAAAAATTTATATTTATGCTCGCAGTCGCGATTATGGCGGCGGCAATGTTCTGCCCCGCAGCCGACGCACAGGAAATGACAAAGAAGGAATTCAAAAGTTACGTTGACTCCGTTGCCACCGCCGACAACAAGAGCAAGAAAGATGTAAGGGACTCATTGATAAAACTCGACGCATCTCTCGCCGACAAAGCCGAGATGACTTTCAAATATACCGACCACAACTTTGGCAACGTTGAAAGCGGTTCCGACGTGTCGTATGATTTCGAGTTTATCAATACAGGCAAAGAGCCTCTTGTAATCAACAATGTATCAACATCTTGCGGATGCACCACTCCTTCGTGGCCCCGCGAGCCGATACCGAGCAAAGGGCGCGCCACTATCAAGGTGAGGTACGATTCCAACAGAATCGGCAACTTCTCCAAGACTATCACGGTGTACTCCAACTCCACCAACTCACCCGTGGTGCTATCCATCAAGGGTAGCGTCCAATACAAACAAAAATAAGTTGCTAACACAAAAAACTGACATAAAAACAAAATGCCCAAAATATCGCAGATAGGCAAGTTGATGCCTGCCTCGCCAATCAGAAAACTCGTTCCCTACGCCGAGCAAGCCAAAAAATCCGGCGTCAAGGTCTATCACCTCAACATCGGACAGCCCGACATCGAGACGCCCAAAAACGCCCTCGAAGTATTGAAAAAATACAACGGCAAAGTGGTTGAATACTGCCACTCGGCTGGTCTCGAACCGTACCGCCGCGCACTCTCCAAGTATTACGACTCCATCGGCATCAACGTCGATTACAACCAGATAATGGTAACATTCGGCGGTTCGGAAGGATTCATCTACGTACTGATGAGTTGTATGAACCCCGGCGACGAAATCATCATCCCGGAGCCGTTCTACACCAACTACAACAGTTTTGCGGCGATGGCGGGCATCAAGGTAGTGCCAGTGAAATCGAGTTTCGACAACGGCTTCGCCCTGCCTCCAATCAGCGAATTTGAGAAAGTGATAACGCCCCGCACAAGGGCAATACTCATCTCCAACCCCAACAACCCGACCGGCTACCTCTACTCGCTCGACGAATTGTTACAAATCCGCGACTTGGCGTTGAAATACGACCTGTACGTGATTTCGGACGAGGTTTACCGCGACTTCTGCTACGACGGCACGCGCCACATCTCCATTATGCAGATGGGCGGATTGGAACAGCACGCAATCCTCATCGACAGCACATCCAAGCGATACAGCGAGTGCGGCATCAGGGTAGGATTTGTGGTTACTAAGAATCAGGAATTGCTCGACACGATAATGAAATTTGCGATGGCAAGGCTCTCGCCGCCCTACTTCGGACAACTTGTAGGTATGGCGTCGCTCGACACCCCGGCAGAATACTTCCAGGAAGTGCGCGCCGAATACGTCAAACGTCGCAACTGCCTTATCAACGGGCTCAACAAGATCCCCGGCGTCCGCAGCCCTATGCCCAAAGGCAGTTTCTACACAATGGCAAAACTGCCCATCGACGATTCCGACGTGTTCTGCCGCTGGATGCTCGAAACATTCAGGTATGAGAATCAGACAGTGATGATGGCGCCCGCAGCAGGATTCTACGCCACGCCAGGCCTCGGCCGCGACGAAGTGCGCCTCGCATACGTCATCAACTGCGACGACCTCACCAAAGCCCTCAAATGCCTTGAAGAAGGTCTCCGCGAATACCCTGGCAACACACTCCACAAATAGACACCGCCGCCTACGGCGACGGATTTTTAAACAAAAATTAAACGAATAAAAGCGAATTAAAACGAATTATTATTTGTAATTAATTCGTTTTAATTCATTAAAATTCGTTTTAATTTTTGTTTAAAAAAAATACAAAGCCGCCGCAAGGCGGTTTTGTCGTTTATAAGCGTTTACAGCGGCACGTTGAAGTGATTGAGGGCGAACAGTGCGCCGAAGCTCAGGAGATTGCCGATGATTGCGCTCGCGAGGAAATAGCCGTTGCTGATGCGCACCTCGTTGTTGCGGAAGTAGCCGACATCCACGAGCCACTCAAATGTCGCCGAAATCAGGAAAGCGACGCCGAGCCAGGCATAATAGCCGAAGCCAGCCTCCGCCACCGGAATGAAGAGGCACATCACCGTAGTGATGGCGTTGCCAGTCAAGACGGCGAGCAAAATACGGATGATGTTGAGGCGTTTTTTAGCCACAATTATCAGAAATACAATGAATTCCAATAATACCATCCCCGCAAAAATATACAGGGTGTTGAAGTTGGTGTTTAAAATATTTGCCATTTTCTTTAAACATTAATTGTTTTATAGCGCAAAAGTAATAAAAAATCATTATATTTGCGCCAAAGATTGAAAAAAAAGAAATGGCAAAAATCCAAAAAAGCCGCGAAGATGTCATCAGCGACGTCCTAAGGCGGCTGCACGAGGCGCAGGACGGGCTCACGATAGACAAGCCGTCCAAAAAACAAGGTATGGAGTTCACAATGGAGTGCTTCAACATTTTGTTTCCCATAAACGCAAGGAAGACAAGGTGTTGCACCGAGGACGAATCCGCGCTCTACCGGCTTAGCAACCTATTGACGGTGATGCTCCTGCCGGTGCGCAACGAAATCAAGGAAACGCCCGAGACCATCGGACTCCAATTCATTGCGCAGCTGCCCGACATATACAACAGCCTTATGAAGGACGCACAGGCAATCTGCGACTTCGACCCCGCCTCGGCAAGCATCGAGGAGGTGATAATCACGTATCCGGGTTTCTTTGCCATCACAGCATACCGTATCGCGCACGCCATCAAGAAGTTGGGAGTGCCGATAGTGCCGCGACTCATTAGCGAGTATGCGCACTCGGTCACGGGCATCGATATCAACCCCGGCGCGGAGATTGGCGAGAGCTTCTTCATCGACCACGGCACAGGCGTTGTGATTGGCGAGACCACCGTCATCAAAAACAATGTGAAACTCTACCAGGGCGTCACGCTCGGAGCGTTGCAGGTACGCAAAGACCTCGCCTCCACCAAGCGTCATCCCACCGTGGAGGACAATGTGATTATCTACGCAAATGCCACCATACTCGGCGGCGACACAGTGATAGGCAAAGGGTCAATCATTGGCGGCAACGTGTGGATAACGAGTTCTGTGCCAGAAAATTCGCTCGTGTATCACACCAACGAAATCAAGATAAAAACTCACAAGCAATAAGAACGACAAATTGCTAAATCAACAAAACTCTAAATCAACAAATATGGGAAAAGTAAGTTGCGGTATCATCCGCCAAGGCAACAAGTATTTCGTCGCCAAACGCCCCGACGACAAGCAGATGGGCGGCAAATGGGAATTTCCAGGAGGGAAAGTGGAGGAAGACGAATTTGAGACCGAATGTCTGCACCGCGAGTTCAACGAGGAACTTGGCGTGAGCATCATCATCCTCAAAGAATTTATGCCTATTGAATACGACTATCCTAAATTTCACATTACATTATACCCATACGAAGTGGCGGTCTTTGAGGGCGAAATCACTCTCAAAGAACACACCGACTCCGGGTATTTCACCAAGGAAGAGCTTCTGCAAATGAAACTCACCCCGGCAGATAGGATTGTGGTAGAAAGATACTTGAATTAGTTTCTTCTATTAAGAATTGCAAGCAACCTCAATATCTCAAAGTAAATCCATACGAGAGTTACCATCAGACCAAAGGCGTAATACCACTCAAACTGAGCTGGTACGCCGTTGGCTGCGCCGTTTTCGATATTGTGGAAGTCGAGTACGAGGTTGAGGGCGGCGATACCAACTATTACAAGCTGGATAATGATGCCAAGGCCACCCATATTGAATACGGAGATGTTGAGACCGAAGAAGCTGAGTATCCAGCTCAACAGATAGAACGCGCCGATGCCGATTGTCGCGTATGAAATCACCTTGACAAACGTGCCGCTCGCACGGAGTATGCCAAACCTGTAACAGAGGAACACCACGCCGCTTATTGTCAACGTGAGCAGCAATGCCATCGTGATGATGCCGTCGTAAGCCGCAGCATACATCGCCGACACAGCACCCACCAAGAGACCTTCGCACAGAGCGTACAGAGGTCCGAAGATGTAAGCCTTGTCAGGTTTTACGCACGCTATAATTGCAAGAATTACAGCACCGATAGCACCGCCAATGATGCACGGCATAAGGGCGGGGCTTTCCACGCCAACCATTTTCCACGTGATGGAAGCCGTCAAGACGAGCAGACCAAAGAGCAACAGCGTCTTTGTTGCTGCGCCAGCCACGGTCATCTGTCCCGTACCTGCGAAATCTCCCGCCAACTTGCGGAGACGGCTCTCTGAAAACGCAGGATTTGATGTCTTTTCAAAATTCATAGCCTTATTTATTTATTGATTTGTTGATTTGTTGATTTGTTGATTTGTCGATTTGTTGATTGCTGATTACGCCATCTTCACCTTATAATTGTGTTCAAACTTGCCTTTGGAGATGTTGGCGAGCTTGTTGCGGATGAGTTTGCGGCGGAGCATACCCACCTTGTCGGTGAACAATACGCCGTCCAAATGGTCGTACTCGTGCTGCACGACGCGGGCGCAATTGCCGGTGAGGGTTTCCTCGTGGAGTTCAAAGTTTTCGTCGTAATAGCGAATTTTCACGCCATCGGGACGCACCACATTCTCGTGAAGTCCCGGAATAGAGAGACAGCCTTCGTTGTACGAAACGTTGGCTCCAAAAGTTTCAATAATCTCGGGATTGAGCATTGCACGCTTGAAACTCTTGGTGAAAGTGTCGTTGTCGTCGTCGGTCATCGGCGCGGCGTCGCACACAAACAGCCTTATCGAATGTCCCACCTGCGGCGCGGCAAGTCCCACACCCTCGGTCTTGTACATCGTCTCAAACATATCGTCAATCAGTTTTTGGAGGTCGGGATAGTCTTTGTTGACCGTATCCGCCTTCTTCCTCAGCACCGAAGTGCCTATGATGCTTATCGGTAATATCATTGTCTTTTGTTTTAATGCATAATGCGTAATGCACAATGCATAATTAACTATAATTTGTTTTTAATTATCAATCGTTTCGTTCTTGTTCTAATAGAGCCCCTGCTCCTCCATCCAGCCCTGCAAAATGAGTGCCGCAGCCAATTTGTCAGTATTTCCCTTCTCCTGACGCTTCTTTTTCTTTACTCCCGCTGCCAACATGACATTCATTGCGTCACGTGAGGTGTATTGCTCGTCATAAAAATCGAGCGGAATGTCGGGAAACACCTTTTTAAGATTGTCGGTGAAAAGCAAGATTTGCTTTACGATTGGGTTTTCGTGTCCTTCGGGGTTCACGGGATAGCCCACGACGATTTGGTCAACCTTGTTTTTGGGAATGTAATCCTTTAAATAAGGTGTCAGCACTGTGGTCTGCACGGTCTCCAACGGCGACACTATAATCCTGCTCGGATCCGTCACCGCAAGACCCGTCCTCACACCGCCATAATCTATCGCAAGTATTCTGCCCATTGGTTGTTGTTTTTATATTCGACAAAGGTATAATAAAATTTGGTTTTTGACAAATTTTTTTGCTGCCGACAGCCATAAGAAAAAATTTTTCACTTTTTTTTGCCAACATACAATACTTTTGTTTATATTTGTGGAAAATTTTAAGTAGAAAACTTAATAAATAGCATTAAAATGAGTAAAGTAACAGTAGTAGGAGCAGGCAACGTAGGTGCTACGTGCGCTAACGTGCTTGCATTTAACGAAGTAGCCGACGAGGTTGTAATGCTCGACATCAAGGAAGGCATCTCGGAAGGCAAGGCAATGGACATGATGCAGACCGCTCAGCTTTTGGGCTTCGACACCCGTCTCACCGGCTGCACCAACGATTATTCGCAGACTGCAAATTCTGACGTAGTGGTAATCACGTCCGGCATCCCCCGCAAGCCCGGCATGACTCGCGAGGAACTTCTCGGCGTCAACGCTGGCATCGTTAAGAGCGTTGCAGAGCAAATCCTCAAATACTCCCCGAACGCCATCATCGTTTGTATCTCCAACCCGATGGATACGATGACATACTTGACGCTCAAAGCTCTCGGCCTCCCCAAAAACCGCGTTATCGGTATGGGCGGCGCATTGGACAGCTCGAGGTTCAAGTATTTCCTCTCTCAGGCTCTCGGCTGCAATGCCAACGAAGTAGAAGGCTTTGTAATCGGCGGTCACGGCGACACCACAATGATTCCTATGGCACGCTTCGCTACATACAAGGGCATGCCCGTAAGCAACTTCCTCTCCGCTGAAAAAATCGACGAGGTTGTTAAATCGACCATGGTGGGCGGCGCAACCCTCACCAAGTTCCTCGGCACATCGGCTTGGTACGCACCGGGCGCAGCTGGAGCATTCGTTGTAGAGAGCATCATCCACGACCAGAAGAAGATGATTCCCTGCTCTGTATTGCTCGAAGGCGAGTACGGCGAGAAGGATCTCTGCATCGGCGTTCCCGTTATCCTCGGCAAGAACGGCATCGAGAAGATTGTTGAGCTCGACCTCAACGAGGACGAGAAGGCCAAATTCGCTGCAAGCGCACAGTCGGTACGCGGCAACGTTGACGCCCTCAAATCGCTCAACCTCGTGTAATTCGCGATAATATCAGACAATAATTAAAATGGACGTACACCAGTGTGTGCGTCCATTTTTTTTGTTTTTTGTCATTAAATTTGCAACAATAAAAAAAAATTATTATAATTGCAGTTGTAAATCTTAAAGAAGGCAAGCCATGAAAAAGAGCATAGAAAAACTCATACCAAAGATTCAGGATTTCTTTGAGACACAGCCAATCAACAAAGCATGGCTGTTTGGTTCGTGCGCTCGTGGCGAAAACAAACGCAACAGCGACGTAGATCTTTTGGTGCAGTACGACAAGGACGCCAACTTGTCATTGTTTCGTATGATAGAAATAATGAACAATTTGGAAGACATAATCCACAAACCTGTTGACCTTGTAGAAGATGGAAGGCTGATGTGGTTTGCCGTAAAAAGTGTTAACAAAGACAAAATACTAATCTATGAGAGAGGAAATAAGGAATGTTGGTCGCCTCGAACACATGTTGCAGGCAATCAACGTGCTGCTGGAGTATAGGAACAAATACCCTGAGAAGACAATCCAAGACGACCCGATAATTTTCTTTGGTTTTGTGAAACACCTCGAAATTATCGGAGAAGCCGCATATAAACTTACATTAGACTACAAGGCTAAACATACGGAAATCACTTGGAGAACAGTCGAAGGATTGCGGCACGTATTGGTACATGGATACTATAAAATCGACAAAAACACCATTATGGGAATTCTCAAAGAGGACATAGAACCCCTGAAACCAATAATCCAAAAACTCTTTGACGAAGAATTGGAAAAACACAAAGATGAAATATAAAAAATGCGCGGGACATTGATTACAATATCCCGCGCATTTTTTTATCATTAGAGTAATCAATTATTCTTTCACCAACAGCAATTCCACCCTGCGGTTCAATGCCCTGCCCTTGTCGGTGTCGTTGGGTGCCATTGGCGTGGACATGCCGAAACCCTTGAAACTCAGGCGGCTTTTGCTGACGCCATTCTTAACAAGGTGGTCGTAAACTGCGCGGCAACGGCGTTGGCTGAGTGCCATATTGGCTTCTACGTTGCCGATGCCGTCGGTGTGACCGAGCAACTCAACATTATATTGCGGATATTCGTTGAGGAATATGGCGAGACGGCTCAGATAACCCTGGATGTGGGCGGAGAGCTTGGACGAATTGAAATCGAAATTGATGTCCTCCAATTCTATCGCGCCGCCGTGCTTTTTTGCTGTGGTCTCGTCGCCGGTGGATTTCTTCTTGAAATAATCGATGTATTCCACCTCGGTGGACGGTTTTTTGCGCCATTCTTCATATACGGTGGTATTCTTGCCGCCAAACCTCACTGTGTCGGTGATTGTGGTAGTGCCAGTCCTGCCAAAAGGCACGGAAGTCTCCACAATCTGCGGGCCTGTCTTGGGCAACACCACAGGGTCGGGACGATTGCCGGGCGAAAGCTCAGCGCAATAGATGTCCCAGCCGCCAATGCCGCTCAACATCTTGGCGGAAAAATAGATACGCTGTCCGTCGGCACTTACGACATACGCCACCTCGTCGCTCTCTGTATTGAGGGGATAGCCCATATTTTTGGGCTTAGTAAATTTGCCGTTGTCGTCTATGCGGGAGTGGAAAATATCGAAGCCGCCCACACCGCCATGACCGTTGGACGAAAAATAAAGTGTCCTGCCGTCGCAGTGCATGTAGGGTGTCTTTTCGTCAAACTCGGTATTGATGGTGGGGCCGAGGTTGATGGGTGCACTCCACGCCATGTCGGCTGTCTTGCGCTCCACTTTATAAAGGTCGTAGCCACCGTAACCGCCCGGACGGTTGGAGGCGAAGTAAAGCACGTTGCCAGTGGGGTCGATGGACGGCTGACCGTCAAAAAATTCAGTGTTGATGGTGTTGGTGAGTTTGACGAGGGGCTGCCACTCACCGTTTTCGTTGCGGCTAAAATGGATGTCGCAGTTGTCGCCCTGACATATCGTGATGTAGAGGATGCGGTTGTCGATGGAGAGCGACGCGCCGCCCTGAAGGTCGCCCATATTGAAGGGAGGCCCCATCTTGATGCCTGGGTAGAACACCTCGCCCTCTTCATCAATCTTTTCGAGTGTGCTCATCATAAGCTCCTCGATGGCAGTGCCGTTGCGCCTGCCTTGACGCCGAGTGTAGAGCAATATCGTGCCGTCGTGCGAAATCAACGGCAAAAATTCGTCGTCTTTGGTGGAGACGTTCCTCAGCATCTTGGAATCAAACTTGATGGGATTTGCCATTATCTCGTTGTAATCGTCAATCATGGAAAGACGTTTTTTGGCGAGGGCAACACACGAGCCGGCGGGATTATCGTTGTTCAAGAAATTGGAGAGCAACGTCTTGGACAGGTCGTACTTGCGCGAGAGGAAATAGCACTCGCCTATCAAAAACGTAGCACGGCTGCTGTCGTAACTATTGCATGTATTGTAACTCTGTTGGAGATATTTTTCCGCACTCTTGGCGTATGCCAAAGCATCTTTCTGTTCAAACCTTATCTGCGCGTCCTTCATCTTGTCGAGGTAATACTCACCGAGGATGAGCGTTGCCTGATAAAAGTCGGGGGCGACGTTTACGAGAGCCGTCAGCGACTTGACTGCGGTTTCCTTGTCGGTTTCCATCTGCTCGCATGCCTCGGCATAGCGTTTCTGCAAATCCTTGGACTTGATGGTAGGGCAATTGCTCTGCGCCATCATTGCAGACGGAGCAGCAACGAGTGCTAATATGACAGCAAGTTTTTTCATGGTTAGATGTTTTGTTTTTTATTTAACGCTTTCGGCTTTTTTATTGGCCTCTGCAGTAATTTTGTCCGCCTCCTTTTGCGCTGCGGCGATTAGCTGGTCGCCCTTCTTTTCTGCTTCGGTCACAAGGGCGTCTGCCTTGGCATTGGCGGCGGCAAGGGTCTTGTCTGCCTCTTTGGTGGCTTTCTTCACCGACTCGTCGGCGGCCTTCTTGGCGGCGGTTTTGGCTACGGGATTGTTGGCCTTTGCAACGAGCTTGTCTGCCTCTTCCTGCGCCTTCTTGACAGCAGCGTCACGCACTTTCTGTGCCTCTGCCTTCGACTTTTCGGCGGCGGCGCGGGCTTCCTTGACCAACTTTTCCTTCTGCGCCTTGGCATCGGCAACGAGTTTGTCCGCCTTTGCCTTGGCGTCGGCAATTATCTTCTTAGCCTCTTCGGACATCTGCTCCTTCACTTCGGCTATTTTTTCGTCCACCACCTGCTTCAATGCATCGGTGGCTGAGGTGCTAAATCCTGTCAACTTCGGGTCTGTGACAGTGCCGCCAATTTTTGCCAAAACATTGATGGTGCTTGCAGCATCGCTACCCACCACCTTGCCAAGCATACTATTAGCAATTGTACCTGCAACTGGTATGCCAACGCTCATATCAAGTGATTGGTCGAGACCGAGTTTGCCAAAGAATTTGCCTTCAATGTCGCTAATCTTGAAATCAGTGGTATCCACATCCACCGTGCCATCCACAATCTTGAATCCGAGGTCGAGGCTTTTCATGGTCGGGTTGGTGAGTTTGGGATTATTAGCCGCAGTACCAATCAACTGGAACACCTTGGAATCCCTGATGCTTATCTCCTTGGTAATCAGACGACCGCGACCATTGACAGTATTATAAATTGGATTGAGGTACGCATCCATGTCGCTCTTGAAATCAAGCTTGGCAGACAATGTACCGTGCGTGGATTTTGCAATTGGGGCAAGACGCTCCACGGTGTTGAAGGTATTGGCGGCAGACTGGATGCTGATGTTGTTGAGGTCGAGCTGGAGGTCTACTTTGGGATGGGTAGCGTTTGCGCCGTCGTAGAGACCGCTGCAAAGCGTAGAGCCGCCAAGCATATCAAACTTTAAGTTTTGAAGCGAGGCAACACCGTTTTTGAGTCCAACGCGACCAGCGAGATTGTCGATGACGAGCGAATCGTACAGGATTTTGCCGATGGAAGTATTGAGCGCGAAATCGATGTTGGTCGGGATTTCGGGAGCTTCGGTGGCAGATTCTGGTTGCGATGCGTCGGACGGCGCGGCAGCAGCTGCGGGCTGCGAATGGTCATACGAGTATATATCATTGACATCCAAGAGGTTGCTCTTGAAATTGAAGGCCGCCTTCAATGTGCTGTCGGCAAAGACGTATTGGAAAATATTGTCAATCTTGCCGTCCAAGTGCATATCCGACTTGCCGAGATTCATATCCATGTATTCGAGGTTGCCCGCCTGCGGAGATATAATAAGGTGTGCCTTGTGGATGTCCACGGGCGGCAAGTCGGTCATTACGGTGCGGAAGTTGGCAAGCGTGATGTCGCCCTCAGCCGCAAACTTGTCGTAACGCTCCTCCTCAATGTCGGAGAGGTTGCCCTTGAAAGAAATTCCGGCCTTGACAAGTCCCGCAATTGTCATGTCGTCCAATGGCACCACGTCCTTGACGATGGCGAGGTCGAGATTGGCGTCCACATTACCATCGAGAGCAATATCTTTTGCCGAGGTCTGCACGATGATTTTGGCATCCACGGGATTGTCGCCCATCTCGAGGTGGAATTTTTTAACGTCGATGTTGATGCTGTCGAGGTTGCCGTTAGGACACTTGATGTGAGCGTCGATGTTGATATTTTCGGCGGATTTGGGAAGGTCGGGATATTGGAACCTTGCATTGTCAACTATGAAATCCACCCAAAACCTCGGGAACGACACGGCGTTGAAATCGCCCTGCGCACCGCCATCAAAACTAAACTTGCCCGCCGTCTTCACGCCCTCCAAATCTTTGGCGTACTCAGCCGGAATCATGCTCAGGACACTCAGGAAGTCGGTATTCTTAGCCCCAAACTTCAAATCCATCCTGATGTTGGTATCAGGCACGGCAATCCAGCCGTCAAGCTCAAGACCGAGTTCATTGATGCGGAACAGATTCTCCTTGAAGGCGAATTTCATATTCTGCATGTCGGCGTCGAGGTCAGATTTTAGACTAACAACTGCATCGTTGATGTAGATGATGGGACCCATGCGGACGTTGAGTTTGGCGATGTCCATCAACGCCGAAAGTATTGTCTCCTTGTCGCTAAGGTCGCCGCGCAGGTCAAAATTGAGGTGGTCAATCAACGCATGCACATCCGTAACCGAATCGGTGTAGGTGACGTGCAGATTGTTGACTTTCAACTTCTTGAGAGCCAACGCAAACTGGGAAGACACAGTATCCTCCTCCACTGTTTCCTCCTGCGCTTCCTCGTCGTCGGGCATGGAGATGTCATAATTGGGCTTGCCCTGCTTGGTGACGATGATGTTTACCTTGGGATTGTTGAGCTCCACCGACTTCACCTTGATTTTGCCGCCAAAGAGCGACATCACGTTCATTGTCAGCTCAAAGTTGTCGAAGGCGGCGAGGGTGTCGCCCTTAAACTCATTGCGTCCGACAATAGACACATCGTCCAGCACCACAGTGGCGCCAGGAAAATTGGAGAGCAGGCTCAAATCGAGGTTGCCGATATTGATGTCGGCATCCACATAATGTCCCGCAACGTCGGTAACTACCTTCAAGACCTTGTCTTTGAAGAATATAGGTATTACTATCAGCAAAATAAGTATTGCCAATATTGTTAATCCGATAATCTTGACTATCTTTTTCATAATAATAATTGATTAAAAATCGAGAGCGAAATTAAGAAAAAAATTCGTATTGCTAAAAAATTTGGTGTTTTATTTGTATTTTTGTATCGGATTTTTTCACGTAGAGACGCGATTAATTGCGTATCTACAAAAAACAAAACGTATGTCAGAACTACTATTAAGCACAGCATACTTACCCAACATCCAGTATATCAGGGCGATAGCCAACCACAAAGGGGCTACGGTGGAGCAATGGGAATCGTTCCCGAAGCAGACCTACCGCAACCGCTGCGAGATAGCCACGCCCGATGGTAGGATGACGCTCACAGTGCCAGTCATAAAGGCTTGCAGCAAGCAGCTAACACGCGACGTGCGCATTAGCTATGCAACGCCATGGCAGAGCAAGCACTGGCAGGCGATAAAGTCGGCATACGGCTCGTCGCCATTCTTCATATTTTTCAGGGACGAATTGGAACCGTTTTACAGGGAGAAGACGGAGTATCTGTTGGATTACAACAACAAGATTACCAAGACGTTGCTGTCGATACTTGAGATAAAGGCGGATCTGACGCTCACCTCCGACTACATCCGCAGCGGCGACCCTCAATACCTCGACCTCCGCAACACTATCCACCCAAAAGTGGCGCAGGAGCAAGGAAAGGATTTCTACGACGCGACGCCCTACCCACAGGTGTTTGATTCGCGGAGACCGTTTGAGGCAAACCTGAGCGTGATAGATACAATTTTTAATTGCGGAAGGATGATGAATTGAGAAGGAAAAGAGGAGTGAGGAGAGAGGAGAGAGGAAAGAGGAAAGAGGAAAAATTAAAGTTGAGAGTTGAAAGATTAATGATTAAAGTCGAGATATAAAAAAACTTTCGTATGCGTAATGCGTGATGATGCTGACAGAGGGCAATTATGCATTATGCATTATGAATTATGCATTAAAAAAAATGTACAAACTAAAATTTTACATACCTTTGATAATTGCGGTGGCAATGCTGGCGGCGGTATCGTTGCCGCTACTTGGGCTGCCGTATTGCTACAGCGAGACAAGGCTGCTCGGCGATTCTATTTTCTATATGAAAAACCACGGCATCGGCCTCGTCTTCAACGGCGAAAGCGTGGAGCTACCCGACTTTTTCTCGCTGATATACAGTCTATTGGCAATGATTACCAGCAACCAAATAGCATTGCATATCTTTGCGCTGGTATTCCCGGCGGCGGCGATATACGTTGCATTCCAGTTTGGCAAATTTTTCTTCTCGATACAGGGCGGAGTGATTGCGGCTGCTATCATGACCGCCCAAAACATCTTCATCGCCCAAAGCGGACTCGTACTGCCCACAATGATGCTCAACGCCTGCATATTAGGCGGCGTATTCCTGTACTTCCGCGAAAAATACAAGAGTTGCACGGTGCTGATGTGCATGGCGGCACTCACCGACATCACGGGACTTATAGTGTCGGTATACCTATTAATATCCTACTTCCGAATCAAATACAGGGAATGGAATGTCAATAGCAACATCCTGATGGCGATGCCGGTGGCGTTGTGGTTTGTATATCAGGCGGTGAGCCTTGGCATCTGCGGCAAATTTTCGATGCGCCACTGCGACTTTTCGTTTGCCAACTTCGCCCACAATGCGTGGTTTATCTTCATTGCGCAACACCGTTGGGCGATGACGGCGGTGCTATTGGCGGTGCTTGCAGTCAATACTGTAAATAAAAACATGCTCTATTTCGTCAAGGAAATGGCGTGGAAGGGCGCGGCGATTTTCGGATTGTTGTACGTCACCAATTCGATACTATCGCCGGAGGACAGCTACAGCCTTATACCCATTTCGCTGATGGCTGTGTACACCGGCTGCGCAATCTCAACACTGCATACAAGTTATTACAGCAAATACATAGTGGCGTGCGCGGTGATGGCGGCGGCGGCACTCGGAGTCACCGACCGTTCAAGCGTAACAGATGCATACGTCAATTACAAATCTAAGGTGAAAGTAGACATGAAGACCGTGAATCTTGTTGCCTCACGCGCCAAGAATTACGAGCCGATACTATGCGACAAGTATTTCACCAAATACATCAGCAACAGCGATTATGGTTACATCGAAAGCCCCTACACACTCCAGCCCGCCTCGCCCGAAGATGTAATACAGCCACAATGGTTGATATACACCAGTTTCGAGCCAGACTCGCACATCCTCCTCCTGCGCGAGTACGAGACCTACGAGAAAAAACACACTATATATATAGGTGAATGTCTCAACGAAATATTCTGCCTGAAGTAGGGAATAATTTTTTGAATTGTCGAAAAAAAATATTAAATTTGCTGCGTGAAAACAAAAACAGATGAACACATACAGACTGAAAATAGAAAACTACCATTCAATATCCAAAGCCGACATCGCCCTCAATGGCATCACGGTCTTGGCAGGCATCAATGGCTGCGGCAAAAGCACATTGGCAAGGTGGCTGTATTATATTGTGAATTTTTCTAACAAGTTTGAAGAAGAACAATTTACAGAATATAAGAAGGAAATGGCTGATTTGATTGCAAAATATCAACATTTACTACAACACGAGGATATGGAATTTTATTTTGTATCATATTCTACTAATTCAATATTACGTCTATTGGACATCACCAATAGAAGAACCCAAAAATGGGTTGACAAAATGCAAGCTCAGTTTAAGGCAATGGATGATAATGCCAAAAAACGTATTTTAAACTATCTTCAAATCAAAAAACAAAAAGGAGAAACCGATGAAGATGCACTTGAAAGGTTTAGAAGCAATCAAATTAAAAAAGCAATAAAAATAAAAGACTACTATCTGAAATCACAAAAAGAACGCCCTATAGAACAATTTTTCAAATATACAGAGAAATTCCACGAGAGTGGCGAACCACAAAATATGTCCTTCAAAGAAGACGGTGTGGAGATTATCACCCCCCCAAGACTCGGAACCATATTGGGTTTGAAAGCGGCATATTTGATTGACACGCCGATGGCTCTCAATGTCACTGAATCAGACAATCCTTTTTGGAATGAACTGCGCAAATGCCTCAATACAAAAGTCGAAAATTTTAAGCCTGAAAACATCAAAGAAATTCAGTCTAAAATCCACAGCATTACAGGCGGTTCAATAACTGACGAGGAAGACATTTTGGGCGACAAAGAACTCTCCTTCAAAAGAGCAAGCGACAACCTCACCATAAAACTTGAACAGATGGCGACGGGCATAAAGTCATTTGCCTACCTCGACAGGCTTTTGGAATATGGCTACCTGACACAAGGCAACATCCTCATACTTGACGAGCCGGAAGCGCATTTGCATCCGCAGTGGATTGTGGAGTTTGCGAGGATGCTCGTGAAAATCCACAAGGAGACAGGGCTTTTCATCATGTTGGCGAGCCACGACCCCGACATGGTTTCGGCAATCAGATACATTGCTGAGAAAGAGGAAGTGCTCGACGACACAACATTCTATCTCGCAGAACAGGACAAGAATGCTGAAACGTTCAGCTACAAAGAACTTGGACACGACATCGAACCAATCTTTGCATCGTTCAACAAATCGTTTGACCTAATCGAAAAATATGGGGTTGACAATGGCAGATAAATACAAAATAGACAATCCCAAGAACATTCGTATAGAAGGCATGCAGGATACCGACATTAAAGGTCTGCACACAATCTTCAAAAACGAAGGATGCATCGACAGCGAAAACCTTTTCGCCGATAATGAAAAGGCAATTGCTCTTGATGATGTTCAAACTCGGTTGTCTAAAAGGAATCACACCGACAAAAAAGCGTCGGCGGACATCTTGATATGCATTGTCAAAAATAAATATCTGCTTGCCGACGCAAAATTCAGGCAGGAAAATGTTAAAAATTTTAAACTTCAAGACCTAAATCCAAAACTTAACTGTTCCAAAAACATTGTATTGTCCGATGATTTTAGGTTCGACAATGCATTCTACGTTTTGTTGAAAAAAAAGATTCTATCAGAAACGAACAGAAGATATTTAAAGCAGCAGTTCAAGAGCAGTCCTCTTTACCGTTTTGTTAATACAGAAGATTTTTGGAATTTATTTCATTAAATATATAATCCTTTTCAACTTTTTTTTGTAAATTTGCGCTGCACAAATCTCTAAACCATTGGAAATGAAAAATATCAAAATATCACTCATATTGCTTGCAGTCACCATTGCAGCAATCACCATGCAAGCATGCGGTGGCAATGTATTTGGCGAAAAGATTAGCGAAGGGGTCATCACATACCAGCTTGACTATTCCGAGAGCAAGAGCAAGCTCGTGACGGTGCTGCCGGAGCAGATGACAATGACCTTCAAGGACAACAACACATCCATGCTCATCAAGGGTTTTGCAGGTTGTTTTGTACTCAACGCCATAGCCAACAACACCCACAAACAAAACTACACCGCCCTGTCCATCGGATGGGACAAGAAGCTTATGCTCGTATCAGCTTTTGGCGACACTCCATTTGGCACAGAGCCGATGTCTGACATTAAAATCACCCAGAAGAAAGACACGATGACAATATGCGGCTACCTCTGCCACAAGGCGGAAGGGCACAGCGACAAATGCGACCGCGACTTCACATTCTGGTACACCAAAGACATCAATATCACCAGCGACTGCATCCTCTCGCCCATCAAGTCGATAGACGGCGTGCTGATGGCATTTGACGTGGAGATGATGGGCATCTACATGAAGGCAAAGGCAGTGTCTGTGAGTCGCGAGGAAGTGCCAAACGAAATTTTTGAAAAGCCCGAAGGCCTCCAAGAAGTAACACGTAGCGAACTCGAACAAGAGATACACGCCTTCGACGGCAGCAAGCAAGACTAATCGAACCACCCCTCCCCCATTGACTTCAAGGCGGTATAGTCGGTGCAATCCACTGTCACCGGCTGAATAGTTATGTACCCATTGTCGAGCATCCAGGTATCTGTGTCGGTGGATTCAGGCTCGAGGTCGTGAAATTCGCCTGTTAGCCAATAATAAGGCCTCTTGTTGGACGGATGGAAATGCCGCACAAAATCCTCTATCCACTCGCCCTTGCCCTGACGCACCACTTTCATACCCTTGATTTCCGATTCGGGAAGGCAGGGGATATTGACATTGAGACACGTGAAAGGCAACGAGCCGAGATTTTCGATAATCTTGGCGGTAATACGGGCGGCATACACGGCTGCGGCGGCAAAATCGGCGTCACTATTGAAACTCAGTAACGAAAATCCTATCGACGGAATGCCATGTATCGCACCTTCCATCGCCGCGCCCATAGTACCAGAATACAGGATGTTGACACTCGAATTGGAGCCATGGTTGATGCCCGAGATAATGAGGTCGGGCTTGCGATCCATGATTCGGTAGAGCGCGATTTTGATGCAGTCGGACGGAGTGCCGGTGCATTTGTAGGCGCGGTCGGCGTCGTCAAACTTAGACACCATGTACCACAACGGCGCATCGAGGGTGACGGCGTGTCCCCTGCCGCTCTGAGGCTTGTCGGGAGCCACCACCACAATCTCGCCGTAAGGATGCAGAGCCTTCACAAGCTCATGGATGCCCTTGGCAAAGATGCCGTCGTCGTTGGTAATCAATATCAACGGACGGAGCGGCGCATTGTCTGCCGTGCCGATAGATGTTGCTTCTGTTTCTTCCATAATCCCAAAAATTTTTTACAAATATACGCATTTTTTGAAAATAAATTCCTAAATTGCGCACAAATTTTACACATGAAAAACCACTAACCACTATAAAAATGAAACTTAAACACTTGATAGCCGGTACATTGCTGACGTTTTCGTTGGCGGCGACGGCTCATGTCAACGAATGTAACATCCACATTCCTAACATTATGGAGACAAGAATCATCAACAGTTACGACTACGCAAAGGCGTGGCAGGAAGTGGAAAAACTCGACCACGACCTCAAACCCCGCGAAGCCCTCGCAAAGGTGAAGGACATCCGCACCAACGCCCTGAAGGAGAAAAACTACCAGCAGGTGTCACGCGCCTTCATCTACATCATCGACTACACCACCCGCATGGAGGAAGCCACCGACTGGAAGGAAGAGCTCAAACTCCTCAGCACCACCGCCGACGACGCGCCAGAAGCTCCCAAGGCGTTCCTCAATTACCTGCTCGCCCGTTATTACACCAACTTCCGCGACATCAACTCCCGCAAAAACCGTGGACGCACCGACGTGGAGGACGACCAGAGCGACGACATCGAGACATGGAGCCGCGCAAGGCTCGACCGCGAGATTGCCAACTTCTGCCGCAAGGCCGTAGCCAACCCCAAGGCAACGCAGGACGTGCAGCTCGACGCCTGGAAGGACGCAATAGTTAGATCCGAAGAAGGTCACGACAACACCCTCTACTGCAAGACCTTATTCGACTTCATCGCGTGGAACATCATCGACAACTACTGCGCCAATTCGCCCAACTACCACGGCGACTTCAGCTACAAGGACATCGAGCTTGTGAGCGACGACAACACCTTCATCAACTTCCAGCCCAAAAACGAAGACACTTGGTCGTCGGAAAACCTCAGGCTCTCTCTCTACCAAGAGCTACTCCGCGCTCACAAAAAAGACAAGACGCCGATAGCATACACATTCAACAACATATTTCGCCTCAATTACTTCAAGAAGCGCAGTGTAAACGAGGACGCCAACGAGACATACCTGAAGACATTGCAGGGCATCAAGTCGCGCTATCCCAACGACCCGGAAATCGCGCCCATGGCATCGTACTACATCGCCGAGGAATACCGCAGCCGTGGAATGTTCAAGGAGGCGCACGACATAGCAATTGACACCTACAAAAAATACCCCAAGTCGTCAGCCAACTTCGGCGAGATGTGCAACACCCTCGCCCGCGAACTCGAATTGAAATCGCTGTCGCTGAAATCCGAAAACATCGTAGCCACCGACACGCCATTCCCGATGTACATCGAATACTCCAACCTCGAAAAAATGTACCTGCACATCTACGAGGTTACCGACCTCGACGATTACAACCACAACAGCTACGACCGCACCGAATACATCAAAAACAAACTCCATGAAGTGCGTTCGCAGGAAGTGACGCTCATCGACCGCAAAGACTACAAATCTCTCAATTCTGAAATCATCATCGACGGCCTGCCCAAAGGCTGCTACGTAATCCTCGGCAGCAACGATAAGGACTTCATCCCCAAAAAATCCGACGTGGTGTCGTATCTGATGGTAAAAGTCACCAACATCGCCGTCGTGACAATGACCGAAAAAATCGGACACCGCAAATTCTACGTCGTAGACCGCACCACGGGACGCGGCATCCCCTCCGCCAAGATAACGCTCTACTCCAACGATAAGGCTGTCTGGGAAGCCTCCACCGACAGCGACGGCATGGCAGACATGGACATCAAGCAAATCAACTTCCAGTATTGGAGCACCGACGTCAGTGTGACCCTTCAAGACGGCGACGTGGTAGAATTTCACGACTATTTCTCCTTCGACGACCCCGACCACTCGTCACAACTCCGCTCGGCAATCTTCACCGACAGGAAGATTTACCGCCCGGGACAGACCGTATATTACAAGGTGATATTCTACACCAGCAACGGCAAGGAAGCTCAGGTAGCTCCCAACATGAAGGCAACCCTCGAACTCCTCGACGTCAATTACAAAATGGTGGATCGAAAAGACTTAACCACCAACGAATTTGGCAGCATCCACGGCGAATTTACATTGCCAGTGGGACTTGTCAACGGACGTTTCACAATCATGGACAAACTCACTGGCAACCATTACTCCTTCAACGTGGAGGAATACAAACGCCCGACCTTCGAGGTGAAGCTCGACAGACCCGACGGCGAGGTGAAGATAGACGAGCGCGTCGCCATCAACGGCTCGGCCGCCACATACGCCGGCACCAAGATTGCTGGTGGCAAAGTGCGCTACGAGGTGACACGCATCCCCGAATGGCGAGGCTGGTGGGGCTACAACAATTGCAACGAAGCCGTAATCGAAACCGGCGAGACCACCACCGACGACGACGGCAATTTTAAGGTCACCTTCAACGCCAAGCCCGACGTCAACGCCAAGTTCAGCGAATACCTCGTCTACAACTACAGAGTCAAAGTGTCAGTTACAGATACCAACGGCGAGACCCGCGAAGCCACCACAATCACATCCGCCGGATACAAGAGCATGTTTATATCCGTGTCGATGCCATCGGATTTCAATATGATGGACAAGGCAAAGCTCGACGAATCCACAGTATATTGCAACAGCGCAAACGGCAGCCCAATCACCGCCGACGTCACCGTGAAGGTGTCGCGCCTCGCCAATTACGACAAGCCGCGCATTACCAAGCCGTGGAGGTCGTGCGACAATCCGCTGCCCACCGTCACACGCGAGATTTGGGACAACAAGCTGACAAACCTCGAATACAGCAAGGCTGACAACAACATCGACAGCCTCGCAGTTGTTAAAACCATCCAGACCATCCAAGTGCATTGCACCGACGGCGAAGGCAAACTCGACCTCAGTTTCCTCAAAAAAGAAGGTTCGGGACATTATCTCGTGCAGATAGAATCCCAAGACCGCGAAGGCCGCCCCGTGAAATATGAACGCCGTTTCACCATCTTCGCCCCAAGCGACGACATCACCAAGGTAAACAAAGTGTTCTTCTCCAGCGTCGATAAGTCGTCATACGAGCCGGGCGAGACCGCCGTGGTGCTGATGGGCTCGGCATTGAGCGGACTCAAAGTGCGTTACCAAGTGCAATGCGGCGACGACATTATAGATTCGGGCATCAAGACCTTGGACAAGTCGGTGGAGAAAATCCTCATCCCCATCAAGGAAAACATGCGCGGCGGACTTGCCGTCAAGATGTTTTATGTAAAGAACAATCATTTTGCCACCAGCTCCGAATACATCGACATCCCCTACTCCAACAAGAAACTCACCGCCAAGTTTGAGACCTTCCGCGACAAGCTCTACCCTGGCGACACCGAAAAATGGAAAATCCGCGTCACCGACTTCAAAAACAAGGCGGTACGCGCCGAATTTGCAGCCACGCTGTTTGACGCATCCATCAACACTTTGGCGTCCAATTACTGGTTTCTCAACGCATTCAGCGGCAACAACAACAGCAACTGGTACGGCTCGCAGACTTTTGGCAGCGGACACGGCAGCAATTTTTCAGGTGTCAACAACCACGCCCCGCACTCCTCCGCTCATTACAACCATCCTGTAATCAATTGGTACGGACATTCGCCAAGATTCCCGAGATTCATGATGGACGAAGAGCCGGTGTATATGATGATGGACGCGGCAGCCACCAACGGACGCGGCGTAGTGGAATCGCAGCCGATGTTGATGAAGAAAGCTGCAATCGTCAACGCAGAAGCCGCAGACGTAGCTGTTGCAGAAGAAGCAGTGGCTACCGACGAAGACTTCTCCAATGCAGAAATCCGCACCAACTTCGCCGAAACGGCATTCTTCAAGGCGGATATTGTTACCGACTACAACGGCGACCTCTTCGTGGAATTTACCGTGCCACAGAGCATCACACGTTGGAAAATGCTCGGCATAGCCCACACCAAGGACATGGCAGTAGGCACATTGACCAACGAACTCGTCACCAACAAGGATTTCAGCATCATACCCAATCTGCCCCGCTTCATGCGCTGCGGCGACAAGGTGGAGATACCCATTAAATTCTCCAACCTCGGCGACAACGACGTAGTGCGCGGTCAAATCAAGATGGAAGTCCTCGACGTGGAGACCATGCGCCCGCTCAAGCAGTTCAAGATTTGGGAACCATTGCAGGCGTTTGAGGTGTTCAAGGGCAAGACTGAGGCATCTAAGTTTATTGTGGACGTGCCGCAATACGAAAAGCCTGTTGTAATCCGCATCATGGGCGTAAGCGGCGCACACAGCGACGGCGAGCAGCACATCATCCCCATCCTCACCGACAAGACGCTTGTCACCGAGGCGATGACGCTCTCCGTCCGTGGCAACGAGACACGCACGTTTGAATTTAAGCAATGGACCGACAACAACTCCACCACAGCTGTCAACCACAGCCTTACCCTCGAATATTCAAGCAACCCCGCATGGTACGCTGTGAGCAGCCTCCCGTGGTTGTCGCAGAATCCCTACGACTGTTTCGAGCAGACATTCTCCAAACTGTTTGCCAATTCGGTGTCAAAACTCATCATCGACAACAACCCCGACATCCCCACCGTACTCGCCAAATGGTCGGCGGACAATAGTCAGGTATTGACCTCGCCACTACTCAAAAACCAGGAACTCAAATCTGTCCTCATCGACGAGACGCCGTGGGCTATCGACGGCGACAACGAGACCGAGCGCATGCACAATCTCATCCAACTCCTCGACGCCAACCGCATCGCCGCCGAAAACGAAAAGTTCATCAAAAAACTTGCTGACGGTCAGACCAAAAACGGCGCATGGCCCTGGTTTACGGGAATGGTGGAAAGCACGTGGATTACGCAGCACATCGTAGCCGGATTTGGCAAGCTGCGCCACATCGGCGTAGACATCAACAAAGACCCGCGCATCACGCAGATGATAGACAAGGCGATCCGCTACCTCGACGAGAAGGAGGCTGAACGATTCAATCTCTACATCAAGAAAGACAAACTTTCGCCGGGCTATTACGGCTACCAATACCTCTACATGCGTTCCTTCTTCCCAGAGTACAAGCTCACCAAATCCAAGGAGGCTTACGACTACTACCTCAAATACGCCAAGGAACACTGGCAAGATTTCGGTCTCTACTACCAGGCGGTGCTCTGCACGGTACTCAAACGCACCGGCGACATCGACATCGCCAAAAAAATCATCGCCTCGTTCCAAGACCGCGCACAGCGCAGCGACGAATTTGGCATGTACTTCAATGAGAATGTCAACGGCTTCCTCTGGCACGAAAACAACATCGAGACACAGTCGATGGTTATTGAGGCGTTCCAAGAAATGGGCATGAAGGACGAAGTGGAGCAGCTGAAAATCTGGCTCATCAAAAACCGCCAGTCAAACCGTTGGTCCACCACCAAGGCGACCACAGAAGCCTGCTACGCGATGTTCCTCTGCGGCAACAAAATCAAGGCAAACGAACCGCTCTGCAAGATTATTATCGGTGGCATTACCGCCGACACCAAAAACGCCGAGGCTGGCACGGGCTATATCAAGCAGAGCTGGCAGGGGCACGAAATGGACAAGAAGATGGCAAAAGTCACCGTCATGAACCCCAACGACCACATCAGCTACGGCGCAGTGTACCGCCAGTATTTCGAGGAGTTGGACAAGGTGGTAGCCGCCGACAACAAGCTCCAAATCGACAAGCAGATGTACCTCAACGTCAAGGACAATTCCGGCAACACCGTCCTCCGCGAGATAACGCCCGACACCGAGGTGCATCCCGGCGACAAGGTGACCTGCCGTTTCATCATCCGCACCGACCGCGACCTCGAATACGTACACCTCAAAGACATGAGGGCGGCGGGTTTTGAACCGCTCAACGTAATCAGCCGCACCAAATACCAAGGCGGCATGTATTATTACGAATCCACCAAGGACGCAAGCGAAAATTTCTTCATCGAGCACCTCAACAAAGGCACATACGTCTTTGAGTACCAACTCATTGCCGTACACGTCGGCGACTTCTCCAACGGCATCGCCACCATACAGTGCATGTACGCGCCCGAATTTACCGCGCACAGCTCGGGCATGAGGTTCAAGATTGTAAAATGATTCTGCAATCGTTTGAAAACACGTCTCAATAGGTTGTAAGCCTAATTAAATACCGTAAACTTTCCTTACAGAAAGGGGAGTTTACGGTATTTTTTTTGAAATTTTGGAGATTAATTATAACGTGGCAAAGTAATTGATATTGCATAGTAACAACGCAAAATCTAACTCTTTGCAACCACCAACCATGAAACTTTTGAAAAACATAAAAGGACGTGTGCTCAATATACTATTTTGGTCGATAATCTCGGCTGCGTTCATAGGGCCAGGCACAGTGACCACCGCCACTAAGGCGGGGGCGGACTGCGGTTTTCAGTTGCTGTGGACGTTGGGTTTCGCCACAATAGCCTGCGTTGTGCTGCAAGAAGCGAGTGCAAGGGCCACGATATATTCGGGACTCAACCTCGGCCAGGCAATCAAAAAACATTTCCAAGGCACGCGGATGGAGCTTCCCGCCATCGTACTCGTTGTTGGCGCTATAATCCTCGGCTGCGCGGCATACGAAACCGGCAACATCCTCGGCTCTGTGGAGGGCGTTGCATTGATGTTTCCCGGAGTGGAAAAATGGATGATTGTGGCAGTATTGGGCGTATTGTCGGCGATAGTGCTCGCAATGAAAGACATCAAGATTATATCCAACATAATGGGCGCGTTTGTGTTCCTGATGGGATTCACGTTCATCGCCGTCGCAATACTCGGACGCCCGTCGGCTGGCGAGATAGCAAGCGGTTTTGTGCCGTCGCTGCCCGAAGTGGACGGTGTGAGCCTGCTGGTGCTTGGACTCATCGGCACTACGATAGTGCCTTACGACATCTTCTTGGGGTCGAGCGTGGTGCAGAAAGACACCACAATCCGCGACATGAGGATAGGCGTCACCATTTCGGTGGTTATCGGCGGACTTATCTCGATGGCAATACTCATAGTAGGCACGCAGATGAGCGAGGGCGCGCAGGCAGAAGGCTTTTCATACGAATTGCTCGCCAAAACCCTCGAATCACACGTCGGACAAGGCGCGGTATATGTGTTTGGCATCGGACTATTTGCCGCCGGATTCACAAGCGCAATCACGTCGCCGCTCATCTCGGCACTCACGGCAAAGAGCCTTTTTAGCAAGGACAACAGCAACAACGACATCAAAAACGAACGTTCATTCATCGCCGTGTCATACGCCGTGCTGAGCATCGGATTGATATTCGGATTCATGCAAGTGGAGCCAGTGCCGGCTATCATTATGGCGCAGGCGTTCAATGGATTGATACTGCCATTCGTAAGCATATTCCTATTCACAATCATCAACGACGAGAAGATAATGGGACGCGAACACGTCAACAACCTCGCATCCAACATTGTAATGATTATCGCAACATGGATGACCCTCGTACTCGGACTCGTAAAAGCCATCAGGGCATTCTGGAGCATCGAACAGGTGCAACACCTCTGCCGCGTAGTGCTTGGACACAGCATCCCGTCTTCCGACGAATTTTTTGTACTCTCGGCAATTATCGCCGTACTCATCACATTGGCAGTGGTATGG
>JAEEGK010002798.1_pt1 | contig 43814 bp, 37 predicted proteins | sample 8958771 | NCBI WGS metagenome assembly JAEEGK01 (sample SAMN16246547, study PRJNA631951) | gut metagenome | biome: gut microbiome; feature: rumen; material: SC-attached | host: Bos | place: Iran: Karaj | collected 2018-10
CTCGACGGGCGTTAGCCCGTCATCACTCGTCGAAGCAAAAATCTCTCGATTCTGTCTCGCTTAAAGGTGCTTGCAGTTTTGAAGGAGCTGATTTGTGCTCAGGCGAGGCAAAAGCCGCAGACAATGCTTGCGGCATTATCAAGGGTTTTAACGAAGGCTGAGGGCAAATCAGCCCTTCAAAACCGGCATGGGTTCGGCCCTTCTCGCCTTATACTCGCGCTAATCGCGTCGGCTCCGCTCTTCGGCTCCCGCCTCCTTGGTCGGCGCGAGAGGCAGGTGTTTTTGCCGAGGCGCAGCCCCGTCAAAAACAGAATTTTTATTATGTTTTCAGTCTGTTTTTTCGCCACCTTCGTTAGTTTGAACATTTACAATAAGCGAAAGTGGTGCTATACTTTTTAGATAATTACCCCCGCGTTTGGAGGCTCACCGCATGCAAAACAGCTTTTTCGCCATGATATCCCGCATGAAAAACATTCGCCGCTGGTGCCTTATGCGCAACAGCTACGACGAAAACATACAGGAGCATTCGCACATGACGGCCGTTCTCGCCCACGCCCTCGCCGTTATCCGGAGGGACGTTTTCGGGCGGGAGGCTGACCCCGACAGGTGCGCGTCCGTCGCCCTTTTCCACGACGCCTCGGAGATAATCACGGGCGATATGCCGACGCCGGTGAAGTACCTTAACCCCGACATCACGGCCTCGTACAAAAGCGTCGAGCGCGCGGCGGAAAAAAAGCTCCTCTGCATGCTGCCGGACGCTCTGAGGCCCTCCTACGAGCCGATTTTGAGCTGCGAGGACGCCTCCGTTGCCGAGCTTGTAAAGGCGGCGGACAAGCTCTCGGCATATATTAAATGTGTGGAGGAAATAAAAGCCGGAAACGGCGAATTCCGCTCGGCGGAGGAACAGATACGCAAGCTTCTCGACGCTTCGCCGCTGCCGGAGGTAAAATATTTCATGGATAACTTCATTCCGGCCTTCGGAATGACGCTCGACGAGCTTACTACCTGATACAAAAGGAGATACGCAAAATGAAAGCAATAGTCACCGTTATCGGCAAGGACCGCGTCGGCATTATAGCCGAGGTCTGCGCCATCCTCGCGAAAAACGACATAAACATCCTCGACATCAGCCAGACCATCATGCAGGGCTCCTTCACGATGATAATGATGGTAGATACCTCCGCAAGTCCTCTCTCCTTCAGCGAGCTCAGTGACCTTCTGCGCGACGAGGGCGAGAAAAACGCGCTATCCATAAGGATCCAGCGCGAGGACATTTTTGAAGCGATGCACAGAATTTGACCGGAGGCTCATAATAATGATAAACAAATCCGAGATCATGCAGACTATCGAAATGATAGACCAGCAGCATCTTGACATAAGAACGATAACCATGGGCATTTCCCTGCGCGACTGCGTGAGCGAAAGCGCGGAGAAAAGCTGCGCGAAGATTTACGACAAGATAACCAAAAAGGCGGAAAACCTCGTCAAAACGGGCTGCGACATCGAAAGCGAGTTCGGCATACCCATCGTAAACAAGCGCATTTCCGTAACGCCTATATCCATGGTCGCCGAGGCAAGCGACGCCGAGGACTATACTGTTTTCGCCCAGACGCTTGACCGCGCGGCGAAGGAAGTGGGCGTAAACTTTATCGGCGGCTTCTCCGCCCTCGTCCACAAGGGCTTCACAGGCGGCGACATAAAGCTCATTAACTCCATCCCCACGGCGCTTGCTTCCACCGAAAGAGTCTGCTCGAGCGTCGGCGTCGCCACGACGCGCGCGGGCATAAACATGGACGCGGTTAAGCTCATGGGTCAGCAGATAAAGAAGGCCTCGGAGCTTACCGCCGAAAGCGGCGGCATGGCCTGCGCCAAGCTCGTCGTCTTCTCCAACCCCGTCGAGGATAACCCCTTCATGGCGGGCGCGTTCCACGGCGTGGGCGAGCCGGAATGTGAAATAAACGTCGGCGTCAGCGGCCCCGGCGTCGTGCATCACGCGCTCCAGGCCGTAAAGGGCGAAAGCTTCGACGTTGTTGCCGAGACCATCAAAAAGACGGCCTTCCGCATCACGCGCATGGGCCAGCTCGTCGCGCGCGAGGCTTCCTCGCGGCTCGGCGTTCCCTTCGGCATAGTAGACCTCTCCCTCGCGCCCACCCCCGCTGTCGGCGACAGTATCGCCGAAATTCTTGAGGAAATGGGTCTTGAAAGCGTCGGCACCCACGGCACTACGGCAGCGCTCGCGCTCCTTAACGACGCTGTCAAGAAGGGCGGCGTCATGGCCTCCTCGAACGTGGGCGGCCTTTCCGGCGCGTTCATCCCCGTCAGCGAGGACGCCGGCATGATCGCCGCCGCGCAGAAGGGCTCGCTCTGCATAGATAAGCTCGAGGCCATGACCTGCGTCTGCTCCGTCGGCCTCGATATGATAGCCGTCCCCGGCGATACCCCCGCCGAGACCATCTCCGCCATAATCGCGGACGAGGCGGCGATCGGCATGATAAACAACAAGACAACCGCCGTCCGCATCATCCCCGCCCCGGGCAAAAAGGTCGGCGACATGGTGGAATTCGGCGGTCTTCTCGGCTCCGCGCCGATTATGCCCGTCCACTCCTGGTCGAGCAGGGATTTCATCAGCCGCGGCGGAAGGATCCCCGCGCCGCTGCATTCTCTCAGAAACTGATATGCCTCCGCAGCTTCTTGTTATAACCGGCCCCACGGCCACGGGCAAGACGCGGCTCGGCGTCGAGGCGGCGCTGAGCCTCGGCGGAGAAGTGGTAAGCGCCGATTCCATGCAGCTATACCGCGGCATGGACATAGGCACGGCCTCCCCCACGCGGGAGGAAATGCGCGGCATAGCGCACCACATGCTCGATATAGCAGAGCCCGACGAAGCCTATTCCGTCTCCCGCTATGTTGAGGAGGCGGGGCAAGTCGTTGACGGTATCTTAGCGCGCGGCGCGCTGCCGATAGTCGTGGGCGGAACGGGGCTGTACATAGACTCGCTCCTTTCCGGGCGCAGCTTCATGCCCGGTTCCCCCGAGCTGCGCGAAAAGTATTCCGCGCTGTTTGACGAAGTCGGCGGCGAAGAAATGCTCCGCCTGCTCGCGGAATTTGACCCCGAAGCGGCACAGCGCCTCCATGCCAACGACAAAAAGCGCATCGTCCGCGCCTTCGAGGTTTATTACGCGACGGGAAAATCCATCACCCGCCACAACGAGGAAACGAAGCTCCTGCCCCCGCGCTATTCCTCCGCCACCGTCGCGCTGAGCTTTGAGCGCCGCGAAAAGCTCTATGAGCGCATCGACAGGCGCGTGGACATGATGTTTGCCGAGGGGCTTGAGGCCGAAGTCCGCGCCCTGCTCGAGCGCGGAGTGAGCGATAAGGCCACGGCAATGCAGGCCATCGGCTATAAGGAAACCGCTGCAGCCCTGCGCGGAGAGTGCAGCATGGCGGAGGCCATTGACACGATAAAGCGCGAATCGCGCCGCTACGCAAAGCGCCAGCTTAGCTGGCTATCCTCAAAAAAGGACATACACTGGATACTTTGGGCCGACGAACCCGACTATCCCCGCGCGCTCGAAACAATAAAAAACCTCATGCAAAAATAAAGCTCCATGTAAAATAACGGCAAATTTTGCCATTTCTCTTTTCTTTTTCGACAGCCTTTATGGGAATATATGGTATAATTACATTAGTCGCAGCGGAACCGCGATTTCTTATCCCGCAGCGGCGTAATATATCAATATACTACATAAAGGAGAAGAAAAAATGCAAAGAACGGCAAATTTACAGGACGTATTCCTAAACCGCGCAAGGCGCGAAAGGCTTCCCGTCACGATGTTCCTCGTAAACGGCTTCCAGCTTCGGGGCACGGTCATGGGCTTCGACAGCTTCACCGTCGTCCTCGAATCTGAGGGAAAGCAGCAGTTTATTTACAAGCACGCCATTTCCACGATAGTTCCCGCGCGCCAGATAAGCCTCAGCGAGGAGCCGTAAGCAGACGCAGCCGCAAAGCCCAGGCCCCCGGGCGTCCCGCCGCGCCATCGGCGCGGTCTGCTTTCGCTCCCCTTGGATAAGGGGAGCTGGCGGCGACGCGCTGCGGCGGCGTCTGAGAGGTGGAAGGTTATGGCGAGGGCAGTAGTTATATGGTTGATGCACACCCGGGTTTTGCTGAAATGTAAAAAAAGAGAGGGATGAAAGAGTGAAAAAGAACAGCTTTGCCATAAGGCTCATAGCCGGAATCTTCGTCGTGGCCATTGCGCTCTATGCCGCCGTCTACGCTCTTTCATCCCTCATGAAAACGGAAACGAAGGCGATTGCAACGCAGTATTCCGTGAAGGGCACGATAGACATAAGCGGCATGGTAATAAGAGACGAGGAAACGCTTCTTACATACCACGACTCCGTATATATCCTCACGGAAGACGGCAAGCGAGTCTCAAGGGGCGGCGCCGTCGCAAATATCTACGAAAGCGGAGAAGGGCTCGCGGGCGCAGTACGCCTCCATGAGCTCGAAACGAAGGTAAGCCGCCTTTCCCAGCTAAGCTATTCCGGCGCGGGCTCTCAGGGGCTCGACGGCGAGATTAAAAACGCGATTTTCCGCCTGAAATCCTCTGCGCAGCGCCGCAGACTCACGGATATAGAAAGCCTCACCGTAGACCTCGACGCTCTCCTTCTCACGGCCTCGAACGGCCTTGAGGAAGCGGAACGCAGCCTCGCTGCCGCAAAAAGGGAATACGACTCTCTTTCCCAGAATTCCGGCGCCGTTTACGACGTTATAACCGCCCCCTACTCGGGACTGTTTTCCCGCGCGGTGGACGGCTTTGAGGACGTAACGCCCGAGAAAGCGCTTCAGATGAAACCCTCGGAGCTCGAGGAGCTTATATCGGAAAAGCGCGATAAAAATCCTCTCGCCTTCGGCAAGCTCGTCTACGGCACGAAATGGTACTACGCCGCGCCCGTCTCGTCGGAGGACTGCAAAAAGTTCAGCGTGGGCGACAGCGTGAACATGATTTTCGGCAGATATTACAGCGAGCGCATTGAAATGACCGTCGAGAACATAAGCGAGCCGGAGGGCGGCAAAAAGGTAATGCTCTTTTCCTGCGACAGCTCTCTTGCCGACATTCTCGCAATGCGCGTCCAGTCGGCGGAGATTATTCTAAGCGAGGACGAGGGCATCAGAATCCCGCGTGTTTCCGCAAGAGTGGATGAGGGCGGCGAAACCTACGTTTACGTTCAGACGGGCGTTCGCATAGAGAAGAAAAAGATAGAAATTCTCCATGATATCGGCGATTACTACGTCGTTTCGAGCCAGGAGCTTCGCCCGGGCGATACGGTTATCACCGGCGGAAAAAATCTCTTTGAAGGAAAGGTGATAAGCTGATGGGGCTTATAGAGGATAACGTGCGCGCCGTGCGGGAAAAGATAGCGCGCGCTGCGGAAAAGGCGGGGCGCGAAGCCTCGGAAATAGCTCTCGTCGCGGCGACGAAGATGAACAGCGCCGAGCGGGTGCATGAGGCGGTTTTGGCCGGAGTAGACGCCTGCGGCGAAAACCGCGTTCAGGAGCTTCTTGAAAAATACGAGCTTTCGGCTTATGAGGGAGCGCCGCTCCATTTTATCGGCACGCTGCAAAAAAACAAGGTAAAATACCTTGTGGGCAAGGTTTCGCTCATCCAGTCCGTCGATTCGGCGGAGCTTTGCGCGGCGATAAGCCGCAAGGCGGAATCCCTCGGTCTCGTGCAGGACATTCTCGTCGAGGTAAATATTGGCAGGGAAGAGGCCAAAGGCGGCGTATATCCAGAGGCGCTCGAAGAGCTTCTGGGGCAGGTCTCCGAGCTGCGCGGAGTCCATGTCCGCGGGCTCATGGCTATCCCTCCGAACGTAGAGCTTGACGAGAAGAATTTTGTCTATTTCACGAAAATGCGCAATCTTTTTGTTGACATACGTTCAAAAAAATACGATAATATTAATATTGATATTCTATCTATGGGAATGAGCGGCGATTTTGAATATGCCATTGCCGAAGGCTCCAATATGGTAAGGGTTGGCTCGGCAATTTTCGGAGAGAGAGTATATACTAAGTAAACGGTTTTACATAGTATTACGCATGATTTTGACACACGAAAGGAACATCTGCTATGGGACTTATGGACGGAATCAAAAGGTTTATTGATCCTTACGATTATGACGACAACGAGTACACCTCCGCTTCCTCCCGCCTCGAGCGCACCCCCACCATCCAGAGGGTAAGCACCCCGGAGCCCGAGGAGGAAAAGAAAAACAAGGTCGTGAACATCCACGCCACCACGGCGCTTCAGGTCGTCCTCGTCAAGCCGGACAGGTTTGATAACTGCGCCGAAATAGCAGACCATCTGCGCGAGAAGAGGACCGTCGTCCTCAATCTCGAATCCACGAATAAGGATGTTGCCCGCCGCGTGCTCGATTTTCTCAGCGGCGTCGCCTACGCGCAGGACGGTAAGATTAAAAAGGTTGCCGTAAGTACCTATATCATAACCCCCTATAACGTTGACATTTTGGGCGACCTTATCGACGAGCTCGAAAACAACGGGCTCTACTTTTAAGGAGTGATCTACAGTGCTTACACCGCAGGAGCTTAACGATCAAAGCTTTGCAAAGGCCGTATTCGGCGGTTACGACATGGCGGCGGTAGACAGTTTTCTCGAGGTCGTCTCAAAGGATTATTCCGACCTTTATAAGGAAAACGCAGTCCTCAAAAACAAGCTCAAGGTTCTCGTGGAAAAGGTTGAGGAATACCGCTCCACGGAAGACGCGATGCGGATGGCCCTTCTGAACGCTCAGAAAATGGCGAAGGACATCACGGAGGACGCCGAGCTTAAAAGCAAGGCTCTTATGGACGACGCCGAGCGTTCCGCTCAAAACAAGATCAGAGAATGCCGCAATGAGATCGAGGCCGAGGAAAAGCGTCTTACCCTTGCCAAGGCCAAGACCGCGGAGTTCATAGCAGCTTCAGGCGAGCTCGTCGCCAAGCATGCGGATTTTCTTTCAAAGCTTCAGGAATACGCCCTTCCTCCCGAGGAGGCGAAGCCTCAGCCGCAGCCCGTGCAGCCCGAGGAAGCGCAGGGCCAGCAGGCGGACAAGATTGAAAAGACCGTCGCGCAGATAATCGAGCGCTCCATGTCGGAACAGCCCCCCGCGGAAGCGGAAGAGGCGCCCGCGGCGCAGGAAGCAGCCGGCGAAAACACCGACGATACGCGCGTTTTCACCCCCGCCCCCAAGGACGCGGAGGAAAACCGCAAATCCAAATTTGAATTCGTAAACCTCCAGTTCGGCAGCGATTACGACGCCACAAAATAACGGAAATTTCAAGAGGGTATTGCCTTTTCGCGAGGGCAATACCCCTTGTCAGCATAAACGAAGGGACGAACTATCACTATGCCTCAGGATTATAATTCCACCATAAACCTCCCAAAATCCGATTTTCCCATGCGCGCATCCCTCCCGAAAAGGGAGCCGGACATGCTCGCCTCATGGTATGAGGAAAATCTTTATGAAGAAATTCTCAAACGCAACGAGGGCAAGCCCTCCTTCATCCTCCATGACGGACCTCCGTTCTCCAACGGTTACATCCACATGGGTACGGCGCTGAACAAATGCCTCAAGGACTTTATCGTCCGCTATAAGAACATGTCCGGCTTCCGCGCGCCCTACGTTCCCGGCTGGGATAACCACGGAATGCCCATAGAAAGCGCCATCATCAAGCAGAATAAGCTTGACCGCAAGAAAATGTCCATCCCGGAGTTCCGCAACGCCTGCCATGACTTTGCGGAGAATTTTGTTAACATCCAGATGGGGCAGTTCAAGCGTCTCGGCGTCCTCGGCGACTGGGATCATCCTTACCTCACGATGAAGCCCGAGTTCGAGGCCGAAGAGGTCCGCGTTTTCGGCGAGATGTACGAAAAGGGCTACATCTACAAGGGCAAGAAGCCCGTTTATTGGTGCACGCACGACGAGACGGCGCTTGCCGAGGCGGAGATCGAATACGCCGAGGACGAGTGCGAGTCCATCTTCGTAAAATTCGCCGTTGAGGACGATAAGGGCAAGCTCGCCAAGTATGCCGACCTTTCCAGGACCTATTTCGTCATCTGGACCACCACTACCTGGACCATCCCCGGCAACCTCGCCATCAGCCTCAACGCCGACATAGACTATGTTCTCGCAAAAGCTCCGAACGGCGAAGTTTACATCTTCGCGAGGGAGCGCATGGAGCACATTCAGAAGGTCTCCGGCATCGAAAGCTTCGAGATTCTCGCCGAAATGAAGGGTTCGGAGTTCGAGCTCATGACGGCGAAGCACCCGCTGTACGACCGTTCGAGCGTCATCCTCAACGGCGACCACGTAACGCTCGACGCCGGTACCGGCTGCGTACACACCGCGCCCGGCCACGGCCATGAGGACTATGAGATCTGCCGCCGTTACGACGCTTCCGGCAAGACGAATATCGGCATCATCGTCCCCGTGGACGACAGGGGTATCCTCACAGACGAGGCGGGCCAGTTCTCCGGCCTGCACTACTCCAAGGCCAACGCCGTTATTTTCGACGCGCTCAAGGATTGCGGCGCGCTCCTCGCCAGCGAAAAGATTACCCACCAGTACGCCCACTGCTGGCGCTGCAAGGAGCCCATCCTTTACCGCGCCACCGACCAGTGGTTCTGCTCCGTCGAAGCGTTTAAAGACAGAGCCTGCGCCGTTTGCGACAATATCACCTGGATCCCCGACTGGGGCCACGACAGAATAGTAGGCATGGTAAATGACCGCGCGGACTGGTGCATTTCCCGCCAGCGCCATTGGGGTCTTCCCATCCCCGTCTTCTATTGCGCGGACTGCGGCAAGCCCATCTGCACGAAGGATACCATCGAAAGAATCGCCGAAATCTTCGCCGAAAAGGGCTCCAACGCATGGTTCGAGCTGGACGCCTCCGAGCTTATCCCCGAGGGCTTTGCCTGCCCGCACTGCGGCGCGAAGTCCTTCACCAAGGAGACCGACACGCTCGACGGCTGGTTCGATTCAGGCTCCTCGCACAGAGCCTCGCTCAAAAAGAACAACCCCGCCGAGTGGCCCGCGGACATGTACCTTGAGGGCGGCGACCAGTACAGAGGCTGGTTCCAGTCCTCCCTGCTCACGAGCGTCGCGACCACGGGCGAAGCCCCGTACAAGACCGTCCTCACCCACGGCTGGACGGTGGACGGCGAGGGCCGCGCCATGCACAAGAGCCTCGGCAACTCCATCACGCCCGACGAGCTCATCCCGAAATACGGCGCAGACCTCCTGCGTCTCTGGGCCGCTTCCTCCGATTATCACCTGGATATGCGCTGCTCCGACGCCATTTTCAAGCAGCTTTCCGATAAATACCTCAAGATAAGAAACACCGCCAAGTACATCCTCGGCAACCTTGCCGGCTTCGACGCGAACGCTCCCGTCCCCTTCGCGGAGATGGAGGAGCTCGACAAATGGGCCGTTTCCCGCATGAACGCCCTCGTCGAAAAGTGCCTCGCCGCCTACGAAAGATACGAGTTCCACGTCCTAACCTACGCCATCCATAATTTCTGCGTAGTCGATATGTCGAATTTCTATCTCGACATCATAAAGGACAGGCTCTACTGCGAGGAAACTAACGGCAAGCTCCGCAGGAGCGCTCAGACGGCCATCTACATGATCCTCGACGCTATGGTGCGCCTGCTCGCGCCCATCCTCGCCTTCACCTCCAACGAGATATGGCTGGAAATGCCCCACGCCACGGGCGACGATGCGCGCCACGTTATGCTAAACGATATGCCGCGCGTCAACCCCGCCTACGTTCTCTCCGAGGAAACGGCGCAGAGCTGGGACAAGGTAATCGCCCTGAGGAACGACGTTAACAAGGCTCTTGAGCTTGCCCGCGCCGAAAAGGTAATCGGCAAGCCGCTGGACGCTGAAATCAGTCTCTTCTTCCCCGACGACAAGACCGCCGAGGCCTTCAAATCTTACGACCTCAAGACCATTTTCATCGTCTCCGCCGTAAATACCGCCATCGGCGGCGGCGAGGGCCACAAGGGCGAGCAGAGCGGCGTCACCGTCAAGGTCAGCCCCTCCGAGGCTCCTAAGTGCGAGCGCTGCTGGGCGCATGACAGCGCAGTTAACGAAGCGGGTCTCTGCCCGCGCTGCGCCTCCGTTTTGAAGAATATGTAAGCAGCCGCGCAACACGCGGATAGAAAAAGCGGCGTTATCCTTAACGCCGCTTTTTCTCCTTTTCCCCTTTCTTTCAATTTTCCGGAGGGTGCGTCCCGTCCGGCTTGGGAGGCAAGTATGATTTATTTTCTCATATCCGCCCTTATCATCGCGGGCGACCAGTTTTTTAAGCACTGGATCGTCGGGGCTCTGTCAGAAGGCACTTCAATGAAGCTTCTGCCGGGCATTATAAAGCTCACCTACGTCCGCAACGATGGAATTTCCTTCGGTGCGCTCAAGGGCATGACTATACCCGTTATTATCTTCACTGTGATAATCTGCGCCTTTATTATCTGGGCGCTCGCAGCGAAGCGCTTTAAAAACGTCGGTGAAAAGCTCGGCGCGGGGCTCGTTCTCGGCGGTGCGATAGGCAATCTCATAGACCGCGTCGTGAACGGCTACGTCGTGGATATGTTTCAGCCGGAGTTTGTTAATTTCGCAATTTTTAACATTGCGGATATAGCCATCACCGGCGGATGTCTAATATTCTGCATTGCATTCCTCGTGGGCGATATACGCGCGAGGCGTGAGCTCATGGCTTATAAATCACGGAAGCGCGACGAGGCCGCGGAAAAAACGCTCATGGAAGCACTCTCCGCCTTCAAGCCCCAAAACGCCGAGGCCGCGGAAGCAGCAGAAGAAACGACGGAGCAGGAACAAGCGGTTGAAGCGACGGACGGGCAGCCGGACGAATCCGATGTGGAGGCGGAAACTGAATGCGCTGCAGAGGAAGCCCCCGGCGAAAACGAGGCGGGACTTGAACCCGCCGCTCCCGAAGCGCCCGCCGAAGCCTCAGAAACCGAAGCATCCGCAGACGCTGATGAGCCTGAAACCGCAGCGCCGCAGGAGGAAGACGATGCTTCTTCGGATAATAGCTGACGCGGACTGCGCCGGCGAGCGGCTCGACAGCTTCCTCGCCAAAAAAATCGAAAACACCAGCCGCAGCGCCGTCCAGCAGCTTATTGACGCGGGCTGTGTAACTCTTGAAAGCGGCAAAGCCGTAAAAAGCTCGCTCAAAGTCACAGGCGGCGAGCTTTTCCTCGTCGAAATCCCCGAAGCCCCCGAAAACGCGGGGCTAACCGCGCAGGACATCCCGCTCGACATTGTATTTGAGGACGCCGACCTCATCGTCGTGAACAAGCCCAAGGGTCTCGTCGTCCATCCCGCGCCCGGGCATGAGGACGGTACGCTCGTAAACGCCCTGATGTTCCATTGCGGCGACAGTCTTTCCGGCATAGGCGGCGAGCTGCGCCCCGGCATAGTCCACCGCATAGACAAGGACACCTCCGGCCTGCTCATAGCCGCGAAGAACGATTTTGCCCACCGCGCGCTGAGCGCCCAGCTAAAGTCCCGCAGCCTCTCCCGCGATTACGAGACTATCGTGCGCGGCAAGATGCGCGAGGAGGCGGGCACGATAGACGCGCCCATAGGCCGCCACCCCACCGAGCGCAAGAAAATGGCGGTAACGGACAGAAATTCCCGCTCCGCCGTGACGCATTATGAGCTCATAGCGCAGTACCCCGGCTACGCGCATCTGCGCTGCCGCCTCGAAACGGGCCGCACGCACCAGATAAGGGTCCATCTCGCCTACATCGGTCATCCCGTCGTGGGCGACGCGGTTTACGGCTCGAAAAAGCCGGAACTGGGGCTCGACAGCCAGTGCCTCCACGCCCGCGCGATTAAATTCATCCACCCGCGCACGAACGAGGAAATGCGCTTTGAAACGGAACTCCCGGACTATTTCACCCAGGTTCTCGCCAAGCTCTGCGCAAAAAATCAATAGTTTCAAAGCTCTCAATGGAGGAGCGCGGAGCGCAAAGTCGCCGCGCCCCTCCGTTATTTTTTTCGCAACCGCTTGAAAAATCCTGCCGTGGGTGCTATCATATGGTTATATAGTACTAACAAAAGTTATATGGCTATAACTGCGAGGCCAGGTCGCGCAGCGCAAATCGGAGGTCTTAATATGATAAAAACCACCGTCGGCATCGACGGCATGATGTGCTCCATGTGCGAGGCCCATATAAGCGACCTTATCAGGAAAACGGTTCCCGCCGTGAAAAAGCTCGCCGTATCGCGCAAAAAGAAGGAAGCGAGCTTCGTTTCCGACGAAGCGCCGGACGCGGAACGCCTTCGTGCCGCCATCGCCGAAACGGGCTACACCTGTCTTTCAATAACAAGCGAGCCCTACGTAAAGCGCGGCCTTTTCGGGCGCGGATAACTCTAAAATCTCAGCCGCAAGGCTGAAAAAAGATATAGGAGGAATTAAAAGTATGAACAACATCGGTAAAATCGCGCTTTTTGCAGGCGGAGTTCTTTTCGGCTCTGCGGGTTTCAAGCTGCTTGGCAGCCGCGACGCTCGCAAGGCTTACTCCCACGTCACGGCGGCTGCGCTTCGCTGCAAGGACAGCGTGATGCGCGGCGTCGAGCTTGTGCAGGACAACTGCTCCGACATTTTGGCCGACGCCAAAACCATAAACTCCGAGCGTGAAAAAGCCGCCGAGGAGAAATTCATCGAAAACGACGTGACTGAAGAATGAGGTTCCGGATCCTGCACGAATCGCCCAACAGGGTTCGCCTTCGCGCCGACCAAAGGAGCATGACCGACGCCCAGGCCGAGCTGCTCGACGCATGGCTTCGCAGCCGCGCAGACGTCGACCAGGTGACCGTTCACGAGCGCAGCCTGTGCGTCATAATCCTCTTTCACGGCGACAGGGCGGAGCTTTACGCGGCGCTTGCGGCTTTCTCCTATGAAAAGGCGGCAGACACAGAGCTCAGCCCAATCGGGCCAAACCGTGCTATGAACCGCAGGTACAAGGAAAAGCTCGTTTTCCTTGCGCTGAGCCATTACGCCAAAAAGCTCCTGCTTCCGCCGCCCGTAAGGCTCGTTCTCAGCGTCGCGCTGGCCCTCCCGCGCATATTCAGGGCGCTGAAAACCTTGCTGAGCGGCCATATCAACGTGGACGTGCTCGACGGCGTCGCCATCGCCGTGTCGCTCCTGACGGGCGACTTCAAGACGGCAAGCTCCGTCCGCTTCCTGCTGCGGCTCGGTGAAACTCTCGACGAATGGACGCACAAGCGCTCGGTGGACGACCTTGCGCGCTGCATGGCGCTGCAAACGGACAAGGTCTGGCTCCTTGACGAAAACGGCGAACAGAGCGCCGCCGACGCCCGTTCCGTCCGCCCCGGCGACATGATAGTCGTCCACACGGGGCACGTTCTGCCCTTCGACGGCATTATCGAGCGCGGCGAGGTAATGCTCAATCAGGCCTCGCTCACGGGCGAGTCCGTCCCTGTGGCAAAGCGCCCGGGCTGCGCCGTCTACGCGGGCAGCGTGCTTGAGGAGGGCAACTGCGTCCTTCGCGTGACGAGCGCGGCGGGCGAGAACCGCTATGACCGCATCGTCCGCATGATAGAGGATTCCGAGCGCCTGAAATCCAGCGTCGAGGGCCGCGCCTCAAGTCTCGCTGACAGGCTCGTTCCTTGGTGCCTCGGCGCGAGCGCCCTTACCTTCCTTCTCACGCGGAACGCGGCGCGCGCCGTTTCCGTCCTCATGGTGGACTTTTCCTGCGCGCTCAAATTATCCATGCCGCTCAGCGTTCTTTCCGCGATGCGCGAGGCAGGACGGCATAAGATAACCGTTAAGGGCGGCAGGTTCATGGAACTAATAAGCCAGGCAAGCACTGTTATCTTCGACAAAACCGGCACTCTCACCCGCGCCTGCCCAGGCGTCGCGCAGGTAGTCCCCTTCCATGGGGAGGACGCGAATGAAATGCTGCGCGTGGCAGCCTGTCTCGAGGAGCATTTCCCCCATTCCGTCGCAAACGCCGTCGTACGCGCCGCGCACGAGCTGGGTCTCGACCATATCGAGATGCACAGCGAGATAGAATATGTCGTCGCGCACGGTATCTCCACGAGAATAGGCGAAAAGCGCGCGATAATCGGCAGCAGCCACTTCGTCTTTGAGGACGAGGGCGTCCGCCTGAGCCCCGGCGACGAGGAACGCTTCTCCGCGCTTTCCCAGGCCTTTTCATGGCTGTATCTGGCGATAGACGGCGTACTCAGCGCCGCAATAGCCATTTCCGACCCGCTCCGACCGGAGGCGAGGGAAACCATTTCTCTTCTCCACGAGGCGGGCATAACAAAAGCCGTCATGCTCACCGGCGACAGCAAAAACACCGCCGCGGCGATTGCCGAACAGCTCGGGACAGACGACTTCCGCGCGGAGGTTCTGCCGGAGGACAAGGCGCAGTATATCCGCGAGGAGCAGGCCGCCGGACGCAAGGTGATAATGATAGGCGACGGGATAAACGACACGCCCGCCCTTTCCCTCGCCGACGTCGGCATAGCCGTGGGCAGCGGCGCGAGCATTGCGCGCGAGGTTTCGGACATAACCATTGCGGCGGAGGATCTTCGCGAGCTTGTCTATCTGAAAAAGCTTTCCGACCGGCTTATGAAGCGCATCAACCGTAATTATCGCTTCGTGATGCTCTTCAACGGCCTTCTGATCGCGCTCGGCGCGTTTGGCGTTCTCCCTCCGGCAGCTTCGGCGATTCTTCACAACAGTTCCACCCTTTTACTGAGTCTGAATTGCATGACCGAGCTGCTCGGAGGCGAAGGCCAATTCAACGAAAGGATGCTTCCGTCATGAAAATGCACCGTTTCTTTGCATGGGCGACAGTTTTCTGCTTTGCGCTTACGATAATCACGGGCTATCGCCGGAAATAAATCCGGAAGCAGCCCCTACGCCTCGCTTTTGCGGCGTTTGGGTATGGTTATCATGAGGACGATGTCGCTCTCCGTCTCGCTTTTATCCACCTGCGCCTCCACGCCGGAGCTTCGCATTATCCCGAGGCCCCGGTCGAGACTGTTGAGAAAAAGGCGGACGTCTTTGATAATATAGTTCGATTTGCCGCGCGCGGGGCTTTTCCCGGGCGCGGCTTCGTTTTCGTTTTCGCGCAGCAGCCCCTCTATGTAGGCCTCGGACTCCGTCACGGTGAGCGAATGGATTATCATCTGCTCCAGTGCCTTCTGCCGCAGCTCCTCCGTGGGCAGGCGCAGCAGGGCGCGCGCGTGGCGCTCCGTGAGGCTCGATTCGCGCAGGACGTAGAGGATTTCCGGCGAAAGGCGCAGCAAACGCAGCTTGTTCGCCACGGCCGACTGTGAGCGGCTTATGCGCTTAGCCAGCTCTTCCTGCGTCATGCGGTATTCGTTTATGAGCCGCGCAAGCCCCTCCGCCTCCTCTATGTAGCTCAGGTCGCGCCGCTGGATGTTCTCAATGAGCGCGATGACTGATGAATCCTCGCCGCTGAGCTCCATTATTATGCACGGCACCTCGCGCAGCCCCGCGAGCTTCGCCGCCCGCAGACGCCTTTCCCCCGCGATAAGCTCGAAGCAACGCCCGCAGCGCCGGACGCTCAGCGGCTGGATTATGCCGTAGCGCGCGATGCTCTCCGAAAGTTCCTCCAGCGCCTCGCTGTCAAAAATCCTGCGCGGCTGGTTGGGGTTTGGTATAATGTCGTATATTGGCACGTTCACCACGCGCTGGCTCTCAATGAGGCTGCTTTTTCTCGTCATTTGCATTAAGTAACGCCTTCTTTCCTTGCTGTTTCCCGAAAAATCAATATTTCGCAGCATTAACATATATTTACAGCGTGATTTTAACCCTAAGCGGCAGAAAATAAGGGCGAAGCGCGTCGAAGCGTTTGTTATACTAATATTCAATTAAAAGAAGAAACGGATATGCGAACAGGTTTCGCGTCAGGCGAGGCGGGCTTCGCAGAGCATAATGAATATATATGGTCAAGAAGCCCAACGAAGCATGGCGCGAAACCTGCCGCATAGATTTTCTGATTTTAATTGAATATTAGTATTAAATATTTCCTGAGAAATAAATATAAAACCCGGGGAAACTTCAAACGGAGTTTCCCCGGGCTGAATTCTGCGTTAATCGGCGCTAAGCCTGCGCCAGCCGCTTGCGGACGCGCGAAACGGCGGGCTTATAGATGACGAGCAGCATAACAATGGCGATAGCCCACGCGATCGGGTACGAGATATAGAGGTGGAAAAGCGTCGGGTGCTTCGGAAAATAGACGTAGGCCCAGGTCAGGCGGAAGCCGAACAGCGCGATAATGTTTATGACCGCGGGCGAGACGGAAACGCCGTAGCCGCGCAGCGAGGAATTGAGCGTGCCCATGATGGAATAGACGAAGACGAAGCTCGCGACGGCCTCCGTTCTGTCCGCGCCGAAGGCGACGGCGGCGGGCGCGTCCGGCAGGAAAAGCGAAATTATCTGCCAGCGCAGCAGGAGCCCCAGCGCGCCGAAAACGACGCCGCTGAGGACGGTGACTATCATGCTGTCTGCAAGGACGGTCTTGCAGCGGTCAAAGAGCTTCGCGCCGACGCATTGCCCCGTGAAGACCGTGCAGGCCTGGCTGAGCGATTCTATCGTCGTGAAAATGAGGCCGTCGATATTCAGCGCGGCGGCGTTGCCCGATACGGCGAGCGAGCCGAGCGAATTCACCGCCGTTTGCAGCGGAATGTCCGAGGCCGCGAGCATGGAGGCCTGGAGTCCCGCCGGAACGCCGATTTTGAGGATGCGGAGGATCTTCGCTTTTTTGAGGCGCAGCTTACTGAGATGCAGCCGCCAGGGCTCGGCCTCGCGCATGAGCGCGCGCATTGCGAGGAACGCGGAAAGGTACTGCGTTATCACCGTCGCCACGGCGACGCCCACGACGTCCCATTTGAAGACGGCGACGAAGAGGATGTTCATGACGAGGTTGCTCGCGCCGGAAATCGCGAGGAAAATGAGGGGGTTGCGCGAGTCGCCGCGCGCACGCATGATGGACGCGCCGGTGTTGTACACCATCTGCGCGGGCATGCAGAGGAAGTAGATCCTGAGATACGTCACCGCGCTGTCTATGATGTCCTCAGGCGAATTCATCAGCCGCAGCACCGTGCGCGAAAGGCCCTCGCCCAAAAAGAGGACGAACACGCCGATTATGAACGCGAGCAGCACCGAAACATGCATGGTCTCGCTGAAGCTATCCGTATCGCCTGCGCCGACGTCGTTGGCCGCGCAGACGGTAACGCCCGCCGCAAGCCCGCCGAAAAAGCAGATTATCAGCATCACGAAGGCGAAGGTCGCCCCCACGGCAGCAAGCGCCGCAGCGCCCGCAAAATGCCCGACGACGAGGCTGTCCGCCGAGCTGAAAAGCATTTGCAGCCAGCCCGTCAGCACGAGCGGAAGCGAAAAGCGCAGAAGGCTCGGCATAACCCGGCCATGAAGCATATCAATATTCTTTTTCAACAAAATCCCTTTCTTCCTGCTTTTTTTGGTAATTATACTATATATGAGTCGGTTTTTCCACTCTCTTTTTCATAAAAGTCGAAGCACGGCTGCTTTGCAGCCTTATAAAATGACAAGGGAAACGTGAAATACTTTAGCACTATTTAATTTTCCTTTATTTAAATTTATACAATCTAATTTATCTAAATTTATTTGTGTTAAATCGAATATTTAAAAAATTCCCGCGCCATACCTCTTTCAGCACAACGCGGGTTTAAAGCATTTTTCAGTTAGCTGTTTAGCGCCTAAAACAGCAGAGAATTTGCAAAGGTAAAATAAACAAGCAGTGACAGCGCGTCAACTATCGTCGTTATAAACGGGCTTGACATAACCGCCGGGTCAAAGCCCAGCTTGTTGGCTACCATCGGGAGCGTACAGCCGATGACCTTCGCGACGAGAACCGTCACCGCAAGCGCCAGACACACCACCAGCGCGACGAAAACCGTCACGTCGTTATTGCCGAGCAGCATACGGTCAACGAGGATGATCTTCATGAAGCAGGCGCAGGCGAGCGTAACACCGCAGAGCACCGCCGCCTGTATTTCCTTCCAGATTACCGAGGGCAGATCCCCGAATTCGAGCTCGCCGAGGGACAGCGCACGGATTACCGTGACCGAAGCCTGTGAGCCGGAGTTACCGCCCGTATCCATCAGCATCGGGATGAACGCCGTGAGGACAACCTGTGCGGCAAGCGCGTTTTCAAAGCCGGAAATAATCATGCCCGTGAAGGTGGCGGAAACCATGAGCAGCAGGAGCCAGGGTATCCTCTGCTTGAAGATGTCCATTGCGTTAGAGCGGAGGTATTCCTTCTCCGAGGGCAGCATAGCCGCCATCTTTTCGATATCCTCGGTCGCCTCGTCTTCGATAACGTCCATCGCGTCGTCGAAGGTGATGATTCCGACCATTCTGTCGTCGTTATCCAGAACGGGAAGGGCGATGAAATTATACTTTGAAAGGAGCTGGGCGATTTCCTCCCTGTCGTCGCTCGTGTGAACGGCGATGGGGTTCGGGTCCATTATCTCCTCCATGCGCGTTTCGTCGCTTTTGACGAGGAGCAGATCCTTCAGCGAGATTATGCCGAGAAGCTTCCTGTTGTCCGTGACGTAGCAGGTGTAGATGGTCTCCTTATCTATCGCCGTGCGGCGGATGCGGGCCAGCGCCTCGTCCACCGTCATGTTTTTGCGGAGGGAGACATACTCCGTCGTCATTATGGAGCCTGCGGAATTTTCGGGGTAACGCAGGATCTCGTTGATTTCCTTGCGCATTAGCGGGTCCGCCTGCGCGAGAATACGCTTTACCACGTTCGCGGGCATCTCCTCAACGAGGTCGACCGCGTCGTCAACATAAAGCTCGTCTATGACCTCGTGAAGCTCCTTATCCGAAAAGCCCTTGATAAGAAGCTCCTGAAGGTCGCTGTTCATTTCAACAAAGGTTTCCGCGGCGAGTTCCTTCGGAAGGAGCCTGAAAAGCAGCGGAAGCTTTTCTTCGCCCAAATCCTCAAAAACAGCCGCAATGTCCGCGCCGTTCATCGTCCCGAGGACGTCCTTCAGCGTGGAATATCTTTTGCCGTCGAGAAGGGCGTTGAGCGTATTCTCGACGGTTACGCCGTGTTCTGCCATCGTAAAATCCTCCTGTCGTTAAAAAATAGGCGGAATAAGGCGCGAAGCCTCATCCCAAGGACATTACGACACATAAACCGGGCCTCAAAACAAACGCGGCAGCCTCGCGAAAGTATAACTCCTCGGCCCGAGCGCCGCGTATACCGAAAAAGTAACGCAAATCCGCTCAAGCCTCAGACGCCGCGAAAGCCGCCGATGTTCAGGCAATATATCCCGGGGAAACGCAGGGACATAAGTGAACATCCATGTTTTTTCGGCCTGCCGTTGTGCCGCTACTGCCACCAGCGTCCATGACGTTTCCTCCTTGTTTACAAGATAAAATATGTAATGTAAGGCGCGTTTGCTCCTGCGTTTCGGAGCCTTGCGCTTTGCACACATATATAGAATAATTCCGCGCAGCCTCTTTGTCAAGAAGTTTTGCGCTCTTTATTCCGATTGATTTTTGCCCGCAATGAAAAAAGCGCGTTCCGGCAAGCGAACGCGCTTTAATTATAGGGTATGCGGTTTATTGACCGGGCTTTGCCTCGCGCTAATACCCGATTTTCTTCTTATACTTTACAAGGAACATGACCGAGAGGCACAGAGCGAGCAGCTCGGCGAAGCTTATCGCGAGCCATACGCCGTCTATCTTGAAAATAAGAGGCACTACGAACACGCAGGAGAGCTCAAACACGAAAACGCGCGAGAAGGAAAGCGTCGCGGAAACGGGGCCGTGATTGAGCGCGGCGAAGAAGGCCGAGGTGAAAATATTGAAGCCGGAGATAAGGTAGCAGAGCGAATAGAGGCGCAGGGCGCGCTTGCTGAGCGCAAGAAACTCTTCGTCGTAGCCCGCGAAAATCCCGGCGAGCGTCCCCGAAAAAATCTCCGCGAGCGCCGTGAGGATAAGCGCCGCGCAGCCGATGAAAACGAGACTTTTCCGCAAAAGGCTCCTGAGCTCGTCCTTGTCGCCCGCGCCGTAATGGAAGCCGACGACGGGGGAAATGCCCATCGAGTAGCCGAGGTACACCGCCGAGAACACGAAGCCGAGGTACATGATTATCCCGTAGGCCGAAACGCCGTACTCGCCCGCCATGCGAAGAAGCTGGAAGTTATAGGCCATATTCACTATCGCGAAGGAGATATTCGACAGAAACTCCGCCAGGCCGTTGCTCGCCGCCTTGCCAATGTCGCGCAGGCTCCAGTTCGCCCTGCCGAGGTGCAGCAGCGAGGAATTCGGCGCGCAGAAATAGATAAACGGGCCGATGCCGCCGATGCACTGGCCTATGCAGGTCGCCGCAGCCGCGCCGACGACGCCCCAGCGGAAGAGGCCGACGAATAGCGCGTCGAGGATGATGTTCGTAACGCCCGCGCAGACTGTGAAGAGCAGGCCTAGCTTCGGGCGCTCCGCTGTGACGAGAAAGCTCTGGAAGGTGAATTGCAGCATGAAGGCGGGCATGGTTATGAGGAATATCCTGCCGTATCTTATGCAGATTTCGAGCATTTCACCCTCCGCGCGAAGAAGCTTCGCCACGGGCTCCAGCGTCACTTCGCCCACTGCGGCGAAAACCGCGCCGAGTATGAGCGCGAGGTACACAAGCGTAGAAAAAACCTGCCGCGCGTGCTCGTTGCTGCCGCTGCCGAGCAGGCGCGAAACGAGCGCGCAGCCGCCCGTCCCGAGCATGAAGCCGACGGCGCTGAAAAGCATGAGGTAGGGGAAAATGAAGTTCACTGCGGCAAAGGCCGTCTCGCCCGCGAAGTTGGATATAAAAATGCCGTCCACGACGCTGTAAATCGACGTGAAAAGCATCATAATCATCGAGGGATAAGTAAAGCGCAGGAGCTTTGAGTAAGTAAAATTGTCCGAAAGCTGGATTTTGTTTCTGTTCTTAGCCATGATTCATTCCTTGCAATATCATTATGTTGTCGAATTGTATTATGCCCCAGTTTAAGGATTATGTCAATACGCGAGGCGCTGACGGATGATGCGTTTGCCGCCGCAGAGACAAAACGCGCCTGCGGCAAAAACACCGCAGGCGCATCAAATCATTCACTTGTCGGGGCTGCGCGATGCTCAAAGCTCAGGGGGCTTTTCCTCGTCCGTTATGTAAAGCTCATAGGCGAGGGAACCGTCCTTGTACATTTCGATCATCTGGTCGCGCATACAGGTGGGGAACTGCTTGAGTGCCTTGTGGAAGGTTATGCACCTGCGGCAGTTGCCGAAGAAGGGGCAGTGCTTGTTCCAGCAGTTGCATTTCATCTTCGCGGCGTTTTTGCCGCATTTCATGGCGCGGAACACATCGCCTCTCATCTTGCGCGGCGGCTGGCGGCGCCACTTGTCCGGGTCCTCCTGAGAGAGCAGGTCGGGCAGCTCCTCATCGTCCGAATCATCCGGCATCGGGAACCCGCCCATCGGGGGCAGCTTTGAGGGGTCGAAATCCTTCATCATCTCCGGGTCAAAGGGCGGCATTTTCGAGGGGTCGAAGTTCTTCATCATCTCCGGGTCGAAGGGCGGAAGCTTTGAGAAATCAAAGTCCTTCATCTTCTCCGGGTCGAACGGAGGCATCTTCGAGGGGTCGAAGCCCTTGAAATCGGGCGCCGCGCCCTCTCCTTCTTTTTCCGGGGTTTTTGCTTCTTCTGACATTTTGTTCCTTTCCGCCTGAAGCCGCCGCAGGAGGGCGCTTGGCCCACGAGTGACAGTCAGGCTTTCTATTATTTCAATTTATATATAAATTTACCATAACCGAATTCATTTTGCAAGTATAAAATAGCAATTTTGTCAATTCAATTATTTATTTTTGAGAATAATGCATCATATAAAACTGCGCCGCTCTTGCAATAAAGCGGCGCATGTGCTAATCTCATTGCATGGCGATACTGAAAAAGGAGGGGTGCATTTTGAAAGAATTTCTTGACAGACTATTTGCGCTTGCGGAGCCGGAATACGCCGAATTTCAGGCAAAGCTCACGCCGAACCTCGCGCGCGAACGCTTCATAGGTGTGCGCGTCCCGCTCCTGCGCGCGCTGGCAAAGGACGCCAAAAGCAGCGCCGAAGCCGCGGAATTTCTGCGGGAGCTGCCCCACGCTTACTACGAGGAGGACATGCTCCACGCCATGCTCATAAACGAAATAAAGGACTTCGGCAAATGCGCCGCAGCGCTCTCGGCCTTCCTGCCATATATGGACAACTGGGCTGTCTGCGACTGCTGCAACCCCGCCGTTTTCAAAAAGCAGCGCGCCGCGCTCCTGCCGCTCGCGAAACGCTGGGCGCAGTCGGAGGCGACCTACACGCGCCGCTTCGGGCTGAACATGTTCATGAAGCATTTTCTCGACGCGGATTTTGACCCGTCGCTGCTCGCGCTTGCGGCGTCGCTTCGCAGCGAGGAATATTATGTAAACATGATGACGGCCTTTTATTTCGCCACGGCGCTGGCCAAGCAATGGGACGCCGCCTTCCCCTATATCGAGGGACGCCGCCTCGACAAATGGACGCACAACAAGACCATACAGAAGGCGATAGAGAGCTGGCGCATAACGGACGAGCAAAAGGCGCTCCTGCGCGCATTGAAAATATAAGGCAGCACCGCATAATTCCGGTGCTGCCCTAAGTTTTTGAAATACAAAAATGTTTCAAAAATTTGCAGTGCCTTACAAAAAGTCGGATTTACAGTACCTTACCTTTGATATTTCGCTCAAGCGTCTGATAAAGCAGGCGCGTGTCTATCGGCTTCACGATATAATCGTTCATGCCGCATTCCTTCGCCTTGGCTATGTCGCCGGCAAAGGCGTCCGCCGTGAGCGCAATAATGGGAACGGTTTTCGCGTCCGTTCTCTTGAGAGCGCGGATTTCCTGCGCCGCTTCAAAGCCGTCCTTTTCCGGCATTTTTATGTCCATGAGTATAGCGTCGTAGGTGCCGGGCTCCGACGCTTCAAAGGTGGCAACGGCGTCGTCCCCGTTCATGGCGCAGTCCACCTCCAGGCCCGCGGAATTCAAAAGCTCCAGCGCGAGTTCGGCGTTCAGCTCGTTATCCTCGCAGAGAAGCACGCAGTTGCCCGTGAGGTCAAATTCTCCGCGCAGAACGCTGCTCTTTTTATACATCTTTCCGGAAAGCTCCATCATGATATTGAAGATGGTGGACTGGAATAGCGGCTTTGCCAGAACCGAGTCCGCTCCGGCGGCATAGGCTTCGTTTCTGATATCGCTGTTATCATAGTCGATAACAGCGGCAATATGCAGAGGCTTGTCCCCCGCGGTATAGCGCAGGCTTTCAACGCTTTCCGCAATATCCTCCTCGGCGCAGGTCCAGTCGGCAAAGCAGAGCCCGAAGCTCGAGCCGTCTTCCTCCGCCTCTTTAATCGCAGCAACGGCCTTCTCCGTGCTTTCCACGCAGGTAAAATCCGCACCGACTCGTTTAAGTATCTCGCAAACGCTGTTTCTCGTTTGATTATCAAGCCCTATCATAAGAATGCGAAGCACGGTGAGCGACTCGCACATGGAATCGTCCGCCTCGGACGCTATGACGAACGGGACGGTAACCGTAAGCGTAGTCCCCTCGCCGGGAACGCTGCGGGCGCTCAGATCTCCGCCCATGCGCTCGATGATGCGCTTCGTCGCCGCGAGGGAATAGTCTATCTTCGTGCAGCCGGTGATATCCCAAAGCTCCTCAAGCTCTTTTTCCGTAAAGCCGCAGCCGTTATCCTTCATCGCGAGCTGGAGCATAACGTTAGATCGGTCCATGCGCGTCTGCGACACGCTGAGCTCTATTTTGCCGCCCGGCTGCGACGAAGCAAGCGCGAAATTGAGCATGGAGAAAAGAGCCTGGTTGAGATGAATACTGTCGCCCAAAAGTTCTTCGTCCGCCTCGTCCTCGAAGGACACGGAATAATCTACGCCGTCGTCCCTGCACTGGTTGGAGAAATCGAAGGATATGGAGGAAATAAACAGCTTAAAATCAAAGCGCGAATTATATGCCGGCGGCTCATCATCCAGCACGGCGGAAAATTCCTCCACGCTGCTGACGATGTTAACGAGCATCTGAGAGGCAAAATCCATCTTGTTGACGCACTCAAGAACCTCGTCCGGATTATTGCGGCAGTTTTTTATTATCGTGGCAAGGCCGCTTATGGAGTTGAGAGGCGTGCGTAGCCTGTGAGAAAGGTGCGCCACATAGCGCTTCCATTTTTCATTCTCCTGTCTGAGCCTTTCGTTTTCTTCTTTAAGTTTTTTAACAGTCAGTTCGTTTTTTCCCATTTAAATCGCTCCCTGCACTTATTGCAATGTCTGAAACCGATTTCATTACGAAAGTTTTCTTAATATGGCTGTTATTTCGTTATATATTTTCTCCGCGTTTTCAAAGGCGCGCTGTGCGTCCTCGGGTCGGTTCTCCTTGAGGCAGGTCTCCGTCTCAAGCGCGGCCTTCTGCAGCGGAACGAGGCCGAGATTTGCCGCGACGCCCTTCACGGAATGCGCGCTCTTGGCTTTAAGCTCGTTATCCGCGCTCTCCATGGCGCTTTTCAGGGCGGGAAAGGTGGCGTCGTCTATGAATTTTTTCAAGAATTTTTTGTAAATCGCTTCGCTTCCACCCAGGCGTTCGAGCGTTCCCGTAACGTCCACCCCGAGAGAAACGAGCGCGTCCAGTACAGCTTTTTCCATAAACATGCACCCTCCTTTGGATACTTTTCCATACTTATTATACAATATGATTTCATAAATTGCACCCTCATTTACAGTCTTTGAAAAATTTTGTTTATTTTTGCCTTTTGCTGCTTGCATTTTTGTTCTATTAGCTAAAAACGCCCGTCCGTTCATTCTCATTTTTACCATTTTATTCCGAATAAGTTGCAATTTTTTCATTTATGTTATATAGTAAGTAATAATAACTGCTGGCTGTATGCAGCGGAAGAAATTCCTGTAAAGGACTGATTTTCCTTGAAGATAATCATAGCGGGAGACGGAAAGGTGGGCGAAACGCTTACCCGCCAGCTCAGCGCCGAAAACTGCGACCTCACCATCATAGACTCAAATCAGCGCGTGCTGGAATCGAGCATAGAGCGTTACGACGTTATTGCCGTTCAGGGCAACTGCGCGGCAATGGATGTTCTCAAGCAGGCGAACATTCAGGAGGCGGACCTTCTCATCGCCGTTACGAACGCCGACGAGGTGAACCTGCTCAGCTGCATGACGGCGCACGGTCTGAACCCTTCCATCCACACAATAGCCCGCATCAGAAGCCCCGAATACGCCGAGCAGATTTATTCCATGCGCGATCTTTTCGCGCTCTCCCTCGCAGTGAACCCGGAGCGTCAGGCGGCAACGGAGATTGAACGCCTGCTGCGTTATCCCGGCTTCCTCAAGCGCGATTCCTTCGCGCGCGGCAAGGTGGAGATAGTCGAGCTTAGAGTGGACGAAACGAGCCGCATAAAAAACAAATCGCTCATCGAGCTCAATTCTATCGTCGGCTGCCGCGTCCTCGTCTGCGCCGTTTTGCGCGACGGAAGGGCGATAACCCCGTCCGGCAGCTTCATTCTGCGCGAGAATGACCGTATCTTCGTCACCGCGCCCTCGAATAACCTTGAAATCCTGCTCAAAAGTCTCGGCATCCTCACGAAAAAGGTAAGCCGCGTGCTGATAGTCGGCGGCGGCAGGATCAGCTATTACCTGGCTAACCAGCTCGAAAAGAGCGGCATATCCGTTTCCATCATCGAAAAGGACAGGGACCGCTGCGTAGAGCTGGCTAACCTCCTGCCCTCCGCCTGCATAATAAACGGCGACGCGAGCGACCAGAACGTCCTCAACAGTGAGGGCATAGAAAGCTGCGATACAATGATATCCCTAACAGGGCTCGACGAGCTGAACATCCTCGCCTCGCTCTATGCCGACCACCACGGCGTGAAGCAGATAATCACGAAGCTCGGCCGCCTTGAAAACAGCACCATGCTCGACGCGCTCCCTCTCGGCAGCGTAATATGCCCGCGCGAGCTTTGCTGCAGCAACATCGTGCGCTACGTCCGCGCCATGCGCAACCAAACGGGCGCAGCGCTCTCCGTCCATTCCATAGCGGACGGGCACGCCGAGGCAATGGAGTTTCGCGCCGACAGTGCGACGAAGCACTGCGGCGAACCGCTTAAAACGCTCAAGCTGCGCCGCGGCGTGCTCATCGCCTGCATAATCCACGGGCGGGACTTCATCATTCCGAACGGCGAATCCAGCTTCTCCGTGGGCGATACGCTCATCATCGTCACGGATAACGACAATATTATTTACCAGCTAAACGACATCTTTGAATAAGGCCGTGTAGAATATGAATTATAAAATGGTGGGGCGCATCATCGCCCTGATCCTCGCGCTGGAGGCGGCGTTTATGCTTCCTCCTGCGATAATATGCCTCTGCGACGGGGACATGACGGCGGGCTTCGCCTTCTTCCTCAGCATCGTCGCGGCGCTCCTGGCGGCGGCTCCGCTCGGCTATATCGGCCGCAGCGCAAACCAGCGCTTTTACGCCAGGGAGGGCTTTGTCTGCGTCGCCTTCGGCTGGCTCGCGATGAGTCTTTTCGGCTGCCTTCCCTTCTGGATTTCCGGCGTTATCCCGCGCTTTATCGACGCTCTCTTCGAGATAGTCTCCGGCTTCACGACGACTGGAGCCTCCATCCTCGATTTTGTGGGCGACCAGCCGCGCGGCATCCTCTTCTGGCGCAGCTTCAGCCACTGGCTCGGCGGCATGGGGATACTCGTTTTCCTGCTCGCGGTCATCCCCGTGAGCGGCAGGAGCGACGGCTTCACCATGCATCTTCTGCGCGCGGAAAGCCCCGGGCCTAACGTTGGCAAGCTCGTCCCGCGAATGCGCGAAACTGCTCTTATTCTTTATTTAATCTACATCGGCCTCACGATTCTCGACTTTTTGTTCCTCTTTTTCGGCGGGCTCAGCGTCTTTGAGGCGATTTGTATCGCCTTCGGAACGGCGGGAACCGGCGGCTTCGGCCTCGTTAACAGCAGCATCGCCGGGTACAGCCCGTTTATTCAGAACGTCTGTACGGTGTTCATGCTGCTCTTCGGCGTGAATTTCACTTGCTACTACCTGCTCCTGCTGCGGCGCATTCGCGCCGTCGTGCGCGATGAGGAGCTGCGTTTTTATTTCGGAACTGTGCTCGTAAGCGTCGCGCTCATAGCCTTCAATATCCGTTCGCTCTACCCGAGTTTTGAGGAAACGCTGCGCCACGCGTTCTTCCAGGTCGCGAGTATTATCACGACGACGGGCTATTCCACGGCGGATTTTGACCTTTGGCCCAGCTTTTCAAAGGCAATTCTGCTTTCGCTCATGCTCGTCGGCGCCTGCGCGGGAAGCACGGGCGGCGGAATAAAATGCGCGCGCGTGCTGCTGCTTTTCAAATGCCTCAAGCGCAACGTCCGGCTCCTGCTGCACCCCCAGCGTGTGCAGACGATAAAGGTAAGCGGCGGCGCAATAAATGAGCGCGTCCTCGAAAATACGAACGCCTATCTTTCCGCCTACGTCATAATCATGGTGCTGAGCTTCATTATCATTTCCTTCGATGGCTTTTCCCCTGCGACGAATATTTCCGCCGTCTTCGCCTGCTTCAATAATATAGGCCCCGGCCTCGAAAGCGTCGGGCCGACGTGCAGCTACGCAGGCTACGGCGCCCTGTCAAAGCTCGTCCTGATATTCGACATGCTCGCCGGAAGGCTTGAAATTTTCCCCATACTTATGCTCCTCAACCCCGAAGCGTGGAAGCATAAATAAGATGAAACGCCGCATATCCGTTTTGGATATACGGCGTTCGTTATGCGTTCGCTCAGTCGTTCGTATAGTTATCGAAATAACCCTGGATGTAAATGATGGGGGTTCCCTTGTCTCCGCTGCCGCTGGTGAGGTCGCAGAGGGAGCCGATAAGGTCGGTGAGGTGGCGCGGGGTCGTGCCCTCGCTCACCATGTTGCCGACGAGGCTGGTCTTTGCGTCCTTCTCGCGTATCTTCTGCGCGACGGCCTTCTGAAGCTCCTCGCCGCTGAGGCTGCCGAACTCGTTATCCGCAAGATACTTGAGCTTGAGCTCGTTCGGCGTTCCGACAAGGCCCTTCGTGTAGCCGGGGGAAACGACGGGGTCGGCCAGCTCCCAGATTTTGCCCACGGGATCCTTGAACGCGCCGTCGCCGTAAATCATGGCTTCGATGGTCTTGCCCGTGGCCTCGCTCATCATCTTGCCTATCGCCTCGGCGACTGCCATAGTGTCTCTCGGGAAGAGCTTTACGCGCTTATCGTCGGCCTTGTTGCTGCCGAGGAGGCCGTATTCGGCGTTATAGCCGCTGCCGTTAACCGAGGAGGTGAGGATATCGTCGAGGCCGAGGACGACCTTCGCGCCGGCGCGGCGGAGAAGGCGCTTGCTGCGCTCGCGCGTATGGATATCGCAGGTTATGACAGTATCGGTATAGTTAAGGATGGTCTGGACGCGGTTTGCGAAAACGAGCTCGACCTCCGCGCCCGCCGCCTTGACGAGCTCGGAATAATACTCGACGTAGTCTACGCCGGTGAAGGGATGCACGACCTTGCCGAAGTTTGCGCGGAACTGCTCAAGCGTGAGCACGTCGCGCCAGGGGTCGATGCCCTTCTCGTCCAGCTCGTCCATGCTGATAAGATGGTTGCCCACCTCGTCGGAGGGATAGCTGAGCATGAGGACGAGCTTCTTCACGCCCATGGCAATGCCCGTAAGCAGGACGGAAAAACGGTTGCGGCTGAGGATTGGGAAGCATACGCCGACGGTTCCGCCGCCGGTCTTTTGGCGGACGTCCTCCGCGATCTGTTCGACGGTGGCGTAATTGCCCTGCGTGCGTGCCACGACGGATTCCGTAACCGCAACGACGTCGCGGTCATGCGCCTCGATGTTATTTTCCTTTAAAGCGCGAAGAACAGACTCCACCGTTCCCTTTACAATGTCGTCGCCCTCGCGGAAAATGGGCGCGCGGACGCCGCGAGATATAGTGCCGAGAGTTCTGCTCATGATAAATCGCTCCTAACGTTTTTTAATCAGTGCTTGCCACAGCAAGCTATAATATTATAATATAGTATAGTCCATTAGTAAAATATATATTGCTTATGCTTTATATAAGCAAAGCCGAAAGATTGGAGGCAGCATTATGCCGAACGCAAAGCTCGAACTTTACAGAATATTCCAGACTGTCGCGGATGAAGGGAGCGTCTCGGGCGCAGCGAAGGCACTGTATATCTCTCAGTCCGCCGTGAGCCAGTCGCTCCGGCAGCTTGAGGACCAGCTTCAAATCCGCCTTTTCGTCCGCAGTCACCGCGGCGTTGCGCTCACAAATGAAGGCTCGCTCCTTTACGATTACGTAAGGAGCGCGATGGGTCTTATCAGGGCGGGAGAGGAGAAAATATCGCAGACGCTGGAGCTGAAAACGGGAGAGCTCGTCATCGGCGCGAGCGACACAGTCACGCGCTTCGTGCTTTTGCCGTATCTGCAGCGCTTCCACAGTGCCTATCCCTCCGTTGCGCTCAAGGTGCTCAACGCCACGAGCTTCGAGGTTCTGAAAATGCTGCAAAACGGGCAGGTGGACATAGCCTTTGCCAGCACGCCCGAGGACAGCTCCGCACTCACGTTGCGCCACTGCCTCGACACACACAACATTTTCGTCGCCTCGCGCGATTACGGCTGCGATTTTTCGCGCAGTTACAGCGTTGCCGAGCTATCGGCGTTCCCGCTGCTGCTTTTGGAGCGCAAATCGAGTGCGCGGCGCTTCCTTGAGAAGTTTTTTATGGCAAACGGCGCGGTATTGAGGCCGGAAATCGAGCTTTGCAGCCATGAGCTGCTCGTAGACCTGGCCGAAATAGGGCTGGGCGTAGCCTGCGTAACGCGCGAATTCGCGCACGCGGCACTCGAAAACGGGACGCTGCGCGAGATAAAGACCTCGCCGCAGATCCCGGGCCGCAGCCTCTCCGTCTGCGCGATGAAAAACGTGGCTCTTTCGCCCGCAGCGGCGGAGTTCATTAAATTCTGGGACTGACTAAGCGATAAGCAGAAAATACGCCAGAACTATCGCGCCGAGAACTATTCTGTAAACGCCAAATGCCTTGAAGTCATGCTTCTTGATATACGACATAAGGAACCTTACCGCGAGCATGGACACGATAAACGCCGTGAGCATGCCGACAAGCAGGATAACAAGCTCGGAGGACGAAAACGCGAGGCCGAACTTCAAAAGCTTTATCCCGCTCAGCCCGACGATTACCGGGACGGCGAGGAAAAAGCTGAATTCTGCGGCGGCGACGCGGGAAACGCCGATAATGAGCGCGCCGATTATCGTCGAGCCGGAGCGCGAGGTCCCCGGAATGATGGAAAGCATCTGGAAAAGGCCGATGGCGAGGGCGGTTTTGTAGGATATATCGTCTATCGTCTGCGCGGAAAGGCGGCCCGGCGCGACGCGTTTGCCGCCCTTGCTGCCGGACTCAACGAAGATGAACGCAAGGCCGTAGAAGATGAGCGCCGCCGCGATAACGACGGGAGTATGCAAATGCGCCTCTATAAAATCGTCAAAAAGCAGAGTGACAGCCGTCCCCGGAACGCAGGCGACGACGACTTTGAACCATATCGAGAAAACGTCCTTCCTTATGACCGGCTTCGACCGGTCACGAAACTGGAAGGGAAACATTTTCCTCCAGAAATAAATTATCACGGCGATTATCGCGCCGAGCTGGATAACGACGAAGAACATCTCCTTGAAGCTCTCGCTCGCGTCGATGCGTATAAATTCATCGACGAGCAGCATATGGCCCGTGCTGCTTATCGGGAGCCATTCCGTAATGCCCTCGACAATTCCGATGAAAACGACCTTTATTATTTCAATGAAGCTAAGTTCCACAAATCAACACCTCTGTCAATATCTGCATCGCCAAGCGGCGCGAAATACACATCTAATTTAGCACAGCGCCGCGGCGGGCGCAAGAGCATTTTAGACGCTTTTCCTGCACAAAAGTACCCTTAAAAGCGGGTTTTAACAGGTAATTTTTGTATATATGCTGTTTATAATGTGAATTGTTTGGGAATATTGCCAAAATTTTTAAGGCATTTTTGCAACAATCATATAAAATCAGTGAATATGGCTTGTTAAATTTTACACTTTATGTTACAATATGTGGAGCTGATAGGATGATGAATATTGGACACTGTTTACCGCGACGGGCTCATTGCCGTCTGCATAAAGCCCGCCGGCGTTCTTTCCACGGACGAGCCGGGCGGAATGCCCTCTCTCGTGCGTGAAGCGCTCGGTGAAGCCTGCGTCAGGACAGTTCACCGGCTCGACCGCGTCGTGAGCGGGCTCATGCTTCTCGCGCTGAACGCGGAAGCCGCTTCCGCCATTTCCGCGCAGATCAGAGACGGCGGCTTGAAAAAAGAATACCTCGCCGTCGTGCACGGCAGACCCGCCGAAGCCTCCGGCACCCTGCGGGATCTTTTGGCGCGCGATAAGCGCGAGCGAAAGACTTACGTCGCCGAGGCGCCCGGAAAGGGCGTACAGGAGGCGGTTTTGAACTATTCCGTCCTCGCCGAAGCCGAGGGTCTTTCCCTCGTGAGGATAGAGCTTCTCACGGGCAGGACACATCAGATTCGCGCCCAGTTTTCCTCGCGAAATCTCCCGATAGTGGGAGACAGGAAATACAGCCTTCTTGACGACGGCTGCGACATTGCTCTCTGGTCCTACAGCCTCCGCTTCGCCCATCCGGGCTCGGGAGAAACCGTGAGCTTTTCGCAAAGCCCGCCGGAAACCTACCCATGGCGGCTTTTCAGCGGTAAATTCCCCCGCTGAACCTCCATCGGCAAAAGGGACAAAAATCTGCGGTTCGGTTTTTACCTTTTTACAAAATGCCGTTTTTTCGCTCAATTTCCGTTAGTTTTTGTAAAAATTATGTGAGTACATTCGATATATTTATATATAGAACATATATGTTACGGCTCCGTCAGGAAGCCAAGAAAGGATGATTTGCCGTGTCAAAGGTCAGTATGCGTTTTATCCGGTTCGTTGCAATAGTTATAGTCGTTCTCGCTTTGGCCCTTATTCTCTGCTCCATCATCGGTTCTCAGGCGATTACGACATCTCTTCTGAAGTCGATCAGTTCCTCTGCCATAGGTGCGGAAAAAACGCGTCTCGGCATCATCGAGACTGACACGCAGAAGGCGGCGGTAGACATCACGGAGCTCGTCGAGATCGGTTCCGGCCTCAGCCGGCATGACCCGTCCCGTTTTGCCGACGTTGTTACCGAGGCGTCCAACAAAACCGGCATGATGTACGTCGTCGCGGACAGCACGGGCACAGCGCTGTGGTCCACGGAAAAAGCCCCCTCTTACGTTGATTTTTCCGAGTCTATGGAGAGGGACGACGTATATGTCGACGTTTATACCGACGGCAATCTCCTTTATTTCGGCGCGTTCACGCCCATCACCTACATGAGCCAGCGCATGGGTACGGTTTTCGTCGCCTATGACCTTGCCGCCACGGATTATCTCGATTCCGTCGCCGCCGACACGGGCTGCGAAATGACTCTTTTCCTCGGCGACATCAGATATTCCACCACGATCCTTGACGCCGACGGAAACCGCGCCGTGGGAACGCAGCTCAATCCCTCCATTTCGAGCAGAGTTCTTTCCGGCAACACCGTTCAGGAGCAGACCACCATTCTCGGTGAGACCTGCATGGCGACCTATGAGCCTCTTATAAATTCCAAGGGCGAAATCCTCGGCATCATCTTCGCCGGAAGGCCGACCTCCGACGCAAGGCAGATAATGATGCTTGTTATCATCATAACGCTCGTTATCGCCGTCGTTTTCGGCGCGGGCGCGATACTCATGCTCAATTACTTCACCAAGAAGACCATCGTCACCCCCATTCTTTCCATCAGCCAGCTCATGAGCGAAATGAAGGATGGCAAGCTCGACGCCAAGATGAAGCCGTTCAAGAAGTCCAACGACGAAATCTCCGGCCTTGCGTCCGACGTTGAGAAGACCGCCGAGGCCCTCAACGTCTACATAGACGACATCACCCAGACGCTCGACACCATGGCTCGCGGCGATTATACCAGAAAGCCTCAGGCGGAATACGTCGAAAGCTTCGCAATAATCGGCACGGCGATGACAGATATCGCCGACAAGATGAAGCTCCTTATCGGCAACATTCAGGATTCCTCCAATAAAATCCGCAACGGCTCCTCCGAGCTTTCCGTCGGCGCGATGCACCTGGCCGAAGGAACCTCCGAGCAGGCAGGAACCATTGAGACCCTCCTTCATAACGTGGAGGCGATTTCCCACAAGGTTCAGGCAAACGCTCAGAACGCAAATTCCGCGAAGAATTATTCCGACGATATTGCCCTTAAGATAGAAGAAGAGCAGGAGGCTATCGACAATCTCCTTCAGGCTATCGGAGATATTGAACGCAAGTCCGTCGAGATTTCGCAGGTTATCAGCACCATCGACAACATCGCCTTCCAGACGAACATCATCGCCATCAACGCCGCCGTCGAAGCGGCGCGAGCCGGAACCGCCGGCAAGAGCTTCGCCGTCGTTGCTGAGGAAGTCAGAAACCTCGCAGAAAGCTGCGCCGAGGCTGCCAACTCCACTACCACTCTCATTCAGGCGACCGTTACGGCCGTTAATAACGGCTCCAAGCACGCCGGCAACGTCGCCACGGCGATGAACGCCGTCCGTGAGATTTCCGAGAAAACCAACCGCCTCATGGACGAGATAGACGCCGACTCCAGCGAGCAGGCAAGCTCCCTGTCCAACCTCAGCGAGGGCATGTCTCAGATTTCCGCCGTCGTTCAGCAAAACAGCGCGACCTCCGAGGAAAGCTCCGCCGCCTGCTCCGACCTTAATAACCAGATCACCGTCCTCAACGACCTTATCGAACAGTTCAAGGTCTGACGACGGGCGCTGGAACAGACGCAAAGCAGAAAAACAAGCCAACAAAAACCAAGAGACCGAGACGACGAAAAGTCGCCTCGGTCTTTTTTACCGCACCAATATGCTTTGTCGGCACCCGCCTGCGGGCCGGGGCCTTGCCTGTGGGCCGGGGCCTTGCCTGTGGGCCGGGGGCTTGCCTGTGGGCCGGGGGCTTGCCTGTGGGCCGGGGGCTTGCCTGTGGGCCGGGGGCTTGCCCCCGGCATGGCACCCACCACCTGCACAATGCAATATGGTTGATGATTGTAAAAATCCTGTACCGTAGGGGCGGGCGTCCTCGCCCGCCCGCCCGCGCAAAGCGCGGTGGTACTTATCAACCATATCACATTCCCGCAAAACTCCAATGCCTGCAAACGGGACGTCGTGGGCGCCGTCCCCTGCGAACAGGCCGTTTTTTCCGGCAAAACACATTATTGCAATACAAAATTTTAATGCACACAATGCCGCAATTATTTCATGCGGCTCAACTGATTTTCCTTGCCGCAAGATAAAATCTGTGGACGCTTCCCTCAACAACACCATTCTTATCAAGGATTTCCTGCGCCTTGCAAAGCCGGTCAAAGCAGCTTTCAACCGAAAATCCGGGAAACTCCCACTCGATAATTCTTGCAAACCATACAAGTGCGCCAATGTCGAAGAATCGGATAGGCTGACGGGCTTCGCCGCTTTCCAGAACTTCAAAACCGCGTTCAAGCAGTTCCGCTTTTTTCACATCAAGGCAATGCTTGGGATAAGACGAGTCTGAGATATGAGGCAGGAGAAGCCGAACCAATTCGCGGTCGTTTTCCGCGCCTACCTGTTGGGTAAGGAACAGGCCGTTTTTCTTCAATACGCGCCGCAGCTCTGAGACGTTATAATCGCCGTGCCTGTTTGTGACAATATCAAAGCTATCGTCGGAGAACGGGAGCCTGTCGCCGCCGACGGCCTGCTTAAAATCAATGCCCAACGGCAGAAGAAGGTTTTTACACAGCGCCACATTGGGCGGGTATCCCTCAATCGCCGCCGTATTTCCGGCAGGGTGACGGAGGGAAAGTAAAAACTCTCCGCCCCCGGTTTCCATATCCAGCAGCTTCATAGCGTCTTTCCGATATTTCTGAATGACCGCTCGAAAATCCCACGGCAAAGCGCTTTCCTCGTATCTGTCTTGGATATGTGAAAAATCCCATCCGTGGATATGGGCAACGGCTTCTTCCTGTTTCCAGATTTCCTTTAATTGTTCTATGTTCATTTCACTGTTCCTTTCAAAAGACGGTTTTACTTTTCTTTTGTACGGTACAGCTCCTGACAGCTTCGCACACAGACCGTTTTGCTCGATACAGACGCTGTCAGCCGAGGGGCTGTACCGAGCAGATAATTCGCATAATCACTTGATTGCCTCCGCTTCTCTTTACTGTTCCTCCGGCGTTTCTTCCTCGCGCGCTTCGCTGCTTTCCGCGAGAGCCGGGGGCGCGTTCAGGATTTCCATGAACTCGTCGCCGCTTATCGTCTCGCGCTCTATAAGATAGCTCGCTATCTCGCGCAGCTTCGCCATGTTGTCCTTGAGGATATTCACGGCGCGCTCGTGGGCGCTTTCAATGAGGCTCACGACCTCGCGGTCTATGCCCGTCGCCGTTTCGTCGGAGCAGGTAAGGGAGGCGTCGCCGCCGAGGTAACGGTTCGTGACCGTTTCGAGCGCAACCATGCCAAACTGGCTGCTCATGCCGTAGCGCGTTATCATCGCGCGGGCAAGCTTCGTCGCCTGCTCGATGTCGTTCGAGGCGCCCGAGGTCGCGGAATGGAAGATAAGCTCCTCCGCCGCGCGTCCGCCCGTGAAGGTGACTATCTTGTTGAAGGCTTCCTCCTGCGACATGAGGAGCTTCTCGTCCTCATCGACCTGCATGGTGAAGCCGAGCGCACCGGAGGTTCTCGGGATGATGGTTATTTTCGTTACCGGCGCGGAATTGGACTGCATCGCCGCCGTAATCGCGTGGCCTACCTCGTGATAGGCGATAATCTCCCGCTCGTGCTGGGAAATAACCGCGCCCTTGCGCTTCTGCCCGGCGAGGATTGCGTCCACGCTTTCCTCAATGTCCTGCTGATTTACCGCGCGGCGGCCCTGACGCACGGCCCTCAGCGCGCTTTCATTTATAATATTGGCAAGCTCAGCGCCGGACGCGCCGGGAGTGGAGCGCGCGACGCTTGAAAACTCAACGCCCTCGTCCATCCTGACCTTGCGCGCGTGAACGCGGAGGATAGCCTCGCGCCCGCGCATATCCGGCAGCTCGACGGGGATGCGTCTGTCGAAACGCCCGGGGCGCAGAAGCGCCGAGTCGAGCGTATCGGGGCGGTTCGTCGCCGCGAGGATTACCACGCCCTTGCGCCCGTCGAAGCCGTCCATCTCAGCAAGGAGCTGGTTGAGCGTCTGCTCGCGCTCGTCGTTGCCGGAAAAGCCGTGCCCGTCGCGCTTTTTGCCGATGGTGTCTATCTCGTCGATGAACACGATGCAGGGCGCTTTTTCATTTGCCTGCTTGAACAGGTCGCGCACCTTCGCCGCGCCCATGCCGACGAACATTTCGACGAACTCGGAGCCCGAAATCGAGAAAAACGGGACCTTCGCCTCGCCCGCGACGGCCTTGGCCAGCAGGGTCTTACCCGTTCCCGGAGGGCCGACGAGCAGCGCGCCCTTGGGTAGCTTCGCGCCTATCTCCTCATATTTCTTCGGGTCGTGCAGGAAGTCCACTATTTCGAGCAGCGATTCCTTCGCTTCCTCCTGCCCGGCAACGTCGGCAAAGGTAACGCCCGTCTGGTCGTTTGCGTAAATCTTCGCGCCGGACTTGCCGAAGCTCATCACGTTCCCGCCGAGGCCGCCCGCGCTCTCCATGCGCTTTGCGATGAAGCGCCAGAGGAAGAAGAAAACGAGTATCGGCAGGCCGTAGCTCAGAAGTATCTGGGCGTACCACGGCATCGTAACGGGCTTTACCTGTGAAAATTCGACACCCGCATTATAAAGCTTGTCCACAAGGCCGGGATCGTCCATCCTAACGCAGCTCAGCACCCACTTCGCCGAGGCGCCGCGGACGTAGCTGATAAGCTCCTGCGGGACGTAGGCGCTGTCGTCAATGAGCGAGAAATAAATGTCGTTCTCGTTCACCTGAACCTTGTCGATGTTCTTCGCGTCGAGCTCTTCGAGGAAAACATTGTAGCTTACCTCCTGCTCCCGGCTGAACATGGATGGGATTATGAAGCTGTTTATCACTATCAGCACGGCGGCAACGATGATGCAATAAAACAGCAGGGATCTTTTCTTATTTTTCATATAGTAATCTCCTAAACTGTTTCGGCAGAGGCAAAGCCCCCGCTGAAAACCGAATTGTATTTTTCTGCATACTATACCTGTTTTACTCAGCGTAGCACGATATTTCCGCCCAGTCAACGTATAAAGCGTGTACGAGATGTAAACAAAGTGTAAAGGCAACACCGCATAATTCCGGCGCATAGATTGCGCCGTCAGAATTTTCGCCAGATTGTTCAAAAAAGCGCAGGGAATACTTTGTGTATTGCCGAATATTTTTGGGCAATATGACGAAATATTCTGCAAACAAGATATATGCCGGGAATTATGCGGTGTTGCCCTAAAAAAGAGGCTTGCCTGTGCCCCCGGCTTGTATTAAAATGTGCTCATAGCATTCGGAGGACAGATAATGAGCTTTAATGAGATAGTAACAGCGGTTTTCGCCGTTTTTTTCGTGCTCGGCGCGATAGACCGCTTCATCGGCAACAAATTCGGCCTCGGCGCGGAGTATGAACGTGCCTTCTCCATGATGGGGACGGTCGCGCTCATAATAATGGGGCTGTACTGCATTTCCCCTGTCGTCTCGCGCATCGTCGGCCCCGCCGTGACGGTGGTTTATAACGCCGTCGGCGCGGACCCGGCAATGTTCGGCCCCACCTTCTTCACGGTGGACGCCGGGGGCTACGCCATCGCCACCGACCTCGGGCAGGACCCGGCCACGGCGAAATGGGCGGGCATAGTCGTCTCGACGCTTATCGGCGCGGCGATCTCCTTCGCCATCCCGCTCGCCATATCGATAATCGACCGCGAGGACAGGAAATTTTTCGCCGTCGGCATGATGTGCGGCCTCGCGGGAACGCCTGTCGGCGGCTTTTTCGGCGGGCTCGCCTGCTCGCTGCCGGTCAGGACGCTGCTTATAAACCTCGCGCCCGTCACCTTCGTCGCGGCGCTCATAATTCTCGGGCTCTGGCGCGCGCCGAACGTTACGGTGAAGATTTTCCTCGTTCTGGCGAAGGTCGTTTCCGCGATAATCGCGCTGGGGCTCGTTTCCGCCGGCGTTCAGGCGACGACGGGCTTCACGCTTCTGGAGGGCGTCAACCCGCTTTCGGAGGCGGCGGCACTCGTGGCTAAAATCATCATCGTCGTGGCAGGCTCGCTGCCGTTTTTGAGCGTTCTTCGCCGCGTGGGGAAAAGGCCCATCGCCTTTATAAGCCGCAGGCTCGGTGTGAACGAGGAGGCGACGCTGGCTATGACGATTTCGCTCGCCATAGTCGCGCCCGTTTTTCAGTCCTACCACAAGATGGACATCAAGGGCAAGGTGCTGCTCGCGGTTTTCTGCTCCACGGTGTCGAATATTTTCGGCGGGCACCTCGGCTTCACCGCCGCGGTATGCAGCGATATGATTTTGCCCATGTTTATCGGAAAAATTACAGCCGCCGCGTTTTCGCTGACGCTGGCTAATTTCTTCGCCGAGCGCCTGTTTCTCAGAAATCGCTCCGGCGCGGAAAACGGCAGCGCCGCGTCATAAACCCGCAAAAAGAGGTAATATAACTTGTCCGCAATCAAGCATTTCCTGAAAAAAGAACCCGTTTTCGTCATTTCCTTCGCCGCGGCAATAATTTCGGCGTTCTTCGTGCCGCCGTCTATGGATTATGTAAACTACGTTAAATTCGACGTCTTAGAGCTTCTGTTCTGCCTTATCTGCGTGGTGGCGGGGCTTCGCGGCGCGGGGGTAATTTCCTTCGCCGCCCACGCGCTCGTCGCGCGCGCCGGAACATCGCGCAGGCTCGCCGCGGCGCTGACGCTCCTCTGCTTTTTCTCGTCCATGCTCATGACGAACGATGTCGCGCTAATAACCTTCGTTCCCATCACGCTCACGGTTTTTGCGGCGGCGGAGGCCAAAACCGTCGCGCTCGTCATCGTGCTCGAAACGGCGGCGGCGAACCTCGGCAGCATGGCAACGCCCGTCGGGAACCCGCAAAACCTCTTCCTTTACTCGAATTATTCCATGTCCGCCGGGGCGTTTTTCGGCGCGATACTGCCCCTCGCGGGCGTTTCGCTCGTCATTTTGCTCGCGCTGCTGGCCGTTTTCCGCTTCGGCGAAGCGTCCAAATGTGCTGCGGGCAGCTCCGAACCCGTAAAGCCCGGCGGCGCGGCGCTTTTCGGCGCGCTGTTCGTGCTGTGCCTCGCGTCGGTATTCAAGCTTCTGAACATCCATATATGCACGGCTGCCGTCGCGCTCGCAGCGCTTGTTTACGACAGGCGGCTGTTCCGGCAGGTGGACTGGCTGCTCCTGCTGACCTTCCTCTGCTTCTTCATTTTTTCCGGCAACATCTCGCGCTTCGAGGCCGTGAAAAGCTTCGTCACCTCCGTCCTTGTCGGCAATGAAACGCTCGTCGGCGCGCTGACGAGCCAGGTCATCAGCAACGTCCCGGCGGCGATGCTGCTCGCGCCCTTCACGCCGAACGGCGAAGCACTCATGCGCGGCGTGGACATCGGCGGCATGGGAACGCCCGTCGCGTCGCTGGCAAGTCTCATATCCTACCGCATCTACTGCGCCTCGGAAAAGCCCGCGCGCGGCAGATTCATGGCGATATTCTTCATTCTGGATTTTGCGATGCTGGCAGCGCTGCTGCTCATTGAACGTATAATATACTGATTTTGATTATAAGGAGTATTTTTATGAAACTTTGCAGTTTTTATTCCGGCGAACGCACTCACCTCGGCGTCCTCACCGAGCGCGGCATAGTCGACCTCACGGCCAAAGGCTTCGGCTGCGACATGAACGCCGTGATCGAGAGCTCCACCATCGCCCTGCCGCTCATTTCCGAGCTGGCGAAGGATTCTTCCCTTCCCGCGCTTGACCCCGCGAGCCTGCGCTTTGCAAACGTCACCCGCCCCGGAAAAATCGCCTGCGTCGGCCTCAACTACCGCAGCCACGCCGAGGAAACGGGCGGCGAAGCGCCGAAGGAGCCCGTGATTTTCAGCAAATTCAACGACGCGCTCTGCCCTGCCGGAACGCCCGTCGCCCTGCCCGAAAACCTCCGCTGCTTCGACTATGAGTCAGAGCTCGTCATCGTCGTCGGACGCCGCTGCTGGCAGGTAACGGAGGAGGCCGCGCCGGACTACATCTTCGGCTACACCGTCGGCAACGACCTTTCCGCGCGCGACTGTCAGTTCCGCTCCAACCAGTGGCTCATCGGCAAGAGTCTGCCGAATTTCGCGCCCGCAGGCCCCTTCATCGCCACTGCCGACTCCTTCGACCCCGCCGCGCCGAACAAAATTCGCGGCTTCGTCAACGGCGCGTGCGTGCAGGACGACACGACAAACGGCATGATTTTCTCCTGCGCCTCCATAGTGAGCTATTGCTCGCAGTTCTTTACGCTCGAGCCCGGCGACCTTATCTTCACCGGAACGCCCTCCGGCGTCATTCTCGGTCACCCCAAGGGCAGCCGCGTCTGGCTCAAGCGCGGCGACAGAGTCCGCGTCGAAATCGAGGGCATCGGGAGCCTTGAAAACGAGCTTATTTGACTTCCCAGTCCAATATTAAGTCCGATTTAAAATAGCCAAATTTAATTGTTCGCAATTAAATTTGGCTATTATGTTTTATTAGGGCTATTTTTTATTAATATTACAACCATTCGGCCCCTATTTCTGTAATCTTTTTGTTGACAGCGCAGTTTTTTCCATTGTATTATATTATATAGGTATTTATCGTAATAAATACCTATATTCGGTCGAAAAGCCGTTATACTATCATTATTGAAAATCATGATAATATATGGTCATGTGCCGTTGCCGACGGCACGGCCTCTGGCCCAAGTGCCTCGCGGCACAGGCTGCGAGCTGCTATAAGTTTTTGAATCACAAATATTTCAAATATTTATTTATTGAATATGAAAGGCAAGCCTTACAAGTTTCTATTATGCTATTCTCCTTTCCGAAATCTATTTGTTTATGGGTTTGTCTGCAGTCTGCTCACAATAATGCAACGCGACAGGAAGTGCCTTATGCCACTAAATTCGCACAATATCGTCATACTGCTCGGGACTCGGGGCTCGGTTCCCGTTTCGGGCGAACAATACCTCAAATACGGCGGCGCAACGCTCAGCGTTTTCCTGCGTTTGGGCGGCACCCCCCTTGTCATAGACTGCGGGACGGGACTGTTCTCCCTCCTGCCGCAGCTCGCGCCCGACGAAAGGGCGCTGCCCGTTCTCCTTTCCCACGCGCACGCGGACCATCTGCTCGGGCTCACAATGGCGCCCGTGATGTTCGACGAGGCGGCACAGCTCGATATATACGGGGCGGCGCGCGAGGGCGAAACGGCGGAGCGGCAGGCAGGCAGGCTCTTCACTCCGCCGCTCTGGCCGGTCGGCATATCGAAGCTTCCGGCAAAAACGGTGTTTCACGAGCTGCGCCCCGGCGAGCTTCCCGGCGGCATAAGCCTTGACGTTACCGAAGGCGTCCACCCCGGCGGCGTAAGCGTTATGCGTATCTCGGGCGGCGGAAAAAGCGTCGTCTACTGCTCGGATTGCTGCCTCGATGAAGCCGTCTTCCCGAAAATCCGCAGCTTCGCCGCCTCCTGCGATCTTCTCATCTGTGACGGACAGTACACCCCTGAGGAGTGGCCCACCCGCTCCGGCTTCGGGCACAGCACATGGCAGATGGCCTCGGCGCTGGCTGCGGAATGCCTCGCGCGGCGTCTCAGGATTGTCCACCACGCCCCCTTCAGGAGCGACGCGGAGCTTGACGAAATGCAGAATTCCCTCATAAACATATATCCGGGCCGGGACTTTTCCTTCGGCCGCGACGGGGAGGAGATAGTGCTATGACCAGCAATTCCGTTCAAAAGCTGCTCGATATCTGTATCGCGCTTTCCGGCGAACGCGACAGGGAAAGTCTGCTTTCCCAGATCCTTGACGCGGCGATAGACATCGCCGATTCCGACGGCGGCACTCTCTATCTTCTGGAGGACGACGGGCTCCACTTCTGCCGCATGGTCACCAAATCCATGGGCATCCGCCAGGGCGGGCACGACGGAGAGATAACCCTGCCGCCCGTGCCGCTGCGGCCTTCCCACGTCTGCGCCCGCGCCGTGCTCGAAAACCGCAAAATAGTCGTCCCTGACGTCCATACCGACGACAGATTCGATTTTTCCGGCGCGCGCAAGTATGACGAAATGACGGGCTATCACACTCGTTCGATGCTCGTCGTTCCCCTGTGCAACGACAAGGGGCGGCTCATTGGCGTATTGCAGCTCATAAACGCGCTCGACGAGGCGGGCAATCCCACGGACTTCGACCCCGGCTGCGTCGAGCTTATCGAAGCCCTGTCCTCGCAGGCAGCCAGCAGCATAACCACGATGATGTACTCCGAGGACATCGAGCGCCTGCTCGATTCCCTCGTCGGTGCGCTCTCCACCGCGATAGATCAGCGCACTCCCTATAACGCCAACCACACGCGCAACATGGCGCGTTACGGTGCCCGCTTCCTCGACTGGCTCGACGAAACGGACAACGCCTGGAAATTCGACCCCACGCGCCGCCGCGCCTTCCTCATGAGCGTCTGGCTGCACGACGTCGGCAAGCTCGTCGTCCCCCTCTCGGTCATGAATAAGGAGGACCGCCTCGGCGCGGGGATAAACGAGGTCGAGCACCGCTTTGAGGTAATCGCCCTGCTCGACAAAATCGCCCTGCTCGAGGGCCGCATAACAGAGGAAGAATACTCTGCCCGCCGCGAGCATTTCACTTCCGCGGCAGAGCTTATCCGCCGCGTGAACAAGGCCGGTTTCCTGCCGGACGCGGACCTTGCCGCGATAGAAGCCCTCGCCGCCGAGACCTTCACGGATTCGTCCGGCGAAGCCCGCCCGGTAATCACGCCCGAGGAGCTCGTGTCTCTCTCCGTCCGCAAGGGAACGCTCACCGCCGAGGAACGCGGCGTTATGGAAAGCCATGTCGTCATGACGGCAAAAATTCTCGATCAGGTCTCCTTCCCTAAGGAGCTCTCCGCCGTTCCCGGCTGGGCGGCGGCGCATCACGAGCTGCTCAACGGCAGCGGCTACCCGAACCACATCACGGCGGAGGCAATCCCGCCGGAGGTTCGCCTCCTCACTGTTCTGGACGTTTTCGATGCGCTCACCGCGCGCGACCGCCCGTATAAGCCCGGTATGCCCGTAGAGAAAGCGTTCACGATACTCCACAGCATGGTGGAGGAAGGAAATATAGACGGGAGCATACTTTCCCTTTTTGAAAAATCCAACGCATGGGAGGATAAACAGGAATGAAAAAACTTATCTCGGCCTTTCTCGCTCTGATTTTTATTTTCACGCTCATTCTGCCCGCCGCTGCGGCGGAATCCGCCTCGGGCGCGACGCTGCGCCTTGAAAAGACGGAGGGCA
>JAEEGK010002799.1_pt1 | contig 43813 bp, 32 predicted proteins | sample 8958771 | NCBI WGS metagenome assembly JAEEGK01 (sample SAMN16246547, study PRJNA631951) | gut metagenome | biome: gut microbiome; feature: rumen; material: SC-attached | host: Bos | place: Iran: Karaj | collected 2018-10
GATTGGGGATTGGGGATTGGGGATTGGGGATTGGGCCCAATCCCCAATCCCCAATCCCCAATCCCCAAATTTTTTTATTATAAATCTTATTGGTTAATTTTTTCCATTAATTTTATAATTTAATTTTTTTTATTTATTAAATAAATAATTTATTTATTTGTTGTTTTCTTATTATCTTATATTTATTGAATTAATATTATTATAAATTTTTATTTTAAATTTCTAAATTTTTATAATAAATAATTAGTTTTCTTCTTAAACGTAGATATTTTATTATTTTTTTATATTAATTAATTATATTTTTACATTTTCATTACTCTAAAATATCAAATTATCTCAGATTTAAAATTTTAGTATTAAAGTAACAATTAACTCTTCAAAATATAATAGATTCTTTATAATGAATTGAAATAGATTACAAAATTATATAATAAGAAACTACAAATAAGCAATTGATATTTTATAAATTAATTGAAAAATAAAATTCATCCAATATCAATTTTGTTCTTTAATTGAAGTTGTAAATTTAATACTTAGTTTATTTGTGGTTGTATTCATCCTAGATAAAGTTCCTTTCCTTTCTAATTTTGTCATAAATTCTTCTTCTTCTTTATTTAAAGGAACTTCTCCATGTTGCTCTTTTTTTTTATCTAAAATCTTATGAAAATATTCTGAATAAAATAAATCTGGGTTATTTAAATTAATTTGGTTTCTTTCTATATTTTTACTAATAGTACTAAGCAAATTTCTTTTAGTTTTTGTCGTTTGATGTTGTATTTCTTTTCTTGTTTTTCTACTTTCAATAAAATTACTATTTTTTTGATTTTTATTTTGAAAATTAATAATTTGTAAATTTGTATGTTTTACTTTTGTTGTCCCTGTTTTTCTTAAACCAAAGCCTCTTTTAGAAAAATTAATACTGTTAAATAAAGAAAGACTTTCTTTTCCACTATTAGTATTTTTAATTTTAAATTTACTAAATTTTAATGATTCTTTTCCAGTAATATTTTTTTGATTATCTAAATTATTTATTTCTTCTTCAATATCAGATGAAATAGATTTTGTTAAATTAGGATAATAATCATCACTAATATCACATTCATCATTTTGTAATATACGTTTTATTTTATTTCTAAGAGTAATATCTTTTGAATATTTATAAGAACTTAATTCATCAATATTTTCATATTCACTATTTATAGTAAAAGATATTTCAGTTGAACAAATTGAAATATTATCATTGTTATTATTATTAATATTATTATTATTATAAATATTATTAATATTATTTCCAATAACAGTACAAAGTTTAGTTTTCAATTGTTCTTCATTTAAACTTTCTTTTATTTCAATATCATAATTTTTTTTAGGTGAATTAATAAATATTTCATCTGGATAAATTTCATTATTAATCTCTTCTGGTTTAAATGGAGTAATATTATTTTCATTTTCAATAATTGTTTTATGTCTATTTGTATAATGTAAAGAACTATCATCATATGAATGTTTATTCATAGTATCTATTTCATCATCTGATTCTTCTTTTGATTTTTCTGAAATTATCCCATATTTTTCATCAATAGTTTCATCCTCACTTTTTTCTTCAATTATTCCAATTTCTTTCATTGGATTATAATTTCCTTTCCTACTATTAATTTTTTTAATAGATTTTGATAATCTAATATGTCCATCTTCTAAATAATCTAAATTATCAGAAAATGTAGGTATTGAATGTAAATCACTATCTTCATCTATTAAGGGATTTTCTACTATTGTTGAATTAATTGAATTTTTTTTATTTGAAAATTTTGATAATGGATTAAAATTAGTTAAACCATTTGAATGACTAAAAATTTTAATTATTTTATTCATTAATCTTTTTATTTGTTCAAAATTAAATAATGATTTCATATTTATTTTTTGCCAAATTGTTGGATAATATGTGGAAATATCTATTGCATCTGTTTTATTTAAAAAGAATAATTCTGCTTTTTTAGTTTTTACTCTAAGTGATAAAGGAGATCTTTGATTTAAAAACATTAATATATCACCAAAATGTTCATTTTTTCTTATTTCTAATATTTTAAAAATTTGAACATTTGTATTTTTTATGACTTTCTGTTTCTTTTTTCTTCTAAATCTACTAAAAAATTTTCTTTTTTTTTTTTTCGTTGTTTGAATTTGATTAAATGTTTGAATACTTTCAAAAATACTTGATCTTCTTTTATTTACAAAAGGATTATTATTTTCAATATTTATTGATGGTGTTTTAATAAATAAAGTTTGTGAATCTTTTAAAGTTGAATTTTTAATTGTTGTGTTATTAAAAGTTAAATTTGTATTATTTTGAGCTTTATTTAAATTAGTTACTTTACTCATTTTTTCAAGAGGAAGTTCCAAACTCAATTTACCTTTTTTCACAAAAACAATATCTTCTACTAAATCTCCATCTTTTATTAAAATATCATTTTTCATTGCTAATATTGGTTTAAAAGATAAAATGACTTTAACAATAAAATCAACATTTTCAAAATTTTTGAAAAAAATAAAATTATTTATAATAGGTTTATACATTTCATAAACTAAAATATTACTTAAATTAACAGGTAAACATTCAATAACAATATTTTTATCAAATTGTTCTTTTTCTTGTTTATATTTTAAATATCTTGAAATTCTATCATATAAATCTTCAGATAATTGAGGAAAAGTAATTTTAATTTCTTCTAAAACTCTACAATTTTTTTCATATTCTTCAGTTTTTTCATTTAAAATTTTTACATAATTACTAACAGAAGTTAAAGCCCAAGAATAAGCAAAAATACCAACAACTTCCATTAACATACCAAATACTTTTTCACTTTTTGAAATACAACATAAATCACCATAACCGACTGTAGTTAAAGTTGCAATTGTATAATAAATTCCTATTAAATACAATTTTATATATGGATGATTATCATATCCATATATTGTAATCCAATTTGGATAATCATTTCTTGCTATAAAAATAAATATATTTGAAACTATGTGAATGGCTATAAAAAAAATTATGACACATTCATAAATTGTTAAATAATTACTAAAGTATTCTATTTCATTTAAAGCACTTGATAAAAGTTCAAGAAATTTGTTTTTTGATAATACCTTAAATATTTTTAACATTCTAAAACATAGTAATAAATACTGAAAATTTTTATGATATAATGGATTATTTAAAAAATCTTTATTTTGACATTTTGTATCAAATAATACAAAAATAGTTTTAAAAGGGATTGCTTGAATAAAATCTAATAAAAACCATCCTGAAAGATAATTTTTTGAAATATCTTTAATATTAGTTTTTAAAATTTCTTCAAAATTATAAAAAGCAATAAAAAATGGAAGAATTAAATCTATAAAATATATAAAATCAACAAATAATTCAAATGAATTTTCTTTGTTAAAAAAATATCCCTTTCTACAAAAAAATTCTTTTGAACCTAAATAATAAGGAATATAAATTAAATAATATAAAGAACATAAATTAATCAAAAAATCAAAAAAAAGAATAAAACGAGATTCTGGTCTAATAAAAAAAGATAATTTTTCTTCATCAATATTTTCTTCATCATCCAATGAATCATAAACATATCCTTTTTTTTGTAAAACTCTATATCTTTGTTCAATATAATCAATATCATAATTTTCTTCTTCTTTATTTTGAGTTTCTAAATTTTGAATTGAATTATTTTCAATAATATCATCAATTAAATAATTTTTTGTTTCTTTTATTTTTGTTGATTTAATTTGTTCACCTATAAAACTATTTTTAATTTCATTTTTTAATTCTTTTAATTTTAAAATATTATTACTTGATATTCGAGAATTATGAATTAAAGAACTATTTCCATCTTCATCATTACTATGAAGAAAATTTACATTTTCAGTTAAAAATGTCTTTGTTTTTTCATAACCAATTAATTTTAAATTATTATTTAAACTTAATTTATTATGGTTTAACATAGATAAATCTATTGAATTTTTCCTTTCATTATTTTTATTTCCTATTAAAGATTTATTAATGAATATATTATTATTATTTATATAATTATTATTTTCTTGGTTGTTTTCAGGAGGATGAACTTCGATTTTCATATCTGTTTTTTTTAAATTATTATTTGATGTATCATTTTCAATATTAGAATCATCTGAGATTTTTGATTTTGTTTTTTGTATATCATCATAATTTAAATCTAAAATATTTGTTTTAAGATTTCTAGCTGTTTTTTTTTTCATATATTTTTTCCTAATATCTTCTTTATTTTTATTAAATGAATGTCTTTTATTTATAAATACATCAAAACTTTTCCTTTTAAATTCATGATGATTTGAGTTAATATTAATAATTGAACTTTCTGATGCTCTTTTAGAATTAATTTTATTTATTTTTACCCATGGTAAATTATTATTACTATCATAATTATTTTGTATATCCTCTTTCATTTCTTTTACAAGATTTTTTAATAAATTTGCTTCTTTAGTTAATTTTTTTCTTTCATTATGCCTTTGACGAATATATCTTAATTCTTCTGGTTCTAATTCTCTAGTTAACATTTTTAAATTATTTATGTTTTCATTTTCAAGCACATTATAAAATGAATTTATATTTAAATTTCCAATTGAAGGTGACCTTTTCATTTAATTATTTATCAAAGTATTCACAAAACAAATTAAAAATAAATTTTTTCATTTTATTAATTATTATTGATTTAATAATAAAATGATAATTTTATGATATTTTTATTGATTGAAATTAAAAATTCTTTTAAAATTAAGTATATGAATATATATTTGATTATATTTAAAATATTATTAAATTAATGTTTATTATTTTTTTTATCTTAATTTTAATATATATTATTCCTTTTAAACTTTTTACAAATGAATAAAACATTATATTGTAAATTAAATTAATATTTTTATAAATGTTAAAATATAATATATTATAAACTAAATTGATTAAATAAAAATTAATTTTCAACATCACATAATTCAGAAACTTTTTCAAATTCATTTAATGAATATTTTTCTCTAGTTGCTTTCAATGAAGTTTTTTTTAAACCTCTTATTAAAATACAAATTTCTTTTCCGCATTGTTTTACAATTTTTTGAGGGGCAATTTCATTACTCATTAAAGGTTCATACATCATTTTATAATTTTTAATTCCAAAATATTTCATTACTAAATACCCACAAGAACAAGCTAATATTGAAGAATGATATTTAGTCATTCTATAATCAATAAGAGCACATTCCATAAAATATTTTCCTAAATAATATTGTTGTGAATTAAAATGATAAATTTGAGAAATTATATCATAAAAATCACATTGTGTTGGAAATAATATTTTAAAATTTAAAATAGATAAAACATAATATTCCATTTGAATTAATTCTTTTTTTTCATAAGCTTTATCTGTAATATCAATAAAATCTTTTATAGGAGGATAATAAATTTCTTGACTTTTACATGCAATTAATAATGCAGTAATTCCTAATAATTGAAGTTTTGATCTTTGTATTATTTTACTTGATAAATAAATATCTATTATCCCTATTGTAATATATAATGTTTGTTCCTTTAAATGAAATCTTAAATGTACTTCAATTAACCAATCTATTAATATTGCTCTCATTTCTTCATTTATATCTGGTTGATTTTCCATATAACCATAAATATTATTTAATTCTTTTTCTTCTTTTAATAAGTTTAAATATATTTCATCTAAATATTCATTTGCATTTTGAATTGATACATTTTCATTATCAAAATAAATATTTAATATAGAACTTAATTTATTATTATTATTATTTAGGGTTAAATAATCAATTTGATTTGTTAAAATTGATTTATTTGTATATAAAAAATTTGAATTAAATTCTTTTGATGATGCAATTGTTGTAGAATCTTTTATTTTATTATTAGTATTTTGTGAATATATTAATATTTCTTGATTATTTAATAATGATTTATTTTCATTTAGTTTATTTGAATTTTGATTTTGAATATTTTGTGAGTCTATTATCATTGAATCAAATTTTGTTTTTTGTAAAGAATTTTGAATATTACATGAATTTATATTTTCTTTATTATCACTGATATCCTATTTATTTTTTATAAAAATATATACTTCATTTTTCATGTTTATATTAAAGTCCATTTGATTTATCTCTCCTGAAATTGAGTTTTCTTCAAACATTTATTTTAGTTTAAATTTAAATTTCTATACATTGATAAAAAAATATATTTATAATTATCCATAAAAAAATATTTATTTTCTTCTCAATAATTTATTTATAGTCATTCAAAAATTTTTATATCAATGAAATAATTTAAACATAAATTCAAATTAAAATATATAAAAAGGATTTTAATAATAGTTTAATCTATTTTATATTGATAAACTTTTTTAATTTTTAAAAGAAAATATTTTTCAAAAATTTTTTGAAAAAAAATTAATGGAATTATTTATTAATTTAAAGAAAACAAATAATGGAACCTTTTAATTCAAATGTAGAAAATAGAAGTTTTGAAGAAACTCAAAATTATAATTATCTTCTTTTATCAATATATTTCTATTTAAAACATAATAATTTTAATGCAACAGCGGAAAAGTTATTTAATGAAGCAAATTTAAAGAATATATTTATTTTTCCACAAGAAGTTAAAGATGGAATAACCACTTCAGATAAATTAATAAAAAAATTCATTCAACATTTTTATTATAATAGTTATTTTAGTATGGAACAACCAGATGACACAACAGCAGAATTTTGGAATCAATTTTGGGAAATTTTTGCTAAAAAAATGAAAAATGGATATCAGTTTAATTCTCCAATTGATAATTATATAGAAAAAGAAAAAGATACTTTAATTTTAACATGTAAAATATTTTTTTTATAATTATTATAGATAAAGGAAATGATAATCTTTATTAAACATTTATATATAAAACTTTTAAAAATTTATATTTTCATTAAATAATAAAATTTATAATAAAAAAATTGTTAATTTATTTTTTGTTAATTTAAAAAAAATATCTAAAAAAATATTTTTATCACAAATGTCTGCTCCCTTTTTTAATAATTCAGAAGAAAATTGTTGTGAAGATATTAAATTAGGTGTAGATCCTTGTGAAAAAAATATAATTAATGATTTTATTCCATCTATGCCATTAAATTTAAATAAAAAAATTAAAATTTATGGTTTTCTTCCAATTAAATATCTTGAATTTGAAAAAGAATATATATTTGATTCTTTTACAAATAATTTTTCAAATTTTTCAAATGAAATTTTTTATTATTACAAATCTAAAAGAAATTGTATTATAAATAAAAATAAAATAGGTGAATTAAAAGAAATGTTTTTTGAAAATATTTCTTCATGTCATCATATATCAATTATAAATAATAAATTAACTTGCAATGATCCAATTGATCAATTATTATTTAAATGTTCAAATTGGTTAATTTATGAATCAAAATTTAATGAAGATACTTTATGTCAAAATTTTGATGATACAATTGCATCATTTGTAAGACCATCACAAGAAAAAGATTTAAATGAAAAATTTGAATTACTTAAAAAAAAATATTCTGAATTAAATGAAGAATTAAATTGTGATGATGAAGAAAATATTTTAAAAGAACATTATGAATTAGGGATTGTTAGAAAATTTGAATGTGATGATAATTCATATAAAAAAACAGTTATTGTTAAAGATATTAATGATAATTTTTTTAAAATTTTTTCGAAAGGTAATCCTAGTATTATTCAGGATTTATGTAAACCTGATTCTATTCCAAAAAATTTTAAAGAAAAAGTTAATGAATATAAAAAAGATGGTAAAATTGTTATTGCTTTAGCAGGAAAAATTGTTAAAATGAATTATTTACAAAGTCAAATGATTGAAAGAAATAAATGTGAAAGAAATATGATTTTTTTAGGATTTGTAATTATAGAAAGATTAAAAAATAAAATCATAGATTTTTTATAAAATTATTTTTATTTTTTCAATCAAGTTGTTTTATATTTGTAGGTTTCATATATTATATATTTAAAAAATTAATTGATTTATATTCATTAATTTTATATAAAATTTATTATTATAAATTTTTGATTAAACAAAAATTTGAAAATAGAATAATAAATATAAATTGTTATTAATGTGAAAAAATGAGTAAAAAGTTTGTTAAGATAAAATATTAAAAAAAAATTAAAAGAAGTAAAATATTAAAAAATTAAATTAATATTTTTTAATCATAATAAATAAAAAAATTAAAAATAATAAATATTAAATGTCTTCAAATAAAGAACCACCTTTCTTAAAAAATCCAATAACATCAGAAGATATTACAAAAATTAAAAAAGTATTTCACACATTAGAATCAGATGGTCAAGCAATAGATTTTTTAGAACCAGTTGATTATATGGGATTAAATTTATTAGATTATCCAACAATAATAAAACATCCAATGGATTTAAGTACAGCAAAATCAAAATTATTAAAAAATGAATATTCAACATTTCAAGATTTTTACAATGACATTGATTTAATTTGGAAAAATTGTAAAACTTATAATAGAGAAGGAAGTGAAATTGTAAAAATGGCAAATCATTGTGAAAAAGTATTTAAAAAACAAATGGAAAAACAATTTAAAAATTATATTGTATCAAGCGGTAAAAAAGAAAAAAATGAATATAAAAATAATATTAATAATACTGAAGGTGGATTATCAATGACAGAAAAAATGAATTTAACTGATAAAATTAGAATTTTATCAAATGATGGTTTAACACAAGTTGTTAAATTAATTATGAAAGAATGTCCAAATGGAATTGAAGATCTTGATAGTGAAAAATTGCAAATTAAAATTGATTTAATTGATCATAGAACTTATGATTTACTTTTGGAAACTATTGATAATTGTTTGAAAAATGATGATAAAGAAAAAAAATAGATTAAATTAATTTTATTTGTTTTTGGTATTTTTAAATATCTTTTATTATTTTAATTTCTTTTTAAATATTTATATATATGAAATATATTTTTTTTTATTGTTAATAAAAAAAAATTATTTGATAAATAGAAAAATTTATCAAAATGGAAAATGAATATTATTCTGATGAAGAAGAAAATTTAAGTATTCATTCAAGTTTTGCTTTTTTTGAAAATAACAAATTACCAAAAATAAATGGGAAAAAAAAAGTTAAAAAAAAAAAATTTTGGAATTATTTTAGAAAAAGAAAAAGCAGAAATAATGATTTAAAAAATAATATAAAGGTTTTAAAAGAGAAATTTTCTAGTCCAATAAAAGAAAAAAAAAAAGCATTAGAAGAATTTCCTAATTTTAAAACATTTTCAGCAAATCATAAGTCAGAAAAAAGAAATAATAAAATATTTTCAAATATGAATACACAAAAGACTCATTATCAGACAAAAACAGAAAATGAAAGTATATCTAAAAATTCTTCATCAACAAAAGTTATTAATAACAATTTTACAACAAATTATATAAATAATTTAAATCATAATAATAGTAAAACTATAAATCAATTTAGAAATACAAAGAAAAAAATTACTTTAAAATTGACAAAAAAAGAAGTTGATTTTAAAACATTAAGAGATCAATCACATAAGAATTATTTAAATTTTAAATCTGATAATTCAAATAATTATAACACTGATGAAATAAATAGTGATGAAGATAATACAAATTCTCTTTCAAATATTCTTTTAGAAAATTTAGGTGATATGAATAATGAATTAATTGAGAATAATGATGAAGATTTTTTTTCTCAAATTTCAAGTGGTTCAAATAATAGATGTATTATAATACCAAAAATAAAAACAAATGGAAAAAAAAAGAGAAAATCAGTGAATAGAATAACTGTAATAACTACCAAAAACAATTTAACTAATTCAAAAGAATTAAATATAAAAAAACAAAATACATTAAAATTTAATCAATCAATTAATAATAAAAATAATATTTTAGTAAGAACTTATACAAAAAGTAGAAATGAAAATAAAAATAAAACAATAAAAAATGGGAAGCAAGAAATTATAATTTTATCAGAAATTTTAGATGATTATTCTAATTTAAGAAAGAATCTAAAAAGACAGTATACTATTATTCAACAACCTGAAATTAATATTAATGAATATTTAAAAAAACAAAGAGAAAAAATGAAAATAATTACTAATTCTTATGGAAAAACCAATTTTAATCAAAATAAAAAGAATTTTATAACAAATGTAATTTATAAAAAAATAAATAATATTATAGAACAAAGTAACCAAACAAAATATAATAAAAAAGAAAAAGAGTACGAGGAAATAATGAAATCTATTTTTAAAAATTTTTGCCAAAAATCTATTCCAATAAATATATTAAAAGATTTTGAATTTTTAATTATAAATTTTTTTTTTTCAAAACATAAAATTAGATTAATACCAAATTTTCACTATATTTATAATAATTTTTTTGATTGTTACAATTTTATAGTTTATTATATTTATGATGGACAATATAAAGAAAAAAAATTTAGTTATAGAAAATCTTCATTAATTGATAATAATTTAAAAATTTTAGATTCAATAAAAACTATCTCTCCAAGAATATTTAAAAATGATTATAAAATACCTAATATAAATAAAACAAATAAACAATTCTTAAATTTTTATTTTTCAAATGATTTACCATATGAAAAAAGTGATATTGAAAATATACAAGAAAGAAAAAAAATACTAAAATTTCTTATTAGTAGAAAAATATCAAGAATGAGGAGAAGAAATTCAATAAGTGATTTAATTCAAAAATCAGAGAAAAGGAAAAATTTATTAGAATTAAATAAAATGTCTCCAATAAATGAAGGTATTGAAAATAAAACAAATATTTTATTTAAATTTCATGAAACAAATAAATTAATAGATAAATGGAATCCTTTAAAAAAAGAATCAATATTTCATATAAAATTAGTTAAAGATGATACTGAAGAAAAATTAAAAAAGATACTATTAGAAGAAAAAAGAAAAAAATTATTAAAAATAAAATGGAAACAAGATATGGAAATATTAAAGAGTATAGGAGGTGATCCAGTTTCAAAATATTGTTCATTAATGAGAACTCAAGAATTTGAAAAAGAAAATTCAAATACAGTAGCATTTAATAAATTACTTGATTTATTAGAAAAAAATCAAACTGAATTATTTTTTGAACATTTTAGAAATTCAAGATTTAGAGATATTGATCATCAAGAAAAATATACTGGAGATACATTATTAATGAGAGCAATAAAAATATATAATATTTATATAATTAATTTTTTATTGGATAAAAAATGTAGTATTAATATTCAAAATTATGAATTAAATACAGCATTACATTATGCATATTTATATAATAGAATTGACCTAATAAATACTTTAATTTCTCATGGAGCAGATCAAACTTTAATTAATAAAAATGGAAATACTCCTTGGGAATGTTTGAAAAATAATGATTAGTTATTTTTCAATTTTATCCAAGTTTTTTTTATAATTATTATGTTATATATGGTATTTTTATTTATTATTAATAATTATATATTATAATATAAATACCATTTTAAAGATTTTAAGGTTTTTCAAATGATACTTTATGATATTTTAGAAAATTTTGTAATTAAAAAAAATTAAATAAAATTTACATTAAATTTTTTGAATATGATTTATTCAAAGATTATTTTAATTGATATTTTCTTAATTTTTTAACATTCGTATACATTATTTATTTTATTTGTAATTTCATAATATTTATCTAATATATTATTTAATAAATTCAAATAAATTAAAAATAACTTCTTAAAAATAATATAAAAAAAATGCAACAATTCTTTAATCATACACAAGCATATGGATTTAATTGGCCAAATGCAGTAAATGATTATCATTATAGTAAATCAAATTTAGAATGGGGACAAAATCCAAAACCATTTGTAATAACACATAGATTAATTAAAGAAAATGATAGAAGTTTTAATCCAATATTACAAAAATATACTGATACAAATTATGATAATCAATTAAGATTTCAAGAAAAGCAAAATTTAATAAATACAATTGTAAAAAATAAAGACAATCAATTAAAAATAGAACAAACATATGATATTATAAATTTACAAGATAAATTAAAAGGTTTTGAAAATGATCCAAATTATCCTAAAATGAAAGATCCAATTAATACAAGAAAAAATTTAAATCCACATAAAGCATCATATAATATAATTTCATGTTTACCATTTTCTCAACATCATTTTGATAAACCTGAAAATAGACCAAAAGATAATGAAAATTTAGATAAAATAAGAAATAAACCACAATATAATCATGTTAAAACAAGGGATTATGATTTAATATCAACTAAATATAAACAATTTCATGATGAAAAAATAGAACTTGAAAAAGAAATAAATAAATATAGAACTGCTAAAATGTTTTATAAAAATAATGATTATAATATTATTAAAGGAAGATTTTTTGATGAAGGAAAAGAAAAAGAATTTATTGAAAAAAGAAATGAATCACAAAAGAATTGGGGAATAGAATATAAAAAAAATTTACCAAGATGTGCAAAAGGTCAAAGTGATATTTATAATTTAATATCTTTAAAAACAGTTGATAATAATGAATTAACTAAAATGATTGATGCTGAAAAGGCAAAAAAAAAAAGATATGGAATGCGTTATGAAGTAGAAAAAAATAATATGATAAAAGATATGGGAAAATTAAAAGAAAATAAAGATAAATGTTCATATCAAAGATTTAAAGAAGAAGATGCAAGACAATATAATATTATAAATTTAAAAGACAAACCATATAAAGAACATGCTCAAATTTATAAAAAAGATGGAATTTCAGATTGGGAAAAATTAATGAATGGTGCAGGAGAAAATAATACTTTTAAAACAAAAGAAATTTATAGAGATCCTTATGATTATACTGAAAATAATATTAAATATGATAATTATATGAGAGAAAGAAAAGAAAAATTAAAAAATTTACCTAATATTAATAATGATAGTTCATTTTCAGGTGTTAAAGAAATTAAAAGTAAAATTAAAAATGTATTACCTAAAGATGAAAAAAAGATGAAAGAAAGTCTTAGTTTTGATAAGAAAAAATTCTTTGATAAACCTAAAAATGTTTTTTATTATGATAATGATCCAAATATTAAAAAATATAATTATAATCCAAATATGAATAAAATGAGAGAAAACTTTGATAAAAATTTAGAAAAAAATGAAAGAAATAAAAAATATTTAACTAAAAATGCAGAAATTGAAAAAGATTCAATTAAATATTAAAAGGATAAATTTAAAAAATAATTTTTTTAAAAAACTAAAACAATCAAAAAAACGTTTATTTAATTTTAATTAATAATATTTTAGTACTGTTTTAAACAAATAAATTTACTATTTTTTTAAAAAACATAATAATTATTTCCTTGAACTGCCAAAGGTATAGTTAAATATGCATGTTCTAAATGTGAATGATATTGAGGAATATTTTTAAGTTCTTCATCAATTTCATCATTTTCTAAAATTAATATATCTTCAATATCTTTTCTTCTTTGTTCATTTGTTCTCATTAATTTAATACATTCATAACAATAATCAGCAAATCCTCCATAAATTACTTTACCTGGTCTACATTGAAGACATAAATATCTAACTTTACAATTTAATCCATCAAAATTTTTTCTACATCCATTACAAATTGCTTTATGATCAAATGATAATTGTTCTTGATTTGCACTAAATAATAAATTTTTTCCTATTTTATTTAAATCAATATTTTTAAGATGTTCTGGATTTCTTGATGAAATATAAATTAAATTATGACCTTGATGAATTAAATTATTTCTATAATCAATAAGAGATAAATTTAATTTTAATTGTTCTTCAACACAGTTAATACAAAAATGAATTCTACACCAACCACATATATATAATGGTTCATCATTTTCTATTAATGTTTGACATTTTGTACATATTACATTTTCTAAAGGTACATCAAAATCAATTGTTTCAATTTCTTTTAAATCATTCAATGATGATTTATATTGTATATCTTCAATTATATAATTCAAGTATTTATATTCTTTTGTTCTTAATTCTCCTTCAGCTTTGAAATTCATCAATTTTAATGGTTCTATTGATGAAAAATCATCATTTATTTTTATTTTTATTGTATAAGATGAATTAAAGGAAAAAAGATATGGAAGATTTTTAATATTCTGAAAAAATGAATATAATTCTGAAATTATAATATTATAATCTGGTTTTTTTTTGTTATTTTCTCCATTTATTATTTTTTTTACTTTTTTTTCAAAATATGTTAAATGTTTTAAAGTTATTATTTTTTGATTTGAATTTATTATAAAAAAGTAAAAATTATCAGTATTAAATATATTAATTGGTTTATTTTTTTCAGTATTATTTTCTAGAAAAATTAATTTATATTTTTCAGGATTATCTTTAAAATAATTTATGGATTGATTAACTTGATTATATAAATTATTAATTTCATCCAATTTATTTATTAATAAAATATAATATATTTTCTCAAATGTTTCAGCAAATTCTAGATTTTTTAGAGTGAAATTAATTGAATTTTTAATTGAATTTAATATTTGAGTATCTAATTTTCTTGAATAAAAAAATAAAACATATTTATCATTTTTTGGAAATTTAAATTCTTTTATTTCATTATCTTTTATATAAAAAGAAAAATTGTTTGGCTGAAATATTTGATTTTTTTGTAATTTTGATGAAAGTTCTAAATGATAATCTTGTATTTTTTTTATTGAATATTCAAATTTATTATCTATATCAATTCTTTTTAAATTATTTAAATCTCTCTCTGGATCAAATGATGAATTTATTATTTCTATTTTACAAGGAAGATTTCTATTTGCTCTTTTAGAAGTGTAAGTAAGAAGAATTTCTAAATCTGAAGGTTTAATTGGATGTGCGTAATTATTTTCAGAAAAAGAATATATTAAACCTAAAATATTAAGAATAAATTCTTTGTTTTGATTTGATATTATTTTTCTTTTTTGTTTGTCCATTAAATTAGGATTGAATTATAATTTAAAAAAAATAAAAATATAAATATTGAAAAACAAAAAATTGTTTATAAAAAGATTTAATTAATTAAATAAATAAAAAAAATAAATCAATTTAAAAATTAATTCTTAATTCTAAATTTTTTCACTTATTTACATTAAAAAATATTTCTCTTTACAATAGTTAATAAAAATAGTGATTTAAATATTTAATATTTAAAAATATAAATTAAAAATTATTGTTTTTTAATTTCTATTTATTTGAATAAAAATTTAAATTTTAAATATAATTTTTTTTTCATAAAAATAAAATCATCATAAATAATTTTTTTTCATCCATATGAAAATATATAAAATGAGATTCCTTTAACAAATTAATAATTAGTAAATAATTATATGGATCAAACTCAACAATTATCAATTTCTTCAAAGAAATTTCGTCCAAAAATAGTATATGTTAAAAAGCCATCTTTAAATTTAAAATTAAGAGATTCTAAAAAAGAGTCATCAATTAAACTTCTATGTAATTTAATAAAAATAAATTTTAATCCATCACAAAAACATACACAACAATATTCAGTAAAAATAAAGCCAGAAGTCGCAGAAGATAATTATCCACTTGTAAGAAGAATACTTCGTCAATTATCAAAAGAATTAAAAGGTATTTTTCAACCATATATTTCAAGTGGATTTTCAATTTTTAGTAGTACAACTGATAATGATGAACTAACTTATACTTTATTATGTGTATTAAATGATCAAGAATATGAAGTTGAAATTAATAAAACTTTAAATAATATTGATTTAAGTAAAATTAATAGTTTTAAAGAAAATGATATTCGTGTTAAAACATTTATTGAAATTTTAGTAAAATCAATTTTAAGTGCAAATAAAAATTTTATTAGATTTGATGATAGAACATTTTTTGATTATGTAAATAGAGAAAGTTTAAAAAATGGTGTTTATAAATTAAAAGGTTATGGTACTGCTGCTTGTATAACTGAAGCAGGTCTTTATTTAAGAATTAATGATAAATCTAAATTTATAAGTGGAAAAAGTGCATTAGAAAAATTAAAAGAATTAAAAAAAAAATATCAAAATGGTGATTTTAATATTGCAGCAAGAGATTATTTTCAAGGTAGAAGTGTACTTGCACAATATGGAAGTTTTCGTATTTATAAAATTGGTGATGTACTTACTGAAAGAAATGTTGATAATACTGAAATTCCTTTAAAACAACAAGATGGTACTATTATTAATATTAGTTTATATAATTATTATAAACAACAATATCAAATTGAAATTAAAGATAGAAATCAACCTTTATTAAAAGAATTATCAAGAGGTTCTGATAATAATGATAATAAAAATGAAAATGCTAGATTTTTAATACCTGAATTAGTTTATTTATGTGGAATGGATGATGAAAGTGTTGAAAGAATGGATTATAAAAAGAAATTATCTGAAAAATATACACCTCAACAAAAATTAAATAAAATTGCAGAAATTAATAAATTATTATCTAATTCGGAAAAAAAAGAAGTTCCTCATAAATCAGGTGAAAAAATTTTAAAACCTTCACCAAAAGAAATAAGTGATGAATGGGGAACTAATTTTAATGGATTTTTAAGTTTAAATGGTAGAAAATTACAAGACCCTAAAATACAATTTAAGGAATCAGAAGTTGAAATTCAAAATGGAAGAATTAAATTAACTAAATTAATTAAAGCTTTTGAATTTAGTAGAGATAGTTGGATTTGTATTACTTTAAGAGATCATAGAAATACAGCTGAAAAAAATATAGAATCTATTATTAAATCTGCAACATGTTTAGGTATAAATATTGAAAAACCAGAAATGAAATGTTTTGATGTTAGAAATGTAAGTCAATTTATTGACAAATTAAGAGAAATTAATTTTAATCATGAGAAAAAAATTGCTTTAATTTGTTTAACAAATAATACTTCTAATTATTATCCAAATATTAAAAAGTATTTATATGAACAAGTCGGTATTCCTTCTCAAGTTATTAATCTTGATAAAAGTAGGAATCAAAAATTATCATATTTTTCAAATGTTTTAAATCAAATGAATGTAAAAGTTGGAGGAGAATTATATCATATAAATATCCTTAATGAATTTACAATTAAGCCTTCAATGATAATTGGGATTAATTCAACTAGAATAGGAAAAAATAAAATTAAATTAGTAATGACTTCATCATATAATCAACAATTATGTAATTTCTTAACTCAATTTAAACAATCTTCAACTGAACAAACTGAATTTCAATCAACATTAAATTCTCTTTTATCTCATGCAATTGGTTTTTATTATAATAAACGTAAAATATATCCTGAATATATAATTATATATAGACAAGGAGGAAATGAAAAACAAGTTCAAAGAATATATTTAGATGAATTACCAGTATTTAAAGCATTTTTTTCAGGAGATACAAATAATGGAGGATATGATACTAATTTTAAACCTAAATTTTCTGTAATTTCAGTTAATAAAAAATCAGACCTTAAATTTTTCCAATGTGAAGAAGGAAAAAAGGATGTTACAAATCCACCAAGTGGAACTGTAATTGATACAGATGTAACAACACCAGATTATTTTGAATTTTATCTTCAAGCACAACATGTGAATCAAGGTACTGCAAATCCAGTTCATTTTCATTGTATTTGGGATACTACTGGAATACCTCTTGAAGATATGGAAAATATTACTTTTAATCAAACATTTTATTATTGGAATTGGAATGGACCAATTAGAGAACCTGCTGCATTAAAATTTGCTGAAGTATGTAGTCAATTTAATGCTAAAGTTAAATTAGAAGGTGTTCAAGAAAAACTTATGGATACTCCTTATTATATATAAATGCAAAGTTAGATAAATAAAAATAATTATTTTATATTTTTATGAATTATATTATTATTTTTTTTTATAATACAAATATTTTTATATTTTATTAAAAAAATAAAATTAAAAAAATAACTTAAGAAATGGAAGTTCAAAATAAATTTGAAATTAAACTTGAACATGGTATGGGATATAATGGACTTCTTCCCAATACATTACTTTTACATCCTAATTTAGTAGATTATATTTATATAGCAGGTGGAGTTATAGTAATTGCAGAAATGAATGATCCAAATAAACAAAAAATTTTAAGAGGTCATGATGATGTTGTAACTTGCATTGCACTTTCACATAATGGAACTTTACTTGCTTCTGGTCAAAGTGGTGAAAATTCTGATATTTTTGTTTGGGATTATCAAACAGGAAATATTCTTTATACTTTAAGTGAACATGATTATGAAGTTTCTTGTCTTGCTTTTTCAGATGATGATAGACTTTTATTTTCATGTGGAAATATTAAAGATAAAAGGACTTTTATATGGGATATGAAAACAGGAAATATTGTACTTAATCTTACTCCAATGTTCCCTCTTCCAACTATCTTTGCAATTTGGGGTGGTTTTGTTAGAGATGAAAGAGGAAATGAAACAAGAGATTATCAATATGCTACTTGTGGTGATAACCAAGTTTGTTTATGGAATGTTGATCCTTATCAAGGAACACAAGAAAAAGGTGAAGTTCAAACTGGAAATTTTGTTAGAAATTATATTTGTCTTGCTTTTTCTAAAAATGCACAAAAATATTTATATGCTGGAACAACTTCAGGTGATATTGTATGTATACTTGTTAAAAATCGTAGTATTATTTTTAATAAAATTATATGTGCTCAAGGAGTAACTGCAATTGTACCTTTAACTAAAAATGAAATAGTTGTTGGAGGAGGTGATGGTTCTTTAGTACTTTTATATATTGATGAACCAAAATGTGAAGAATTAGCAAGAATTTCATTATATGGTTCAATTTATTCACTTTCTGCTTCTCAAGATGGTATACAACTCCTTGCATCAACTGATAAAGGTTTTATTTATCGTATTAGAGCAGCTGATTTAAGTAATATTGTATTAAATGAAAATCATACTGATGCAATTATTAACTTTTTTAATTTAAATGATGATCATTATCGTTTTGGAACATGTTCATTAGATGGTACAATAAGAATATGGAATTTAGATGATTACTCAGTTTCTACTAGAATAAAAATTAATCCTTCAATTATACCACAATGTTTAGAATTTAATGAAGATATGATAATTAGTGGTTGGAGTGATGGTAATATAAGATGTTATAGAACTTATGGAGAAGAACAATTATGGCAAATTGATAATGCACATAAAGGAGGTGTTACTGCAATAACTATGAATAGTCAAAGTAAATTTGTTGTAACCGGTGGCTCAAGAGGTGAAGTTAGATTATGGGAAATTAGAAGTAAAGAAATGGTTAGTAATTTAAAGGAACATTTACAAAAAGTAACTAAAGTTGAATTATTTAAAGATGATGTTCATTTAATGACTACTTCTAAAGATAAATCAATTTTAATTTGGGATATTTCAAAAGAAAAAAGAATTGCTTCTTATCAATTAAGTTCAGGTGGTGTAAATAATTTTAAAATTAGTCCAATTGATGAAAATATTCTAGTATCAGTTGGTCAAGATAGAAAAATAACTCAATGGGATTTAAGATATCCTCAACCAATAAAAGTATTATCTTCTAATCCATATGGTAAAATGGATCAAGCTGATGAGCTTTTTGGATTAACAATATCAAATGATGGTAAATATGTTACTACAGGAGGTAGTTTAGGAATTATAAGAACTTATGATATGAGTGCTGGATTAGCATTTTTAAATGAATATTTTGCACATTCTAAAACTTGTTCTGGACTTGCTTACACTTATGATAATAATTATTTAATTTCAACTGGATATGATTCTCTAATTCTTTCATTTATTACTCCTTATAATAAGGAAGCAATGGCTAAAGCAGTTACAACAGATATTCAACAACAACAATATATCTAAATTAAAAACAATATACATAAAAACTTATTTTTAATTTTCTTTTTTTTTATATTAATTTGAAAAAAAAAAAAAAATTAAATAAAAAAATTTATTCATTCTGTTATCAGTTAAACCTCATTTATTTTATCAAAAATATTTATTTTTTTAGAATAATTTAAATTGTTTTTTAACAGAACCAAAAATCATATTAAATTGTACATGTAAAACATTAAATCTAATAGTTTTACTAAGAGGTCTACATTGTCCAATAGTAACAATATCACCTTCAGAAATTCTTTTAAAAGCAGGTGAACAATGAGCAGGAATATTACTATGATGTTTTTGATATCTACTATATTTTTTAACCCAATGTAAATAATCTCTTCTGACAATAATAGTATTTTTCATTTTTCCACAAGACAAAACCATTCCTTTTAAAATTCTACCTCTAATACTAATATTACCTGTAAAAGGACATTTTTTATCTACATAATTACTTTTAATTGCATCTGTTGGTGTATTAAATCCTAATCCTACTTTTTTAAAATATCTTATTGCTTTCATTCTTTTTTTTCTTTTTTTCTTTTGTGCATTTTTTAATTTTGTAATCAAACTTTTTGATGGAAGCTCATCACCAAATAAAAGGTATTTGTTATTTATGTTTATTCCATCTTGTTTTTGAAATGATTTTTCTGTTTGAATATCTGTCATTTTTTTTTTAAATGATTATATTTAGATACGTGAATTTTTTAATTAATTGATTTAATAATTAAATAAAAAAAATTATTTATTTTTTAAATTTCAATAATTGTTATTAAATAATTATTTAATATATTTTTTTATTCTTCATTTATGATAATTTTTTTAAAATATTAATTTACTTAAAATAAAATGAATGTTTTTAAATAAAAATTTTTTTTTTATTTTTGATTATTTTTTTCAATTAATTTTTAAAAAATGATTAACCAGATTTAAATAATAAAACTGCAATTTGACCTAAATAAAAATAAATAAAATGTTTAGTTTCATGAGTAACATAAGAACCAAAATTTCTACCAACAACACAATGCCAAGTTGGATTATGTTTTCTATCAAATTCTTTTTTAATATAACAAGCAATATCTTTTTCAATATTATATGAATCAATTGCTTTAGTAGCAACATTAATTGCATCTTGTTGCATATCTTCAGTCATATCACTATTTTTTATTATTGCTTTTCTTTCTTTATCCATTTTAATCTTATTTTTTTTTTATTATGTTATTTATTCTTTTTATTCTAATTTATTTTAATAACATATATGTATTATTTTTCTTTTATATTAATTAATTATTAATTATTTATTTTGCCTGATTTATTTTTTAATTTATTTTAAACATTGCTTTAAGAAACAAATGATTAGATGGAAATTGTTCATTTGGTAATCCTATATTTTCATCTATTTTTATATCACTTTTTTTTTCTTCTGCAAATATTAAATTACCATAATAAAAAATATAATCTAAAATCTTTTTATCAATTCCATCTCTTACTTGAAATGAAGTATATTCTAATTTATTATAATCAAATACACTTTTCATTCCAAATTTTTCTAAATTAATTATTGATTCATTTTGTGGCTCAGCATTAAAATCTCCTACTAAAATAATGTTTTGATTATTTAATCCATTATCTTTTATATATTGTAAAATTTCATTTATTTGAATTAATCTAATATTTTCATTTTCTTTTTTAGCTTTTAAATGAGAAACAATTAAATAAAAAGTCTCTTTTGTTTTTATTTCTTCTATTGTTGAAACAATAAAAATTTGTGGTGATAATGATTCAAATTTATTTTTATTTTCTGTTAATTCATTATCATTTCCATGAAATTTTATTTTTTTTTGTTCAATTAATAAAAATTTATCTGGATTTATTCCAATATAAATTCCCATATATTTATCTAATCTTTCATAAAAATTTCCAGTATATTTAATTTTTAATGCATCAATAATTTCTTTTTTAAAATTATTAAAATTATCTATTTCATCTAAAATTAATATATCTGGATTTTCTTTTTTTAATATTTCTTTTATTAATTTTTTCCTATTTTCCCATTTTAAAAATTTTTCTTCTACGTTAGGAAATATTTGTTTTGTTGATAATTTATTAGATAATATATTCCATTGAAGAATGGAATATCCATTTGAATTTGAACATTGACATTCAAATAATATTCCCATTTTATTTTTTCAAATTTTTTAAGTTAAAAAAAATTATATATTTAAATATTTTATTTTTTTAAAACGTTTTTTTTATTGAATAAAATGATTAACAATTAAAATTAAAATTAGGAAATCTTGAATTTAGAATAATTATTTTTGTATATATATTCTAAACTTATTTTTTCATAAATATCCTTTCTACAAATATCTATTACTATTTTATTTTTATTTTTGTTATAACAACGAGGAACAAGGAAAAATTGATAAATTTTGAGATAAATTTTTTTGATGTCCAAAAAATTATTAATTTTTAATAAAAAATTATCAATATTATTAATATTACTATTTTCGTTTATATTACTATTATTGTTTTTTTCTTCTTTATTAACGATTTTATTTTTTATATTATCTTCATTATCATTACTTTTATTATTGCCATTTGGTTGTTTTTTTTTTTGTTTTTTAAAAGTAATTTCAATATCTTTTAATTCAATATTTTCCTCCTCATTTTTATTTTCAGTATTATTTGTTAATTTAATTTTTTTTGTATGTATTTTATTATCATTAAAAAAAATTTCATTTATCATATCAATAATAATCATTCTTCTACTAAAATAAGAAAGAATAAATTGAAATAAAATATTTAAAGTACTTATTGCAGAAAATATATTTGATAAAATTGTTGGAAATTTTGTATATTTTCTTTGATATTTATATTCAATTGCTCCGGCTCCTATTTCTAAAGAAAATAAAATAGAAGAATCATCTGAAAGATCAAATTGAATATCTTCACTCATATATGAAGTTTTATTTTTAATATTATTAAAAAATATCCCATCATCTGAAAAGTATGTAATTAAAGAATATGTAAATAGATATTTTTTGATTTGAGACAGTGTAAGTGAAAAGATTTTAAATCTTAATTTTTTTTCTAAATTGTTTTCTCTATTAAAATGGTTAATATAAGTTTCTGGATATATAAATACTATATTTGAATTTAATAATTGTGATTCTATTTCTGTATCAGATTTACATTTATTTGGGAATTTACATTTTTCAATTATAAAAAATAAAGAAGAATAAGATTTGTGTAATAATTTACCACTTAATAAATATTCTGATAAATTATTTTGAGGGCAGAATGCATTTAAATTTTTCATCACTGATAAATCAATTTCAATATCATTTGAAATATTTTCATTAATTATACATTTTTCTAATAGAATTGGAACAAATTGGAATTTATTATTTGAAATATCATATGATAAATAAACCATATATGGGTTTATTATTGAATTATCAAAAATTGGAGCATTTGAATTTGAAATAATAAAATAAAAAGGAATTTTGTCTAATTTTATTTCAATATCTGATTTAAATGTTTTTGTTTCAATAACTGAAAAGTTTTTTCTTTTTAATAATTCAATAAATGAATTTAAAAAAATTGAAATTCCTAAAAATATCATAAAGATAGTAAATAATAACCCTAAAACAGATCTAAATTTCCTTTTAGATTTAAATCTTAAGGGGAAAAGTTGAGTAAATATATCAATTTGATACATAAAAAAACTTCTTTAGATTTTAAAAACATTTATTATAAAATTATTTAATTTAGATTTTTAAATAAAATAAAAAAATATGGTTAAAAAAAATAATCAAAGACCACTTTCTTGTCCAGAAATTTTTATTATTTTTATTGCAATTTGTATGGGTATCATATGTATAAAAGAAACAGTTTCAGATAGTTTTTATTCTTTAATAAAAAATCAAAATTTTTTAAATAAAAATTCTATTAAAGAATCAATTATATATAAATCAATAGAATTAGAAAACAAAAATATTCTTATTATTATAAATAGTATAAATGAACAATTAGAATATGAATCAAATATAAATTTAAATAAAATTATTAATCAAACTATTAATATTGAAAAATATGAAAAAGATTCTGAAGGCTTTGATATATAATAAAAACGAAAAAAATATTAATCAAATATATATATATATATCTATGGTTGAAATTTTTATTTTTATTGGTAAAGATTTAAAAAGTATTTATTTAAATAATGATATTAATTTTTAAAAATATAATCATAAAATTAAAAAAAAATTAAAATTTAAAAATAAATAAAAAGTTCTTATTATAATAATTGAATTAAAAAATAAAAAAATAATAAATATATATACAAAGATTATTATTATGATATAATCATAAAAAATAAATAAATACTGATATTTTTTCTTTATTTATCTTCAATTTGAAGATTTGTAGTAATTTTAGTAAAAATTTCATTTTTTAATTTTTTAAGTTCAATTCTAACATCATTGTTTTCATTATTAGTAACAGTTTTTAAAATAGGAATTAAATCTAATAATGCAGAATCATTTTTATCTTCACCATAAAAATTTTTTATAAAAATTCCATTTTCTTTTTGTAATTGAAAATTTTGAGGAGTATTTTCAATAATAATAACTTTAGATAAATCTCTACCTAATTTACTTAAATCTTTCACAAAAACATTTTCTAATATAACACAATGTTGTCTATATAATCTTTTATCAAAAAAATTTTTTTTATCAATAATATTTAATATAGGATCAGCATATTCTTGTGTTCCAGCAGTAAAAACAACTAATTCAAATATTTTATTCATTTCAGTTAAAAATTTAAGTAAAAATGGTCTTGGTATTAAAATACCTTTTCCTTGTTCATTTATATGAAAACTAATTAATGTTTCATCTAAATCTAATACTAATGTAAATTTTTTACCTCTATTTATTCTTTTTGATAAATATGGAACTGTTATTGAATCTGCATTATTATTTTCAACATTTGTTGCAAATGTTACAAAACTTGCTCCTGTTTTTACACAATCTTGATTTATTTTCTTTCTAAAATATTCATTTAAAGTATTTATTCTTATTCTAGATACATTTTTAAAATAATAATTTAATGTTGAAGAATTTATTTTACCACTATTATAATGATATGAATAAGTTTTAATTACACTTTTAATTATATTTGAAATTGAATGATTACCTTTTTTTAATTGATTTATATGTTCATTTTTTAATATTATATGATTTGATTTTGATTTTATTATATTTTGTAATTTATTAATCCAAATATTTCCATGTAAAGTGTCAGCATTTATTGTTGATAAAACATAATCACAAGTTATTAAATAATTTTGATGAACTTCTCTTATTAAATTTATTAAAGAATTTAAAGTAGTTTGACCAATTTTATTATCTTTAATAATTTCATAAATAATAATAATTGATAATAATTCTAAAACTGAAGTTTCATGTGCAATTTGATGTGGAATTGATATTGTTTTTGGAAAGAATATTTCAAATTTTCCACCAAATGTTGTATAAGTATAAAAATTCCACCATTCAATACATAATTTTGATAATGAATTTATATTAGAAAAATTTTCTGATATATGAAATAATTTTTCTTCAAGAACTATTAAATCTTCTAATTGAATTACAGTACTATTTTTAAAGTTATTATTTTGATTAATATCACTTGTTGATGATGATGAATTTAATATTTTTGAATTTTTTAAAATTTCTTTTTTTAATATATTACTTTGGCTTGAACTTTGTTTTAATCGTCCACCATCTTCTATTACATTACCTTCAGTATAAGATGTATATGTATTAGAATTATTTCTATTATTTATATTAGGATTTGTTATTGAATTTGTATTATTTGAAAATTTTAATTTAGGATAATATTTTTTTGTATTATCATTATCTACAAAATTCTTAATATCACTCATATTATTTCTTATACTATTATTAACATGTTTTAAATTATTATTAAAAATAGTCTTTCTTGAACTTCTAAATGATTTATATGAAGGACTATTATTATTTATTTCTGTATTTGAAATATAAGGAGATTTATAATTATGAGAACTTAAAGGGTTTTCAACTTTATTTTCTTCAGTATAATTATAATTATAAGAATAATTATTATTATTTGAATTTGAATAATTGTTACTTGAAGAATTAGTATTACTATTATATGAAGTTTTTGAAGAATTTGGTCTTGTTGTTTCATTACTTTTATTATAAATATTTTTTTTCATTAAAATATCAAAATTATTATAAATTCTTTTTGAATAATGAGATGTTGAAAAAGAAATACATGATTTTTTATCACTCATACTTTCATTTGAAGCATTTGAATTTCTTCTTGAAAATTGTGGATGATTATTTAAAGATAATAATTCATCAGAAAGGTCTGAACAAAAAGATGTATCTGCTTTTTTTCTACTATCATATATTTGTATATTTGAATTATTATTTTCATAATTTAAATTTAAATCATTTAAATCATTTAATTCATTTATTTTATTTTCTGTATTTGTATGCTTAAATACATTTGACATCATAGCATTTAATGAACGACTTCTCTCTTTTGATGGAACAATATTTGAATAAATTAAATCAGAACTAGATTTTGAATTTGAATTTTTAGTATAAAGTTTTTGATTATTATCATTTTTTGGTAAATAACTATTTGATATTTTATTTTTTGATAATCTTTGAGCAAATGAAAGAAATTTACTTTTATCTAATGCTCTAATACCTGAATTCATTTTTTTAGTTTATAAAAATAATTAAATGTAAAAATTAATTAAATATATTTTCCTAAAATTTTAAAATATATAAAAATATATAAAAAAAAATTGAAAAAAAAAATTAAATAATTAAACAATTATTATATCCAAAAAAGTAATATTTTAATATATATAAATATAAAAATGAAAAAAATATTTATATATAATATTTTTATCTATCTTCCTCAGTTTTACAAATATTATAATAATACACATCATTATCAATATTAAATTCATCATTATGATCACCTCTTGTATATTTAGTGATTTTTTTTCCTTTTTTTCTCCTTACAATAATTTGAGGATATTTATTTATTGCAGGAGTTGGAATTGGGCATTCTTTTTTATTTTTAGGTTTACTAATTTCAAAAATATTTTTTAATATATCTTCTAAATTGCTAACTTTTTTTTGAGATTGTTTCAACTTTATTTTTAAAATTTCATTTTCTTCTTTTATCATTTCTAATTCTTTTTCTTTTTCTTTTAAATTATCTTCTATTTTTTCATTTGATATATCATTTTCAAATGCTATCAAATTTATATTATTTATTTCTCTACTAAGATCTTTAAATGCTGATTTTTCACTTATTGAAGTTGAAGAACTTGTATTTGTATGTTGGAAATTAGTTTTTCTTTTATTTGATTTGTTTTTATTTGCAGTATAAAATAATCTTTTATTATTTAAACTTTTATTTATTATATTATTATTTTTTTTTTCTAAATTCATTCCTTTTAATCTTTGATTTATATATTTTTTTATTGTTGAATTTGATCTATAGATTGAAATATCATCATATAAAGATTTTATTTTCAGAATATCAATTTTAAGTTTTGTATTATTTTTTTTCATTTTGAATTTTAAATTAAATATTAATTCTCTATAAATAACAAAATGAATAATAAAATAATTATTTTTCAATAAAAAAAATAAAAGATAATAATAAAAACATAAGTTTATTAGTTTATTTTATTTTATTTTTTTTAAAATCTGTATAATTATTTTCCAGTTTTTTTATTTTTTCCAGCTTCTTGATTAATTTTAATATAATCTTCTCTTTCTTTTTTTTGTTCATTCAAAAACTTTCTCAAAATATCTCTATCAGGATCATAATTACTTTTATCATCATCATCTTCTTTTTTCTTTATCTCAGTTATAATAAGAGGAGCACTTTGATTAACATTAATTTTTGACATTCTAGAAATTCTTGATAGAGTAGTAAGTAATCTATTAGTTTTTCTTTGTTTAGTAATTCTCTTTGTAACTTTTCTTTGAGTAGGTTTTAATGCTTGACTTCTTGCAAGTGTATTTTCTTTTTCCATTTGTTTTCCTTTTTCAGCCATTATATTTAAAAATTCTGTTTTAGAATGTAATAAAAATAAAATATCAAATTTTTTTGATGATTTTTGAAGGAATTTTGAATAATCTTTTATTGCTTTTTCTTCTTCTTCAGTTAATATTATTTCTTTTGGTTCATCTTCTTTTTTTTCTTCACCTTCTTCACCTTCTTTATTATCTTCACCTTCTTTTTTTTCTCCACCTTCTTCACCTTCTTTATTATCTTCACCTTCTTTTTTATCTTCACCTTCTTCACCATTATTATTTTCTTTATTTTCTTCACCTTCTTTATTAGTTTCTAAATTAGTAGTTAAATTATTATTTTCTTCATTTTTTAATATAGGAGCATCTTTCTTATCATGTTCTTCTTCTTCTAAATGTAATTCAACTTCTTCATCTTGATTATCATCATCACCTTCTAATTCTTTTAAAGCATTAATATTTTCAAGAACTTTAGCATAAGCTAAATTAACATTATTATGTTTTTCTCCAATATCATATAAATTCTTATTTAATAATTGTTCCTTTGCAATTAATTCTTTTTCATCATCTTCAACATGTGTAGTTGGAATAGTAGAAATTGATTTAGCATCTTCATTTATTTCTTCTTGTATAAGAACTTGATTTTTTAATTCAATATATTCATTTTTTAAATTATTTAATTCTTCATTTAATTGTATTTTCTTTTTTTCAGTTTCAGCAACTAATTTACAATAATAATTATATCTTTTATTTCTTAATAAAACAGTTTCAACTAATAAATCTAAATTCTCAGTTCCTGTTATATCTCTTATTTCTTCAAGTGTTGCTTCCATTTTTTCATTTGATTGAATTAATTCACTCATTTTTTCTCTTAAATATTGATTGTATAAAACTAATAAATGTAATTCATGTCTTTTTTCTACTTCTTGTTTATCTTGAGAATCATTTTTTGCTTCTTGTGCAATTTTTTTTTGTTTTTCTTTTCTTTCATCTGCTGATTGTATAAACATATATTTTTGTTTTATTATTGTTTCATAATATTGAATTATTAAATCATTTTCATTTTTTGAATATTTATTTTTTAATTGTTGACTTTCTATTTGAGAATGTACATCGTTTTTTTTTTGACGAATTGTATTTTCATTAAATTTTGCTTTTTGTAATTTTTTATCTAAAATTTTTCCTTTGTTTTCTACATCAAGAATTTCTTTTTGAATTAATAAAATATCTTGATTTAATTTATCAACATTTTTTTGTAATGTTTTTTTATTATAATTTTCTTCTGCTTTTCTTCCATTTTTTAATTTAATAACTGATTTCATTGTATCAATTGATTCTTTATTTTCTTTTGCTTTTTTTTTTGTTTTTTCATCCATTCCTTGTAATGCTTTTATTTTCTTATCTAAAAGTTCTGTTTGTTCTTTCTTTATATTTGATTCACGAGTTAATTTGTCATATTCAGATTTTTGTTGAATTAATAAATCTGTTAATTGATCTACTTGACTTTGAATTAAAAGACCAATACTTTCCATGTTTGATGCAAGTAAATATTGCTTTTTTTTTGAAGTCAAATAACGGCTTCCTCCTTGGTTTTCATCATTATATGTTGATACATTTTTTTCTTCTTCAATTTCAGTTTCCATTTTATTTTTTTATTTTTTTTTGTTTTTTTTGTATTATATATTCATTTAATAGATCTAAATTGTTATTTTTTTTATTTTAGTTTTAAATAATCATTAAATTAAAAAGTGATTATTTATTGATTTTTTTTAATTATATTTATAAATGTTTATTTAAATAAGCTTTGTTTTTAAAATTGATTTAGAATTTAAAAAAACGTTTTTAAAAGATAATAAAATTAATTATATTTTGTTTATTATTATAGATATTAAAAAATTCAATTTTTAATTTATTGATATATAATTATGTTATTAATGCTTTTTTTACCTATTTAAAAAGAATTATCTCATATTTTTTATGTACAATTATTTTTTAAAATCTAATATTTATAAATTATTTTTTAATTTTTCAACTGGATTAAAAATTAAAAAATGATAAAAAATAAATAATTTTGATTAATCAAATATATATTTACTATCAAAAAAGAAATATTTAAAATCATTAAAAATGAAACATAGTAAAGCATATTTAAATAAAGAAGATCAAGAATACTTTGGAAAATATTGGACAGAATATTCAAAAGGAAATCAAATACAATTTGAGACATTTAAAGAAATAATATTATCAAATAAAAAAATAGACAAAACAATAGCAGGAAATATGTTAAAAGATATAAAAACAGCTTTAGAAAAAAAAAGTGGAGGTCAAATAATAAATATAAAACAAGATGATTATTACAATTATATTGAACAAATTAAAAGAGAACAAGATCAAGAATACAATTCAAATGATCCAGAAATGAAAACTTTATTTGAAAATTTAGCAGGGCCAGAACAAGATTATGTATATAAAAAAAAATTATCTGATATTATTAATGTTTTTGAATTAAATATTGATTTAAATGAATTTTTTGCTCCTATTAAAGGACAAGAAGAAATTAATTTTAATGAATTTTGCTCTTTATTTACTACAAATACTGCTTTAGAAAGTCAAGCTTTACAAACTTTTTATTCTATGTTTAATAATTTAGATGAAGAAGAAAGAAAAGAAGAAATTGAATTAAGATCTATTAAATTTCCTGTTAATTATGTTCCTCATTAATATTAAAATTTTTTTTGTTTTAAATTGAAATAAATGTAACTGCATAAAAATAATTTATTATTTTAAAATAAGAATTTAATTATATTTATTTTTGAAATTTTTATTTTAAATTTTATTACTAGATGTAACAATATTTAATATAATTATAAAAAAAAAACTATTATTAAACCATTTTACAAATTGATTATATAATAGAATATATCATATTTGAATTATATTTATTATCATCTAACTTATATATATAAACGATTAATCTTATTAAATAATAAGAAAAAAATAAAAAAACATTTTTCATATATTTCTATATTGATGATATACTATCAAAAATTGCTAAAAGTTTATTCATCATATAACCAATTCCTGCATTTGTTTTAACAGAAATTTCAAAAAATTCTAATTGATGTTTTTCACAATAACTTCTAATTTGAGTACTAGATTCAATGAAAGGAGTAGAATCAATTTTATTACCAATAATAAATATATTAGAAAAATTATGCGAATACATTACAACTTTATTTTTTAATTCTTTTTTAATAAATTTTTTTGCTCTTAAAAAACTACCTAAATTAGTAACATCATAAAATAAAAAAATAAAATTAGACTTTGCATATAAAGTAGAATAATCTTGTTGATATTCTTGTTCACCTGGAGTAACATCAAAATTTAAAACATATCTTTTATTATTATAAGTCATAACTTTTGAAATTGTTTCTATAAAAACTGTTGGAATATATAAATTTTCAAATCTATTTTCTGCTAATTTTATTACAAATGAACTTTTTCCACTTTGTTTTTCTCCTATTAATACTATATTTATTTCTCTTTTACCTTTTAATATTGATGAACTTTGATATATTATTTCAAAATTAGAAGGATATCTATATAATGATATATCTGTTTCATTTTGATTTAAATTATCTGATTTTTTTGTTTCTTTATAATTTATATTTTTTTTTATTTTATTTTCATTGTCTTCATTATCAATTAATATGTTTTCATTATTTTGTTCTTCTTTTTTTTGTTTATTTTTATTTTCATTATTCTCTTTTTCAGTTTCTTTTTGTTTTATAGTGTTTTGTTTATTTTCATTTTTATTTATTTCTTCTTTTTTTTCAATTTTTTCTTCTTTTTTTTCATTTTTTTTTTCTTCTTTTATTTCTGTTTTTTTTTCATCCTCATTTTCTTTTTCTATTTCTTTTTCATTATTATTATTTTTTTTATTTTCATTATTAATTTTCTCTTTTTCTTTATTAATTAGATTTTCATTTTTTCTTGTTTTATTGTTTTTTTTATTTTTTTCTTTATTATTCTTGAAATTATCATTCTTTTCATCTTCATTTTGAATATTTTCAATTGACTTTTTTTTTTTATGATTTTTTTTTATATTTAATTCATTTCCTATTGTATCAATTTCATGAATTTTTTCATTTTTTATATAATTTGTATTTTCATAAATAGGTGTATCATCTTTTTGAGTAATTCTTTGATCATCATTAAATCCATTTAATTTAATAATAGAATCTTCAACTTGATCAATTATTTCATTTATATTATTATTTTTATTATTTGATATTATTTTTCTATTATCAAAACATCCACAGGCACCCATTTAAAATTTATTATTATTTTAATTTATATATTTTAATACTTTTAACAAAAGATAATAAAAATGAAAATATGTTTTAATTATCTAAAAATTTCAAGATTAAAACTAAAAGATTTGAAATATTATTATTTAAACCTAAATTTAAAATTAAATTAATAAAATTATTTAATTAAAACTTTAATATAAAAATAAAATCATTTTCATATCAATTATGGAATTGATTAAAAAATAAAATAATGAAAATTAAGAAATAACCTTTTTAAGAAAAAATATAAAAACAATATAATAGTTTATTTATTTTATTTGTTTAAAATATTTTTATTATTTTAATTAATAATTATTGAAAATATAAAATCCTTATATTATAAAATTATTATATATTGAATTATATAATGTGTAAAAAAATTAAGAATGTTAAATTACCAAAACTTGTAAAAGGAACAAATGTAGGATATGAAATATCAGAAATAAAAAACACATCTACTCAAGATTTAAAAAATATATTAAATTTAATTACTAATTATTTCAACAAAAAAACAAGACAAAAAACTCATAATTCGAATTTTAAAAATTTATATTTAAGAATTAAAAAAGAATTAAAGGAAAGAAAAGATATTGAGATAAAATTAAAAAAATTAACTCTAAAAAAAAAAATGATTCAAGAAGAATCATTAAGTTTAGATGAGATTATAATACCTGATTTTTTAAATGATAAATCAATGTTTATTTCATCAAATTCTTCAAGTTTATTTTTAGAGTCAAGCTTTGAAGAAATGTATTTAAAAGATGAAATTGAAAGACTAAATCATGAAAAAGAAGAAATAATTAATGAAATGAATACTTTCAATCAAAATTATAAAGTAGACAAAAAAAAAGAAAAAGATTTAAATAAAGAAATAGAAAATGAAGAAGAAAATATTTTTAAATCAAATATTATAAATTATGATGATAATTTTTTCATGAATTTTAGTCCAATTAAAGATCAAGATTTTGATATAGAAACCGATATGAATATTTTTTATGATATTAATTCAATGAATAATGAAAAAGAAGAAAAAAAAAATTTATTTGGAGAAAATAAAGAAATCCTTATTCAAGATATTTAAAATACAAAATTTTCGAACATTTGATTTTGTATTTATCATATATATAATAATAATATAGACTTTCTTTGAGTGTGATAAATAAATATATGGAAATACCATTTATAATATTATTGAAATTATTAAAAATAATTATCAATAATATTTGTTGTATTTACCAGATCAAATTGATAAAAATATCAAAATATTATTGTTATTTTTAATATTAATTTTATTGTATAAATAAATAAAAATAATTTGAAAAAAATAATCTTATATTTTTTTTCATTAATAAAAGAATAATGAATAAAACAGATAATTAAGATAAAAAACATATTAAATAAATAAAATTAAAAAATAAAAATGAATAAGTATCAAATATTTGAAGTAATAGGTGATGGAACCTATGGAACAGTATATCGTGGATTAAACATAGAAACAAATGAAAGTGTTGCAATTAAAAAACTAAAAGATAAAATAGTAAGTTGGAATGAATGTATAGAAAAAAATGAAGTTCAAATATTAAAAAAACTAAATCATGAAAACATAGTAAAATTACATGAAATAATAAGAGAACAAAACAGTGATGTTTCATTAATTTTTGAATATTGTGGAATTAACTTATATGAATATATAGAAAAACATAAAAAACAAAGAGAAAAAATTCCTGAATTTAAAATAAAAAAAATAATATATCAAATATTAAAAGGATTAAATTATTTACATCAAAATGGTTATATGCATAGAGATTTAAAACCAGAAAATATATTTATAAATGAATCAAATCTCCAAATTAAAATAGGAGATTTTGGTGTAGCAAAAGAAATACCAAAATATAAAAATATTCCATTAACTGATTATGTTTGTACAAGATGGTACAGAGCCCCTGAATGTGTATTAAAAGGAGTTAATTATAATTATAGTATTGATGTCTGGGCTGTTGGTTGTATTATGATTGAATTATATAATTTAAATCCTATTTTTCCTGGTATTGACGAATTTGATCAATTAAATAAAATTTGTAATGTTTTAGGTACTCCTAATTTTAATGAATGGCCTGAAGGTTATAAATTAATTCAAAAATTAGGAATGAAATTTCCTATTTGTAATAAAGCTAATTTAATGAATATTGTTAATGATGCTTCTGAAGATGCTATTACATTAATTAATGATATTTTTCAATATGATTCTAATAGAAGACCTAATTGTAGACAATTGTTAAATTATGCTTATTTTAGTGAGTTTAGACCTAATACTTTTTCTTATGGAAATAGATATAATAGTTCTACTAATGTTAGAAGTGAACAAAAATTTGATGATAATTTTATGAATAATGATAATCGAGGAAATAATTTTTTAAATAATAATTTTTCACCTACTAATAAAGGAAATTTTTCTGTTTATGAGAAAAATTTTATGAGAGATGATGTTGCTAAAAATAATAGAGATTATATTAATAATTTAAATTATAGAAATTATTTAAATCATGGAAGTGTTATTCCAGATTTAAATTCAATTTTTGGAATTTCTCAATATAATTCAGTTAATAATATGGAAAATAATAATAATAGTAGTAATAGTAATAATAATATTTTTAATGGTGTTTATAATCAATATAATTATAATAGAAATAAATTCTCTAATCAAAATAATATGTATGGAAATAGAAAAAAATATTCAAATAATTTTTATAATGGATTTAATGATAATTTCTTTAATAATTTTGGTGATAACAATTATAATAATTATAAAAGTAATTTTCCAAATCGACCTTCATTAGGAAGTATTTACAATTTTTGAAATATATTAATATAATAAAAAAAGTTTTTTATATATTTGTATTTATTTATTTCTTAATATTTTAAATAAGAATCTATATGAATTTTTGAATAAAAAAAAATAAAAAAATTAAAATTTTTATTTTTTATTTATTTAAAAAATGAAAGCTCAATGTTATGTATTTTTAATATAAATAATTTTTATAGTCAACAATAGAAAAATCATTAATATTCAATGATTGTACAGAAACAAATAAAATAAATAAAGCAATAGAATATTTACAAAGAACAATTCCATCAAAAGAATCAGAACCTTCAATAATAGTTAATAATGTAATTGAAAATAATACTATTTTTAATAAAGAAAGTCCAGAAGGTTTAACTAAATTACTTTTAGAAAATAAATTTTTAGATTTAAAATGGGAAATTGTTTTTGATGATTCTTCAAATAAAACTGCTAATATTTCTCAAATTAAAATTCATGTTAAAATTATTTATTTAAATTTAACAACATTGAAAAATGAATGTTTATTTTTTATTTTATCTGAAAAAGAATTTTCTGATTTATTATTAGAAATTCAATCACTTCAAAAAAATTTTTAGTTTCAAATATAATTAATAATTAATTAATAATAAAATTTTTTTCTTTAAAACTATTTAACACATCTACTAAAAAATAAAAATAAAAAAAAGTAAAATGACCAACAATTATTCTTTTTAATCCTTTATTAATAATATATATAAGATTTTATAAATTAAATTTTAGTTTTTTTTTTTTATATATTTATTTTTTACCAGAATTAAATTTAGAATTATTATTCATCATCATTTGATTATTCATCATAAACATTTGATTTTTATTTAAATTATATTCCATCATTTTTTGTTGTAAATACAATTTTTTTAATTTAGGAACAGTATTTCTTAAAATATCAAATAAATTAGAAGGCATGAAAAATAAATCAGTTTGAAAATCACAAATACTAATATTTTCAAATTTATTTCCATATCTAATTTGTTCACCTAAATAATAAAATAATTCTTCAGAATTAAAATTAAAAACGACTTTATTATTTCTCATTAAAATCCAATTTTTATCAAATAAATTTTTTTTAACAATTAAAGCAGGTTTTTCTAAAAAAATTGATGGATTATATTTAGAAAAATCATCATTAAAATTATTCAACATAGGATCATCTTCTTCATCATCATCATCATTTTGAAAATTCATATAATTCATATGATTCATCATAGTATAATTAAAAGGAACTGATAAAGTTGGATTTGTCATAAAAGGATTTTGCATATACATTAATGGATTTATCATTGGAATATTCATTTGAGGATTAATCATTTGAATTTTTGGTTTGTCATTTTGATTATTATTATTATTGTTATTATTTTGTTGATTTAAATTTTGGAAATTTTGATTATTTTGATTTTGGGAATTTTCATTTTTTGGTTTTTTTGTTTCTATAAATGTTAATGATGCCGTTTCTGCTTCTATTATGTTATTTTGAGTTTTTGGATTTATTAAAATGTTTTTTTTTGGTGTTTGTTTTTTTTCTTCTTTTAATTCTTCTTTTTTTTCTATTTCTTTTATTTCTTCTTTTTTTATCATTAATGTATTTTTTTCAGATTCTTTTTTTAATTCTTCTTCCTCATCTATTTCATTTATATTGTTATTTGATGGTTCTTTTGTTAATTTCTCTTTGTTACTTTGTATTTGAGCAAAAAATTGAGTTGGATTTGTTAAATCGTCATCTTCATCATTCATGTCATCTTTTTCATCTTCGTTTAATTCTTCTTTATCTTCATTACTTTTTTCCTCTTCTTCTTTTTTTACTTTTTCATTTTCTGTTTTAGTTTCTTCTTTTTCTTTTTCTTGTTTTTCTTCAAAATCATTTTTAATTTCTTCATTTTCATTTTTATTTTTAATTTCTTTATTCATTTCATTTTTATTTTCTTCATTTTCATTTTTAATTTCTTCTTTTTTGTCTTTATTTTCTTCTTTAATTTCATTTTTATTTTCTGCATTAATTTCTTTTTTATTTTCATCATTTTCTTTTTCATCATTTTTAACTATTTTTGTTTTATCTTTTGGACTAAAATTAATATCTTCTTTTTTCTTTTTAATTTTATTTTTAGATGTTTTTGAATTTAATACAAATGTAACTCTTGGAAAAACATTATAATTTTTTCCATAATAATCATAAAAACAATCATTTTTATTAAATTTAGAATTATAAATTACAAGATCTGGAACAGTAGATTTATTACTTATAATATATTTGGCATATTTTCCAGAAATATCATAATATTCTTGCAGAGGACTCATAACTTTATATGAGTCTAAACAATTTTGAATATAATTATCCAAAGCTTTATAATCTTTAAATCCTTTTACTTCTCTTCTTCTCATGAAAGGTTTATTCATTTATATATTTCAAAATAATTAAATTTAATTTTTCTTTTGATAAATATTTAATTTATTATTATTATTCATCATTTAATGAAAAAAATAAAAAAATAATAAAATAAAATAGTTTTTCAATAATATCAAACAGAATTAAATATTAAAAAATTATAAAAATTAAAAAAATAACTTTTCTAAATTTAAGTTATAAAAAAATTAAAATAAAAAAAAAAACAACTAATAAAAAATGGAATTTAATTTTAATTGTGAAGAAGCATTAGACTGTGATCAAAATGGTTTTGCAATTTTAGAAGGAACATATAAAAATAGAATTCTTCCAGGATTTATTTTATTTGTTACAGAAATTTTAGATAAAATGGGATTAGCATCTTCACAAAGTCAAAATTTAACAACAATATCAACTTCATTTCTAAAGTTTTATGAATCAAATCATAGAATTGTAATTAAAGCACAACAAAATAAAGTTTTAGGTTTTATAAAAGTAGGAACTAAAAAATTATATGTTAGAGATAGATATTATAATTATCATAATGTTTCTCCTTTATGTGTCATTGACTTTTATGTTCATGAATCTTGTCAAAGAAATGGAATTGGAAAACAATTATTTGATTATATGGTTAATTTTGAAAGAAAATATCCTGAAGAACTTGCTTATGAAAACCCTTCTAATCAATTAATTAATTTTTTACAAAAACATTATAATTTAGTTAATTTTGTTGAACAAAATAATAATTATATTGTATATGATGAATTCTTTAATCATATTCAAAATAATTTAACTAATGATAATAGTACTTTTAGACAAATAAGAGCAATTTCAGGAAAGCCTAATTCAAATAATTATAATATAAATGATAATTATGATAATTACAATTATGATAATAATAATAATAATAATAATAATAATAATATGGATAATAATATTAATAATAATAATAATTTTAACAATGATTATAATAATGAACAAAATTATCAACAAAATGATTATAATGTGAGTAGAAGTCAAAATATTAATAGAATGAATACCCCTATAGTTAATGCTGGTCAAAATTTAGTTTATAATAATGCTTTTGATAATAATGTTATTGATAAAAGTGTTTATAAAGAACCATATTATGGATTTAAAAAATATTTTTTTAAAGGAGGTGACACATTATCTCATGATAATATATATTCAAAAAAGAAAATAAATATGATAAATGATTATTTAAATTCAAATACAAAATCTCCAAATGAATATTTAAAAGAACAATTTAATTATCAAGAAAATTCAATAGCAAATTCAAATGGAAGATTAAATCAATTAATGAATAAAATATCAGATTTATCCCCATCTATAAGATATGATTATGATCAATTATATAATAAAAGAAATCAATTTGCAACAGTTTTTGATGATAAAAAAATAGTAGAAAATAATTATTATTCTCAAAGATACAATAATGAAGCAATTAAAAAAGGAACAATTAATAGAAATGAATATAGAAATAGTACATATGGAATTATTGATGGAAAACAGTCACCTTTAAATTTACAAAGTTATAGTCCTTTTAGTAGATTTGGTAAAGTTTATACTAATATTCTTCCTACTACTTCTTCTAATTATGGTAATTATTATAATAGTAAAGATTTAAAATTTGGAGAACAATTTCCTAATAAACTTTATTATTAATTTTTATGGTTATATATTATTCTTATTATTAAAAATATTTATTTTTTAATTTTTTTATTTATTTTTTTATGAAAATAATAATTTTCTTTAAATGGGTTTAACTATGTGTATTGGTGAAAATATTAAAATAAAAAAAGAAATTATTAACCATGATATTATTGAACAAATACCAAATGAAAAAAGTGATGATAATAATAATAAAATTAATAATAATAATATAAATGGAACAATGGAAACAAAAAATGAAAATGATAAAAAAGATAATGAAGGTGAAATCATGTCAGTAAACAGTATAATACCAGAACAAAAACTTCATTCTAAAAATAATAATGAAATAATGTTTATAGGAGATTTAGAACAATTTGAAAATAAAAAATCAATATCATCTTTTGCAACATTAACAAGACTTAAATTAAATTTTTATGAAAATAAAGCACAATTTATTTCAATGAGAAAACCAACTTCTTCATTGAATTTAAATAAAATGTTAAATGCAGATTTAATGAAAGATAATGAAAATAAAATATTACTTTGTATTACTTTATTAGAAAATGATGAAAAAAAAATATATCAAACTAAAACAAAACAATTATTATTTAAATGGTTATGCTTATTAAATTATTTCATTCCATTAAGTCAAATGGATTAAACAATATAATAATAATAAATTTAATATATATTAAAATAAATATTTTAATTATTAATTCAAAAAAAAAATTAAAAAAAAAAGAAATTTAAAAAATTGAATAAATGGATAATCCAAAATTAATATTAAATTTTGATATTAATAAAACATTAATTTTAGGAGATAAAATTCAATCTCAATCATTAGAATCGAGTTTATTAACATTAATATGTGAAGAACCTTTAGGAATAATAGATGAAAATAAAAATGAATGGATTATAAAAGAAGAAAATTTATTTAATGATAATCCAAATGAAGATTTATATTCATATTCTGAATTTTTAAGAAAAATATTACCAAAAAAAAATCCAAATGAAATACCAGATAATGAATCAAGATTAAAATATAATGGAGAGATTAAAAAAAAAAGAAGAGAATTCACTGATAAATTTATTGATAAAAATTCACCAGGTGAATATTTTCATAATAATGTAATTGAAATATTAGAAAAATTAAAAATACCAGAAGAATTAAAGAATGATATTAATAATGGAAAATTTCCAGAATGTTTAAAAGATATATACAGTAATGGATATTTTTTTATTTTTAAATCATTTTTCAAATCACTAATCAAATTAAAAGAAAAAAATAGAGATTTTTCTATTATTTTCAGGTCTTTTGGTGGTGATATTTTAGATTTAATTAATGAATTTAATGAATTTTGTAAAGGAAATCATCCAATATATTATACAAAAAATAATATAGAAAAAGTATATTTTGATGGAACACATAATTCAAAAAATTACTTATTAAATAAATCACAATATGGAATAATATATAGATATTCAAAAGAATTAAAAGATATTTTCCTTGTAATAGGAACAACTAAAGTAATAAAACCTAAACCAAATAATATTTATGAAGCTTATAAAAATGATATTAAAGATAATAATGTTATTATTATTGAAGGAGGAAAAAATATTTATAATTATCTTTTGGAAAATTTTTCTAAAGGAAATTTTAATTCTTTTGCAATTCAAGATGATTATTCTATTTGGAGTGAACATGTTGAATTAAAAGAATATTCAAAACCTTTTTTAATTGATCCTTATAATAGAAATATTCATCAAATTTTTTTTGATGATAATATAACATATAAGAAAAAATCTATTGTTGATTGTAGAAATATAATTACTGGTCAAAGTATTTCAGATGATTTAATTAAAGATAAATATATTATTAAAAGTAATATTGGTGTTTTAGTTGATGATTATTATTTTTTTAATAAAATTTGTAATGCTGAAAAAAAAAGGAAAAAAGATTTTGATAATAAAAACAATAATTTAGATGAAAAAACAATTAGACTCAATAAAATTATCAATGAATCTTTAAATGCTTATTCTGATACTATTAAAGAGAATGAAAATATTTCATTTACAGATTTTATTAGTAATTTTATTTATGTCAATAAATTATATATTGATGAAGGAAAGTAAAAGAATAATTTAATTAATTTATTATTTAAAAATAAAAAATAAAATCAAAATTATAATAAATAATATTTATTATTTTCAATTTAAGTTTATTATATTATACATAATATACAAATTTTTAATAAATACATGTTAAATATAACTTAAACAACTCGATATTAATTTTTCAGTTCTCAATTTTATATTATCAAGTTTTTCTTTAATACTTATATTAAAATCATTTTTACTATTTTGTCTTATTATATTTATTGAATTAGTAGAAGATAAAGTTATATTCATCTCTGAATTAATTTTTTTTGGTATTTTTGGAATATATTTAATATTCTTAAATTTATATGAATAAGGTGGAAATATTGTTAATTCAGTTTTTAATAATCTATTTTCATTTTCAATTGTTGAAAAGTTATTATTTAGATTTGAAGTATTTCTGAATTTTCGAAAATTATATTTTTCTTCAATTTGATTATCACTAACATTATCAATATTAATTGTTTGAAATCCATTATCGATACTATAATTTGTATTATTTTTATTTTTTAAAGAAAATATATCTGAAAAATATTTTTTTCTTATTGAATACTTAATATCTTTTAATGAGTTATTTTGTTTTAAATAATGAAATTTTGATTCTTTTTTTTTCTTTATATTTAATTTATTTTCTAGTGTTTTAATTTTGTCTTCTAAAATTGAAATTTTTGCTTTTAATTCTTTTATAATTTCATCTTTATTATTTAAATAAAGATTAGTTGGGCTTTTAGATATTATATTTATAGATTTATTCTTTTTTAAATCACTAGATTTTTCAATTGTCATTAATTTGGTTTTAGTTTTTAAAAAATTCCCACTAGAATATAAATTAAAAATTGTTTTAAAGTTGTTATTTTTTAAAATAGACATTTATTATATAATTTAATAAAATAAAAACAAAAATTGCAAAAAAAAAAAATAAAATAATTTAAATATTTTTATATAAATCTATTTGTATAAAATGAATAATTTAAAACATTTACATTTTTAATAAAACAAATTTTAAATGAAAAAGCAAGATTTATAAAATAGCAAAATATCAAACAACAAAATAAATTTAGGACATAAAAATTTTAAAAAACACTACATTTTGAACAAAAACCACTTTTATTTATTACTTTTTCATCAGAATCACCTTCATTTAAAATTCTTGTTAGAATTAATAAATTTTTATTATTACAAACTAAACATATTCTCTCCTCTACAACATTTTCAATAGAAGAATTATTAGAAAAAGGTGGCATATCAAATTTTGGTTTAAAATCTTTTTTTTTACATTCTCTTATTTCATAACTGTTAAAATCATCTGCACTATTATTATTATATCTTAATTCATATTCTTTATCTTGAATAGTAATTTTATGTTTTGCATTATTAAAAGAATTTAAACCCCAAATAATAATATCTTCTACTTTTTGATTTGATTCTAATATTAAATTTGTTTCAAAATGAAAAGATTGTTCTCCTATTGTAATATAAAAATGAAGTTTAATATTATATTTTTTTGGATTTATATTTTCAATATTGTTTTCTTCATTTTCATCTCCATATAATTCTTTATCTTCCTTCTTTAAATCTTCATATTCTTTTTCTTTTGTTTCTAATTGACATAATTGAGAACCTATTTTGCTTTTTTTCTTTTTTGAATTTCCTATTTTTATTAAATTGTTAATAAAATTTTAATTTTACCATTATTATGTAATAGTTTTGAATATGTTTTTGATTTTGGAAAAATTGAATTTTTCTGTTCATCATTTTCTTTTTTCATTTTTTAATTATGTGATTTTTTAATTATAATTTTTTCAAAATTAATTTTATGATAAATCAATAATAATTATATGTTATATAATTATTATAAAATGTTATATATTATAATTTTTAAACACTAACTCTATTTACATTTTTTAAATATTTATACTTCAAAATAACACCAAATTTATATAAATTAATTTGAACATAATTCATTTAATATTTTTCTTATTATTTTATTATCTTTTAATATTAGATGAATTAATTTTCATTAAATAATTCACTTTTTTTCATTTGACATCTATTACAAAATAAACGAAATGAAAAATTTAAATTTTTACATTTGAACAACACCAATCACTTTTAAGTTCATCAACAATACTTTC
>JAEEGK010002800.1_pt1 | contig 43813 bp, 16 predicted proteins | sample 8958771 | NCBI WGS metagenome assembly JAEEGK01 (sample SAMN16246547, study PRJNA631951) | gut metagenome | biome: gut microbiome; feature: rumen; material: SC-attached | host: Bos | place: Iran: Karaj | collected 2018-10
ATTAAAAGAAGTTACAAAACCTAATACTTTAAATACAAAAATTTAAAAAAAAGAAGATGAATTAGAAGGACCTGAAAATATTCATTTTTCTTTAGTTGATTTAATTCAAAAAGGAAGAAAAAAAATGGAAGAAATTGTTGGAAATTTAAATAAAAATAATAAATGAAATTAATGAATTTATATATATATATTTATTTTAATCTATTTTTTCAATTATATTTGATTTATGTTATTAAATTTTATAATTTTTTTAGTTTAAAAAACTTAATGTATAAATTTATAAAATAAGTTATTATCTAAATAAGAAAAATGGAAAGATGAATAATAATATTTAAAATTTGAAATTAATTAAATAAGGTTATTAATATTTTCTTATATTATTATTTAAAATCAAAATTATATTCTATTTTTAAAATCTTTTATATAAATCCACTTTATTCAATAAGCAATCAAAACAAATATTATCTTCATAATAATAAATATCAATTTCCTAAATAAACATATTTTCAATAAAAAAATATATTAATTTTTTAAAATTATTTGAAAATTTAAATAAATGAAAATAAACAAATTACATAAATTAATATTTCTTTCTTTTATAATAACAATAACAATAACAATAATAATTTCATCAAAGAAAAAAAAAAAAGAAAGTTCAGAACTTCGTAAGACTCAATATTTAGAATACATAAATTATATATGTCTCCAATCAAATGATAATCTTCTTCCTTTATATAATGAAATATCATTTCCATATAAAGATAATATTTTAACAATATATAGTAAAGCTTTAATAGACTACATATATTCAGGAGATACAAAATATTTAAAAGATAAATATCTGACAAGAGTAAGTCGTTATTTAATAATATTACTTTTAATAATTATAATAATAATATCATATTTAATTTGTTGGATTTGTTGTTGTTGTCCTTGTTGTTGTTGCAAACAAAAAGAAGATGAAAATTGTTGTCGTCAATTTAGTCTTTTAATAGCAATAATTATGAGTGGAGCTTTAATTTCTTCTGGTTATTATGGAATGAGTATGGAATATAAAATTATGGGTAATATTAATGGATTAACTTGTTCAGTTTATAAATTTATCATAAATGTTTTTGAAGGTGATCAATGTTCAATGAAACCAATTTGGAGTGGTTTTTATCAGATTAGTGATAGTATTCGAGAAACTGATAATATCATTAATAATGTTGTTTCTATTAATAAAAATCTTATTAAAAATGATATTGAGAAAGTTAATCAAATGGATTTTTATAAGTATATAAAGGATAAAGATAAATTTTTAAAGGAGGAAAAACTAAAGTATGAAAATTTAAGTAATTTAACTTTTAATAATCCTGATCCTAGAAATAATAATATAAATGTTATTCCTGATTTTATTTTTGAAAATACAGATAAATTGAATAATGTTGTTAATGATTTTGAAAATATTGTTAATCAGCCTTTTAAAATATTAAAAGAAAATTCTGAATATATTAAAAAAATAAATTCAAATAGAAATAATATAATTTCTTCATTTAATAAATCATTAAAAAAACTACAACAATTTAGAAATACTTTTAAATATTTTGCAAATGATGCTGTAAGAAATTGGGTAAAATATCATAAATCTTTTATGAAATATGGAGATGCATTTTTTTCTTTTTTTTTCCCAATATGTATGATAATAGGTGGAATAAATATATTTTGTTTATTGTTTTATGTAACATTTAATTTCCAATGGACAAGAATTCCAATGTATATATTATGGAATGTTGAAACTATAATAATGATTATTAGTTTTATTTTTGGATTAATTTTTAGTTTAATTTATGTTGAAGGAAAAGATGGAAGAGATATTATTGATTATTCTCTTTCTTTTAGAAATTTAAGGAAAAATAATAGTATTATATTTAAAGGAGAAGGAAAAGAATATTTAAATATTTGCTTAAATGAAGATGGTAATTTAGAAAAATCACTTGAATTAAATAATAATGATGTTCTATTGTTAAATTCTTTTTATAATTATATTGATATTCTTGAAAAAGAAATTAAAGTTTGTTCTCAAGAATTAGAAAATTTACAAAAATATATTAAAGAATCTGAAAATTATTTAGATTACATTGATAATAGTTACTATTATATTAATGGGGAAAAAAAAGAATTTAAAGATATTTTAAATGAATTAAGAAAATATTCTGATTCTAGTTTTGATAATAATTATATAGAAAATAATAATGAAATAACTGATGTTTGGGTTTTTTCAAAAAAAAATTGTCCTAAAAATTATAAATATATGTCAATTAATGATAAATATATAATTAAAAAAAAAAATTGTTTAGTTTTATTAGAATGGAAAGATTTACCTGAAATTTATTCAGAAATTTTTACAAAAAAAGGGAATTATGACAATTTAAAATTAGCCGTTGAATCATTTAATGAAACATTGATTTCTTATTTAAATTACAGTCAAGAAATATTAAATGAAAATATTACTCCTATTTATAAAGAATATTATGATGATTTAACGATTATAAAAAATATAGTGAAAAATGATTTAAATGAAATTTACATAAAATATTATCCATTTAAAGATTTATATGGAAAATATATTAATGAGAATGAATCTATTTTTTCTTTTGTGAATTGTAGATTTATGAGAAGAGATGTTAATATATTTTTATATCAAATGGATAAATTAAGTGACAATTCAGGTAAATTAGCAAGTATAAATTATACAGTTTCATTTTCTTTAATGTTATGCATTTTATTTTTCTTCTTTGTAATAATGAGATATTTAAAAGAAAAAAGAAAAATTGATATTGATGATGAAGCTATTGATTTTAATTCTGATAGAGTAATTCCAATTCCAGAAAATCAAAGTGAAAATAAACAAATTGAAGATTTGGTTAATAATCAAAATAGATTTTCTATTAATCAAGAATCTTAAATTAAAATATATATTAAATTTTTTTTAATTTTATAAATTATTACTGAATGAATTTTTCTTATTTATTTTTTATTTTTTAAAGTAAAGAATTTATTTAAAAAAAATGAATAATAATGAATAATGAAAATAGTAATGAAATAAAAGAAATTATTGAAAAAAAAGAAGAAGAAATTAAAAATATTTTAATGCTTAAAGTTGATGAATTACAAAAAGAAGTTGAAAAGAAAGATAATGAATTGAAAAAAATGGAAAAAATTAAACAAGCATATCAAAATAATTTAGAATTAATTGAAGAAAGAGATAAAGATTTAAAAATATATGAAGAAAAATTTGATTCTTTAACAAATTTAATAAATAATAAAGAAAGAGAATTAGAAAAAATAAATGAAAAATATAATTTAGAAAAAAATAAGAAAGAACAAAAAGAAGAATATAATAAATTTTTAATGAATAAATTAAATTTAAAACATAAAGAAGAAATTCAAAATTTAATTGAAGAAAATGAAAAATTAAATGATGAAATAAAAATATTAAAAGAAAGATTAAATGAGAAAGAATTAAAAAATAAAAGTTTACAATTTGATTTTGAAGCTGATAAAAAGATTTATGAAGATAAATATAAAAATCTTGAAAAACAAAAAGAAAATTTGAAAAGGGATTATAACACAAAAAAGCTAAAAGTAGATGAATTAAAATATATTAATGAAGAAATACAAAATAAAAATTTAATATTAGAGAAAGAAAAATTAAAAATAGAAAATAAATTAAAATTATTATTAAACAAAGATGAACAAAATGAAAATAATATTTCAATATCAAAACAAAGAATAAAATCAATTCAAATAGAATTAAATCATTCAAAAGAAGAAATAAATAGATTAAATTATAAAATAGAAAATTATGTAAAAGATATAGAAAAATTAAAAGAAAAAATATTTTCATATAAACAACAAATTCAAAATAAACAATATGAAATAGAAAAAGAACAGAATGAAAATAAAATATTAAATTCAAAAATAAATGATTTAACAAATTCAATAGATAAATTATTAAGCGAAAGAACTTCAGGAATACAAGATTTTTCTTTAAAATCATATTATGATAAATTTAACAATTTAAAAATTGAAAATTCAAACTTAAAAAATGAAATAGAAATTTTAAATAAAAAAATAAAAGATTTAGCAAATGTAAGTGTTACAATAAAAGAAAGTAAAGAATCAAAAAAAAAAACTGAAAATAATATATTAAATACAAATGTTAGAAGTGTAGAAGAATCACAAAATCTTGTTGGTTATTTTCTTAAAGGAAGTAAAGAAATTAAAATTGAAGATAATAATCCTTTACTTAATCAATCAAATGATAAAATTGATAATTTTGAAACTTTTAAAAATGAAGCAAATTATATTCAAGAAATTAACAGATTAAAAGGTGAATTAAATGATAATAATGAAAAAATTGATTTATTAAATAATCAATTATATGAAAATGAAAAAAAATATTCTGAGTTAGAAAATATTTTCAATGAAGAAAAAGAAAAATTAAAAAAAGAATATGAAGAAAAAATTAAAAAGTTAAATAATGAAAATAGGAAATTAATTAAATTATGTAGTCAATTAAAAGTTGATTTAAACAGAGTAGAAAATTTCTCTTTTTCAAATAGTAATTTAAATTATAATACAATGAGAAATTTTGAACATGGTAATTTAATATTAACAAAAAATGATGATGAGAATAATAATATATTAGAAAAAAATAATAGTATTGAAGAAAAGATAAAAGAAGAAAATAATGATAATGATGTTGTCAATACAGAACAAATTAATAAATCAAATTTAAATAATAATAAAATGAATAGTAATAATATTAATATATCTAAAAATTCAATTAATGATGATTTTGAAAAGGAAACTCCTCAAAGAAAATTAAGATTACTTAAAAGAAATAAAATGCCTGAAGAAGTTAAAACTCATTCTCCTTTAGTTGGAATGGATTTTTTATAAACAAATTTAATTTTTTTTCATAAAATATTTTTAACATTTATTTAAAAATATATTTTAAATAATATAATTAAATTCATCCATAAATTCAAATTCCTCAATTGTTCCTGTTCTATTTCTATCTAAATGAATAAAAACTAAATTAAATAATTTTTCATAAGTTGAATCAACTTCAATTTCTTTAAATAATTTTAATAAATCATCAACTGTAAGTTCTCCTTTATCATTTGAATATTTTATAAATAAACTTTTGATATCATTTAAATAACTGCTTAAAGTATATCTTATATTATTTTTTGTCCTTTCATGTTCAATTATACATTCAAGAACTCTATTTAAATAAATTAAAGTTCCTTCATTAAAATAAGGAAATTTATTATTATTTGCATTTATTTTTTTTTCAATTATTTGTCTATATTCTTTTTCAAAAGGAATTATTAAATCAAAAAAATTTCCTTCGTCAATGAAATTATTATGCATTAAATCTCCTCTTTTCATTAACAATTTTATATCATTTTCATTGATTACTATATTTGAAATAGGTTTAAAAATTGTTTTAAAATAATTTATTAAATTTTCATTTGTTATATTTTTTCCTTTGTTTAAAGTAAATAATAAAAAAGCATCATTAATATTAAAATCAGCTCTTAAAATTAAATCTATTTTTGCCTTTTCAATATAATCTTCTGCAGACATAAATTCTTTAAAATATTTTTGAATTAAATTTTTAAATAAATTTGAATCTTCATTTTCTTTATTCAATTGTCTTATTTTTAATCCAGTTGAATAATTTCTTATTGGATTTAATAAATTAAACATATAATCATTTCCAATATTAAACATAATATTAAAATCTTCAAAAGTAATTTTATCATCTCTGTTAATATCTAATCTTCTTAAAATTGCATTTAAATCTTCTTCTTCAAAATATATTAAATTACATTTTAATAAAAAATTATTTAAATTTTCCTTATTGATTTCATTTTGATTTTCAGTAATCGTATTAAAAATTTTTTTACAATCAAATTCACCAATTCTTAATTTAATTCTAGTTTTTATATTTTCTATTAATTGAAATTCTTTAATAAATAAATTATTTAAAAGTAATAATGTTGTATTATCTAAAAATTTAATATCTGTATTTACTCCTATTCTATTATATAAAAATCTCTTTAATTGTAAATTTGAAATAGGATTAAAAATATTAATAAATTCATCATATGTTAAAATATTATCTCCGTTTGAATCATATAATTGAAATAATTTTTGAGAATCTTGATTATTTATTCTTAAATCATTATTAATAAAATTATCAAAATCTTCATAAGTTAAAAAATTATCAGAATAATTTTTTTTACCTGAAATATAGTTAAATAATGCTAAAGGATCATAATTTAAATCTTGACATAATAGTTCTCTTGCAATATCAATTAATCTTTCATCTTCACTTAATCCTAATAAAATATTTCCAAAAGAATTTAATATTGGAATTGTAACACTCATTTTAAATTTTTCAAAATTAAATGAAATTTATAACTTTTTTAATAAATACTACAAAAGTTTTTATGTTTTATGAATATTCTTTCAATAAATGAATTTTAAAATATGATATTTCTGATTTAAAAAATCAAAACAAATTTGAAAAGAATATCAAAATAATTATAATTTATATATTACAATTCTTCTACAATTTTCTTCTTTATATTTAAATATCCAAATTCAATTAGTTATAAATTGAATAAAATAAAAAAAATATAAAAAAAATTTCATTTGAAAAAGCAATCATTTTTATAATAAATAGTAATTTAGTATAATTTTGAATAAAATATAAGATTTATTTAATGAAAAAATTAAAGTTTTAGGGTATAATAGTTCTTATGTAATGCAAATAATAATCTAAAATTTTTTTACTTATTAAGGAAATTAAAAAAGGAATCTTTTTTTTAAAATAAAAAAGCATATTGTTTTTCAAAGAAACAAAAAAATGGGAAATAAATTTAGATTTGATGTAAATATTAAAACAAAGCTTTATAATACAATAAATTTTCAAAAATTATATATCTAAAATTTAATAAAAATAAATTAACTGAACGAAAAATGAAACACAATGTATTTTTTAATATTTTATTAAATAAATTTATTGTAATTCATTAATCTTATCATCATGAATAAGAACTTCTTCTTTATCATCAGTATCACTAACTCTCATACTTAAAAATTTAATAGTTTCCAAAACATTATCTTTATTTTTTTTTACTTTAATATAAACAACAATAACAATACAGATAAAAATAACAAAAATAGAAACAACAACAATAATCAAAGTATTATCATCTTTTTTATTATTATCTTTATTTCCGTTATCTGTTTTATTTAAAGGTTCATTAAATGGATTTATTAAATTTTGATAACCAAATAATTCATTATAATTCTTAACTTTACCAGTAACAAACAATACTGTGGTAATATTTTTTAAAGTAATTTCCATTTCAATTTCTGATTGTTTTTCATCCGATTCATATTCCTTTGACATCATAATATCTTCTTCAATTAAAGCAAATGAATTTCCAATTGAATTTACAATATTTGAATAATTATATGCTTTAATTATATAAATTGCAGGTATAATATTATTTTCATTATATATAGGTTTAAAGCTTATTGTTATGGTTCTTTTCGTTTTATCCATTTTTTTTATTGTAACTTTATCATCTTTTAATTTAAAATTTGAAGGTGCTAAATTTGAAAGACCTGTTTCATATTTAAATATAAATCTAGAACCAATATTATTATCATTTAAATTATAATTATTAATTAGAGAAAAATGTAATAATATTGAATCATGATTTTGCATGTTAATTGTAATAATTTTTTTACCATTTTTATCAAATTTTTCGTTTTTGATTTCTTTAAATTTTTTATTCAAAGGATATTCTAATGTAGAAAAATTCACAAAAGAACTATTTATTGATAATTCTATAATCATCTTTTGTTGTGATTCATTTTCTTTTTTTAATCTAAAGAAAACATCTTTTTTTGGTTCCAAATATCCATTTATGTAAATTTTTTGTGGTGGAATTATATCTGTGTTATTTAATGAACTGACAAAAAATAAATTGTCAATTTTATCATATTTTTTATTGTTATTAGGAGCTTTATCAATTATTGTATAAATATATTGTGAATTATGGTTTAATGAAATATCTTTTGATGTTATAAAAACTTTACCATTATTATTATATTTATCAACAAATCCTTTAATTTTATTCTTTGATATATCAATGTTTTCATTATTCCTTAATTTTACTAAAATTTCAGAATTAATTAAATATGAATTAATAATAAATTCATCTCTATCTTTTCCATTTATATTAAAATTTATAATATATCCATTATTAGAAAAAAGATTTGTATAATAACCAATTGGGAAATCATTATATAAAAGAGATTTCATATAACCAGGTTTTGCTTCATTTATAATTTTATCGTTATATTTAATTGTTAAATATATATATCCTAAAAATATATTATTTAAATTATTTTTTATTTCTATTTGTTTTCCTTTATTATTTTTATTAATTAAATAAGAACTTGAACCTATAATTTTAGATTTTTCTCCTTCCAAATTTACTTCAGCTTCATTATCAATTCCAGTTATTTTTAAATTATAATCATAATTATCCACTTTAATAGTAAAAGTAGAACCAGTTTTTAAATATAATAATTGAACTGAATAAAAAGATGGTTTCCTATTTAAAGAAAAATTATTCATTAATGTATATATAGTTATATTATTTTTAATAGGAGAAATAACTGATATTAAAATATAATTTTGTTTATCGATTTTTTCTTCAAAAATATAATTTTTTTCTGCAATTTTTACATTTTCTTTTCCTTCTTTTGGTAAAAAATTTTCAAAACAAGAATTGTTTGAACAAGAATCAAATTGTTTAATATTTACAAATTTATAATAGATTTTTAAATTTGAAGGAATTTCTGAAATTATATAAGAAAAAAATGGATTGTAACTATCATAATTAAATAATGAGAATTTAAAATTACAATTTGAATTTTCTTTTGTTGAACAAAAAGTTTCAGTATCTGAATTAATTTCTATAATGTTAATTGTATTTTTATAAAGTGGACGAACTCTAAAATAATATGGTGAAGATTTATTATCTTTATTTAATTGTTCAAAAATTGAAGTCCCTACAAATAATTTTAAAAAACCATTTGATAAATTTATTTTTTGTTTTAATATGGTTATTGTATCTTTAGTAATTTTTAATAATTGATTAAATCCACTATTAATTTTTAAAGAATAAATGTTGCCTGTTGGAAATGCATCTTTATCATTAATAATCATATAACAAGTCAAACTTTGGAATTCAATATCAATTTCTTCGATTAAATCTTTATCAAAATAAAATTGATAAGAATCATAATAATTTTTATCTTGACTTAAACTTCCCTTAATAAATTCATTTGGAGGAATTTTAATAGTATTTTCCATTTTTTTATTTAAATCATAAACTCTGGCAAAAATATTAAATTCATAATTCAAATTGTTATTATTATATTCATCAGTATTTTTCACACCAACAAATAAAAGACAACCTTCATCATTACAAAAATTTGTATTAGATTTATTAAATTTTAAAATATGATTAATATCATCATATTTTAAATTTTCTAAAATATCATCTTCATTAGGAAGTGAAATTAATTCTTCCCAAGAATTACTATTTTCTTCAATTTTAATTGTTTTTCCAAATAATACTCCATTACCTCTTTTGTTATTTATTATTATTTCTCCTTCTTCATTTTGTTGAATTGGAATACCAAAATATGCAATATCATTTGAATTAATAATATTTCCTCTAAATACTCCTTTTTTTAAAATTGAAGGATTTTTTCTATTTGTGTTGAAGGAAATTTCAATTGGAACATAATGAATTTCATTTTTATTTGAATGTAAATAAATTTTAATATCACAATAAATTCCACAATCTTTTAAATCATCTTTTTTTATTTGGAAAAATCCTGAAGTACCGATTATATTATCACTAATTATTTGTTTATCCTTTATAAATATTGATATTTTAAAAGAAGATTCAAAATACATTGTAATTTTAATATTAACATTTGTATCAAAATATGCGAAAGGATAAATGAAACTTTGATATAAAGAATTGATAGTAAATAAAATAGGAAAAGAAATTTGTTCTCTTAAAATAAAAGGATTATTATTACTTACTTCAGAACCTCCAACGTAAAAATAACATTTTTTATTATTCGAAATTTGTTTAACTATATATGTTAAATATTCTTTTTTAAAATCATTATCATTTTTATTTATGTATTCTATATATTCTCCATTTACACCTTGTATCAAGGGAGTTGTTTGTCTAGAAACTTCAATTTGACAATTTATTGGCATAAAAATTGCTAAATAAAAATCACTCAATTTAAAATTTTTATGTTGCAAATCAAATTTTCTTTCATTTCCAACTCTATCTATATAGTGCATTAATAAATAATTTTCATTTATTTTTGTTGCACTGTCTTTGTTAATAAATCTATATGATAATGAATAATATGAATTTTCTTTTGAATTAATTATTATTGATAAAGTATTATCAAATGTTTCCATTTGGAGCAATTCTATTTTATATATTTCATTGTTATCAAAAATGCTTTTCGAAATTTGAAATATTTGTTTGTTGTTAAGTTCTAAATTCATATATGCATTTCCTGAAAAAACATCTAAATTTATTTCTAAAATTTTATCTTTTAATTGTCCATCATTAAAATTTAATTTGTAATTATGTGTTTTATCTTTTTCTATTTGTTTTATTATAAAATCTTTATTATCTATGTTTTCTGAGTCTTGAGTTTTAATTGAAATAATAATAATTACTAAGAGGAAAAATTTTTTGAAATACATTTTTATTGTTTTTATTTTTAATTTTTTTTATACTTTATTTCAGTTTAAAAATATTATTTCCATTATATAAGTTTTTAAAGTATTAATTTATTTTTAATGTTTTAAACTTTTTATTTTTATCTTAAATATATTCTTTGAATCTAAAAAAACAAAAAGAAATTTTTCATAATATGATTGTCGTTTTTCTCTGAATATAACAGAAAAAATGAAATAAAAATACATAATATATATGAGACAATTCAGATATTTTTTTAATAGAAGAAATATTCTTAACTTAAAAAGGAAAATAATCAAGTAAATTATTAATAAGATGATTTGAAAGAAAAGTAAAAATTGAAAGAATAACTTCTGAAAGAAAACGATTTAACAAAGAAAAGTATATATAATACCAATATGAATAATTTTAAGTAATAATGATGAAAAATGTTGGATTATAAATATGATAAAAGTTCTGATAATAATTACTTTTGAGAATATTCATATTTAATATTTGTTAATAACTTAAAAAGTTAAATTATCTATAATTATTTCTGACAAAAAAGAAAAAATAAATAAATTACAAAAATTACTTAAATCATGTGATTTCAATTATTATAAATAAATTAGCTTCATTAAAAAGATTTAAAAAAAAAGCAATAAAACAAATAATTTAATAAATGAAAAAAATATAATAAAAAATGTAAATTATAATATAAATGTTTATTGAGTATAACATAAAAATATTAAAAAAATATTCCCCATTATTAATTTTAAATAAATTAAAAAAAGAAGATTCCATTTTCTCATGATAACAATTAAATTTATCATAATAATTTAAATAATCAATGAATAGACTGATATCTTAATTTGAATTATTTTTTTATTAGTTAAAATATTATCTCTAAATATTAAAGGTTTATACTAAATTATTATGATTATTATTAAAGATATAAAACAAAAATAAATATGTGTATTTTCTTTTTAATAATGCTTTAATTATCGAATTATAATTTGGATTTTAGACATTTATAGTTTATTTTTTTTATTTAATCAATTATATTATCTAAATATTCAAAAAGATACATTTTCTAGATTTAAAGATATTAAAGTAGTTGAATTTTTGAACAAAAAATTTTTGTAAATCTTCATATATATTAATATGCATAAAATAAAAAAATTAATTTTAATTTTTGTAATTATTAAAATTAAATGTTTGTATTTGTTGGATTTATAGATTTTTCTGAACATTAATCTTTTATTTTTATCTTAAATTCATTTATTTATGTTTAATTTCCTAAAAAACAATGATCCAATTAAATTTCGAAATATATTTGAATCAAGTATATTTAAAGAATTTATTGTATGATTCTGTGAAGAAGATTAAATAATATAATTAATATCATTAAATTTTCATATAAATTAAAATTTATGACAGATAAAAATAAAAACGAAAATTCATCAACCAATAATCAAATAACAACTTTAAGTTCTTTGTCTTTATTATTCTTTAACTTAGATATTCAAGAAAATCAAATTGTAGAAGAAAAAATGGAGGAAAATAAAAAAGGAGTTGAAACTCAGAATGAAATTTTTGATTTATTTCATTATGAAAATGAGGATGAAGGATTTAATTCTAATTATGATTCAAAATTAAAAATATGAAAAGAGTTATTTAATAGTCAAAATGAACATTATTTCATCGGTAGAAAGATACAATGTGAACCCCAAAAAATTAAAATATTTTCTGAACTCTTTTAAATAATAAAAGGAAGAAAAAAAAATAAAATCAATATATATATATATTTAATTTTAATGAAATTTATTTTTTTCATTATTCAATATTAAAAAAGAAAATAAAAAAAAATCAAATCTTTATTTTTTTTCTAATTCTAATCCATTTTAAAATTAAATTTATATATCAGAAAATAATATTAATAGATTCAACAATTATTTAATGAAAACTTCTTTTAATTATTGTTTTATGAATTATTTAAGATAATATTCAACCATCATATTTTGTAAATAATATTGAGTCAAAGCTTTGAAATTTTTTTCCATATTCTAAATTTTGATTAAATAGTTTTTCTTTCTATTTCTATTATTTTTCTAAACCATTTATCCTAATAGAAGATGTCTTTAAAAATAATATCTTTTTATTAATGTAAATGTTTAATGTTGAGTTTCCTATTATTAATTTACTTAAGGAATTTTAATATTTAAATTTAAAATTTCATATATACATTTGTAAAATTTTTATAACTGTTTTATTAATAATTATCAATTAATTTATTTAATTAAATTAATGTCTTTATATTGTCCAAATAATTATTTGTTTATATTAAAAAAATGTTTTTTTATCATGAAAATTAAATCAAATGATAGACATTATTTATTTAAATATTAAACGAAGAATTTTAAAAATATGTAAATAAATAAATGCATTTAATGCTATTAATTTTATATGAAAAATAATAAATTGGAATTAATTCCAAAATTTTTTTGAACAGTATTAAATAGTGCTTTTTGGAATAGTTAGAGAATGAAAACTTACTATTTTTTGAAAATGAAATTAACAAATTAAAAAATTAATAGGTTAAAACATATCCAATTAGAGAAAAATATGTTTAGAAAAAGTGAATGAATTATAAAAAGTAAAAATTAATTAAAGAAGATTTATTTAATTAAAAAATTGTTTAATTTCTTATTTATCAAATTATATACGAATTGTTAAGAATTTATTAAAAATTAATGTAATAAATTTATTTAAAAAAATAATGTCTTTTAAATGTAGAAAAAGGTTAAGAATCCTGTTTCTATTTCTTTCATTTTTATTGATAAAAAATTCATTATCTTTAACATGTGACAAAGTAGCGGTATTACCTAAAAATTTTGAAAACCTTCTCCCTAACTATGAAAAATTACCAAGAGTACATATTTACAATAATTTCTTTTTATCAGAAATAAATACAAATTCAGATTCAATAAAATTAAAAATAAATATTTTAAAACCTTCAATATTTAAATTACAAGTAACTCCATTTCATGCTAGAATGAAAGTAGAAATTGAAAATTATAGTGCAATAGAAGCAAAAAGTGGAATTCCAATTGAATTTAATATATATGAAAAAAATAAATTATTTGAAGGATTAATTACCATTAAATTTACAAATATTATTAATGAACAAGATACAATGTCAATTGAAATGTCACAAAGTATGTCAAGTGATTCTTTTTGTAATGAACCTTATATGTTATTAGAATTAGCTTTTGAAGAATATGAACATTTTAATAATAGAATAAATAATATTAATCAACAAATTAATGGTTTATATGAATTTGGAGAAGATTTTTTTCAAATTTTTAAAGATATTAAAAATGCAGAAGTTAAAAAAAAAGGAAAAGATTTATTAGTTCAAAAATCTAAAAAAGATATTTCTTCTTATAAATTAAATGTTTTAATACCTGATGGCCATTATTTAGGTTTATATAAAATTTATGTATATAATACTTTTGATTTGACAATTCCAGAGTTTGAAGATTTATATAATAATAATGATTCAAATAATACAGAAATAACAATATTAACAAAATATTTTCTTAAATTTCAAATGTATTCTGAATTTATTATTGGAGGTTCAATTAGAATTTTAATAATAAAAAAATCAGAAAAAGAAAATTTATTAAATTTAAAATGTTTATCGATTGGAAAATGTATAATGTCAAACAGAAATTCCAAAAATTTAATTTTATTAGAAACTTTGTTGACTCCAGGAGATTATGAAATATTATTTATTGATATTTCAAATGGATTATTTTCTCAAGATATAAAATTATCTTATTTGCCTATTTCTTTAGGAATTAAAATAAAATATATGAAAAAAACACAAAATAGATATAATTGCAATGGAAAAAGACTTCCACCAAACTTTCAAATATTATTTGAAAGAAATAAAGAATATTTTGAATATAAAGGTGATATAATATTTAATTTAAAAATATTAAAAGATGAATTTTATTTATCAATTCCAGAAGATGATGATTATATTTTAAGATTAAATACATATTATCAAGATGGAAATAATATTGATATTAAAGTATATGAAATTCAAAGTGAAGATATAAATGATAAAATATTATATACTAAAAATTCTTATTGGGGAGGTCAAAGTTCAATAGTTGCATCATTATCAAAGGGAAAAAAATATTCAGTTGAATTTGATTATTCTTCTTCTTTTTTTACGCAAAATGAAAGAAAATTTTGTGAACTTTATTATTTAAAAATGGTTTTAGGAAGTGAAAAATATATTAAAAAAATTGCACCTTTTTCTTATTATACTGAACAATCTTGTAAAGATTATTATAGTAATTCTATTAATCAAACTGTTGATGAATTTATAAAGAGATTTTCTGATGAACATTCTGATGAAAGTAATTATTATTTTTTTAGATATGAAATTATCAGTAAAGATATATTAAGTTATAATAATTTGGATAATAGTTTTCTTAAAGAATCATTACAAGATTTTTCAATTATTTACTCAGGAACAATAATAATTAAAGAGGATATTAATTTTTATATTGAATGCATTTCTGAATTTATTACTGGAATTATTATTCCAATTATAATTCCATTAAAAGAAAATATAGATTTTAATTTATCAAATGAATATTTACGTAAATTTTTATTACATAAATCAAGAATAAATATGAGATTGACAGAAGGAAAATATCAATTAATTTTAGTACATGGTTTATCTCAATATACATCAAGTAATAGTGAGTCAAATTTACAATTAGATTCATTATTGAATATAGATAAAATACCAAAATGTGTACAATTTAAAATTAGAATTGTTTCTATTTTATTAGATTCAAAAAATAAAAAAAAATGGGAATGCAATTTTATGAAATATCATCATGTACCTTATAATATAACAATGAAAAATGATCAAGATAAATATTATTATTTTAATCATCATCTTTTAATTCCAATTGATGAAAATAATTTCCATTTAAATATTCCTGAAAATAGTAAATATTTACTTAAAGTTAGAGTTCAATTTGAAGATAATTATGATGTTGATTCAATGGAATTTTGGCTTGAAACTAATAATATAACTTTAATTAAAGGTAAAAAAGAAATTTCTGAAGAAGGAGAAAAATCAACAACTTTTTATTTATATTATTTACTTCAAAATGAAACAAATTATAATATTATATTTAGTAATAAATATAAAAATTTTGGAACTTTTTTTGATAAATGTAGATTATTTACTTTAGAATTTTCAATTGTAAATACCAAAAATATTTTTAATGAAGAATGTATTAATTTAAAACCAGATATTAAAAATGTTATTTATACTCGTTTAATTGATCAAGATAATTCTTTAACTGAATATAAATCTCAAAGTATTTTTAGTATGTTTTATAAAGAAATATATGGTGATAGAGTGAATCAAAAAGGTGAAACATTTTTAAATAAATATGATGCAATTTCTTCTTTAACATCACAACATTCTCTTTTTCAATTTAAATTTAATTTAAATAATGCTCCAAATATGTTTTTTACATATGATTTTGAAATTAAAAGTGAATTATCTAGAATTACTTTATTAATAGAAACACCATATGGTTTACCATTAAATTTATTTGCCAAAATTTATTTATTAGAACAATCATTTTATAAATTCACTCCAAATGATAATAGTAATGAGAATAAAACGGAAAATTTAATAAATGAATTAATTTCAAATCAAGATATGGAAGATGAAAATATTTTATCTATAAGAGGATTACTTTTATCATCTGGCAAATATAAAGTGATTTTTGGAATAAATAAATCAATGATAAATAAAAATATTTTAGATTTATTAAATTTTAATTTATGTGTGTCATTTACAGCAAAATTAATAATAGAAAATAAATCATATAATACATTAACAAAAGGAGCTTTTGGAAAAAATGAAAATTGTCCTTATATAGAAGTACCAAAAAATTTAAATATTCCAGGTTGGATTGAAAGAGATACTTCTTATACAATAAATAATATGCAAAGATTTAAAATTAAATCTGAAAAATTAATGAGAAGTTTTAATATTAAAGAAAAATCTCTTTTTAAATTATATATTCCTGATGAAGATGGTATTCATGCTCATAATTCAATTAAACTTTTTAGAGAAGAAAATAATCAAATGAAAATATTAGTTATTAAAAAAGGAGAGAAAAAAAATTATATTGATTATGTTTTAGAGCCTGGAAAATATAATTTTGAAATTGAATTTATTTTAAATCAATATAAATTATTTTATAAAAGAGAAGAAGAATATGATCATTTATGCTTTTATTTTGATTTATTACTTTCATTAATTCCAATTAATGAAATATATGATTTTGATAAATTAAGTAATATGGGTTTTTGTGAAAATAGAGGTTTAGAATTAATTGATGAAATTTCAAAAGATCAAAGTGAGGAGTATCAAAGAATTATATTTCAAAATATTCAAGATCCAAAAAAAAATAAATTAATTAAAACAATTCAATTATTACCTAATGAATTAGGTAAAACAAGATTTGAATTAGAATTTATTTTTAATTCATATATTGATCCTTTATATACATTCAATGTATATAAAATTTTGAAAAATGAAAGAAGATTAACACCTGTTAAATTATTAAAAAATGCAAATTTCATTTGGTTAAATTTAGATATAGAAAAAAACACTCCATATGAAATTGATTTAATTTCAAGAGTATATAATTCAATTTCATTATGTACAATTGGAACATTATCTTATAATTATTATAATATATTAACTGAATCTCAAGAGAGTAAAAAAATTCAATGTGAAATTACGGATAGTTTACCATCATATTTATTTTTAACTAAAGAAAATAATAATGGAGATTTAATTAAAAAATATGGAAATTTACCTGATCAAATCACTGGAGAATTTTACTTTTATGGTAAATTTTTAATTCCTAAAATTACTAATTCTTTAAGAACTGAATTTATGATTTTACAAGAATCTATAATTTTCATTCAAGTTAATCCTATATATAAAATAAATAGTAATAATATATTTATTGAAATTTATCGTCATTCTGATACTTTTTATAGATATGGAAGTTCTGAATTTAATGGTTTAGTTATTGAAAGTGTTACTAATAAAGATATTTTAACTTCTTCAAAAGAAAAATTTTTACTTTATGACTTAGATATTATATTTGACAAAACTTTAACCAAATGTGAAAGTTTTGAAATTTTATTTAGTATTATTCCTAAGAAATTATATAAGGATTTATATACTAATTGTAATAATATTAATGAAGATTTAACAGGCAAAGAAAGTATTCCTTATATATTAGATATATCAAAAACTAAAACTTATCAATTTTCATCTTATTGTAGTGAATTAAAAGGGTTTACATTAAATCCTTATACAAATAATTTAGAAAAAGAAATTATAATTTATATTGATAAAAGTGCAAATTTAGACATAATTCTTAATTATGTTCATTCAGATAACTATATGGATATATCACTAAAAGATGATAATTTATTATATTTATTAGGAACTGAATCAGTTGATAATAATCATAAAAATGGAATAAGAATAAATAAGAGAATAACAATAGATTTATATGAAGGAAAATATACAATTAAATTAACATATCATAAAATTTTCACTTACTTTTTATCTAAAATATATTCAGACACAGAATTAAGTGAAATATGTCATTCATTTAATTTAGATATTTCAGCAACAATAACTGAAAATTTAACAGATTATGATTATAATAATGAAATAAAACAATTAGAAATTGATTATAAAGAATCAGCAAATATAATAAGTGTTTTTCCTTCAAATTTAAATAATATAAGAATTGGAAGTAAATTAGATATAAATTTACAATTATCAAATGATTTTATTGTTTCTTCTTCACAATTATTTTCAATGAAAGAAATGATATATTTAAAAGAATATGATGAAATAAATGATTCAATTTTAGGAGAAAAAATATTTCCTAATTATATAGGTGATTTCAACACAGATTCATTAACATATACTTTTGAAATAAATGAAAATATATTCCAAATAAAAAAATGTTATAAATTATTTTATTCGAATGTATTTTTATATTCAACTTCTAATCATATTGATGATTTAACAATATCAAAAGAAAATCATATTTATTGTACAATGAGATGTCAATGTAATCCAAAAAGTAATTATATATGTTCATTAAATAATAAATGTAGATGTAAATTTCCATATACAGGAAATAATTGTTATGAATGTGAAGATGGTTTTTCAAAAACTGAAGATGGAAATTGTGTAGATAAAAATTTAACTAATTTAATTTGTATAGATAAAGAAACTTGTAATGAACAAGGTTATTGTAAAATACCCTTTTCAACTTTTAATCCTTATGATATAAATTTAATTAATCCATGTATTTGTAATGAAGGTTTTGAGAATCAAAAAGGTTTTCCTTCAGTAAGTTTTTGTAATAAATGTATTGATAAAAATAAATATTACCCTTTTTGTAATGATTACACTTTTAAAAGTGATGATGATGAAATAATTAAATTCGGTTGGAATACGAATTGTTATAATATTATTAGAGCTCCAACTTTACCAGATAAATTATTTGAATTTCAAAAAAGTGATTCATCATTAAATTTAAATGAAATTTATAAAGTAAATGGTGATAATGAAAAAAGTGAATTTATTATTAGTGAAGAAAGTATTATTAGAGTTATGTTTATTTCTAAAGAAATGAATAGAGGGAAAGTAAGTTTATTATATAATAAAAATGATAATACTCCCATTATACAAACTGAAGGAAAAGAAGGTATTGAAAGTTTTATTATGAAATTAAATCCAAGAGAAGTACCTTATATTATCAAAATTGAACATTTAAATTTAAAATATAGTTGTAATAGATTTCAGTTAAAAATAGAAATTGAACCTTTAATTGTAATTTTTGAAGATTTAAAATGTGATAATAATAATGTAATTTCTAATAATTTTATTTCTATTGGAGATTCAATTAATAGTGAATTTAATTTAAATGGTAATGATACTGAAATATTGAATAAATTTAATGATAAAAAATTATATATTAATGGAAATGATATATTAAAACAGAGTAATATTCAAAATAAAATTTTTTTCAAAAGCAAAGGAGATGATAATAATAATAGTAATAAAGGATTTTTATCTCAAGGAAAAATAAATGAACCATTTGAATATAATATTATAGTTAAAGTAACTAAACCAATTACCTTAAGTGCAATATCAAGTTATTCTTTTATATCAAATGATATTTCTTTTGAAATAATAGATATAAATTTAAATTATCCAATAGCAACTGGAAATTGGTTATTAAGTGAAATATCAAATAATGAAAATGATATAAATTTATTTTCAGGTTTATCCACTTTATTAACAGAAGGTAATTATATACTTAAGATAAAGCAAAATATAATTCCAAATCAATTAATTCAATTATTATATTCAAATAAAAATATTCAAAACACAAACAAATTATGTTTTAACTTTAATTTAAATTTACAGTCAATTCCAATAGAGTCAATTTCTGAAGTTGACAAAATATTTTTTTATGACAGTGTAAATAAAATAATAAGTATAGATCCACCTAACTTATCTTCCCAAAAAATAAATAAAAAAATGCAAATTTATATATCATTTAATTACCCATTAAGTACAACATTAAAACATTTACCTGATAATAACTTTCCAATAAATCAAACATTTTATTTAGAAAACACAATAAATCAAAAGAAGATATATCCTTCTAAAATACTTTTATTAAAAAATAAATTCCAAATAATATTTAAAGAATATTCTTTAGATTTTAATGAATGTTACGAATTAAAGTTTAATTTACAAAGGCTTAAATCATTAGAGTTAGAAAATCAAACAATAATATCAGATTATCCAATTAAACATAAATATTGTACAAAAACTTGTGAATGTAATCCAAATATGAACACAGAATATTCATGTGATTTTGAAAATAATAAATGTATTTGTAAATCTCCTTATACAGGAGAAAAATGTATGGAATGTATTGATGGATATTTTATGAATAATGGTAAGTGTATTTCTTTAAATAATTGTAATAAAAATTTTTGTAATGGGAATGGAAATTGTGTGAAAGACAATTTTAATGGTAATAATAATATTAAATGCCAATGTAAAGCTAATTTTATAGGAAATAAATGTGATAAGTGTTTTAATAATAAAAAAATTTATCCTAATTGTGATGATTTAAATGAAGGGAATTATAAAAAATTTTATAAAGGCAGTTTTGTTAAATTCGAAAAATTAGGAAGAATTGATAATGATTGTTCTTTCCAATTTATTCCTTCTGATTTGGATAACTTAGGTTATTTACAATTAGATGGTAATTTACATATAAGTGGGAAATATTCTATTAAAAATATTAAAGCCAAAAATCATGTTACTTCATTTACTTTATTTAAATTATCTCATATTAAAATTTATATTGAACAAAATAGAGAAAATTATTTAGTAGGTATTTTCCTTCTTGATAAAGATGAAAAAATTTTAGCAATTAATAAAAATATTAAAGGAACTGATGGGAGTGATAGTATTTCTATATTAGATTTTATTGCTGATAGTGGAAAATATTATTTATATTATTCAATAAATGATATTTCAAATTTTGGAGATAATTTAAATTCTTTTGATGTTTTAAATAATTTCACTCCTGAAAATTTATGTAAAAATATTTATTTAGAAATGCAAGTTACTTCTTTAGAAAGAGAATACTCAAATGTTGAAATAATTAATAAAAATAATAATAAATGCACATCATTAAATAATAATACTGAAGAAATAAAAAATGATCCAATTATTCCTCAAGATTTTTCTTTATATAATGAAAATAAAAATCCAGATTATGATAAAATAAAAAAAGAAGGAATGATTAAAAATTATATTCATTTTAGAAATAAAGATTCAAAAAAAGAAATAGATTATTTCCATTATGAATATTTATATGTTCCAGATTTAATCAATGAACATTTTCATTTTGAATTCAGCTTAGACAGTAAATTTTTACATAGTCAAATAGGTATCTTGTTAGAAGTCATTGAAATAAATGATGAGTTAAGACAAAAAATAAATAATTTAAAAAAAGAAGGGAATTTAATCCAAAAAAAATTAAATCAAATATTAGGGAATACTCAAATAAAATCTCCAATATGTTCTCTTCATTGTTTTGTAGGAAATAAAAAATTTAATTCATATTTAATTAAAAGAATATTACCAAATGATACTTTATTTAGAATTTGGTTATATGATATTTTTCAATATCCTTTAATTTTAGATAATGTATTTTCAACTTATGAAAAAAATTTATGTTTACAATATCAAATAACATTCAGATTATATAATGAAAAATCACATGATAATTCTTTCTCTTCATCATTATGTTCAAACAATGAATTACCTAGTGATTTGAATGTAAAAGATTATTTTGGTGATGAACAATATATAAAAAGATTTGGATTTCATATTTTAGATAATTTTAGAATAGATAGATTAAAAGACAATAATCACATAATGAAATTTAAAGTAGAAAAAAACCAAATGTTAAGAATGTTAATATCTCCAGGAAGAATAAATGTAGAAGTTCAATTAAATTATTATAAGAATGATAATCAAACAATAATAATTTCAAAATGTGATTCAAATATCGGAGAATGTGCTTTAGCTTTTGAGTTACCTATTGGAAAATATGGTATTTTCTTTAAATTTTATCCTCCTAGTTCTGGATATACTAAATGTGAAAGCATAAAAATGGAATTTTCTATGATGGATTTTGCTTCTTTAGGAAGTAATATTCAAAATATGAATTTTAGATATAATAAAACTGATAAAAATGGAAATTTAATTTTTACTCCTATTAATTTTAATAAACATATTTTGAAACCCATTGATGATTTATATAACAAACCTTTAGATTCTATATCTTATAAATTTAAATTAAGTGATGTTCAAAACTTAAATATTGATATTAATAATATAAATAATAATATTGTATTAAATGAGCAAGTTCAAATTGAAAATTTTGAATTTTATATTAAACCTGAAGATGACAGAAAAATAAAATTAATAACATATATACAAAGTGATTTTATATTTTTAGATGCTGCACCTTATTTAATATATTATCCTGAAGAAAAAAAAGAAGGAACGATGTTATATATTCCTAATCATAAAAAAAACTTTAATAATATAATTACTCATAGACTTTCATCAGGTAAATATCAATTATCTTTAAGATATTATAAACCAATTCACTTAACAATAAATAATATTGAAGACAATCAATTAGAAAAAGCAAATTATGGAGAAATACATTTTGATATTCAATTAATAAACTTATCAAATGATATAGTGTCAATAAAAACTGCATCAACATTATTAAAATTACTTCCATATACTTCAAATTCAAAGTTATCTAATAATTACATTTGTAGAAAATTTGGTATTCCAATTCCAAAAACTTTTGATTCATTAAGATATTTATTGTTTAATGCAGAAACTCATATAATTGATGATTATGTATTACCTCCTTTAGGAGAAGGTGAGGATAAAATAAAATTTATAGTTAATAGATTTCCAAAATCTGTTTTTAGAATATACATTGAAAGTAAAATTGCAAAAATTAGAATTTCCTTATATAAACAAAATCTAAGTAGTAAAAACAATAAATATCATTTAATTTCTTCAACTTCAAATAATAATCATCATTTCGCAACATTAATGGAGATTTTAGAAGAAGATTATTCTTATATGATAATATTAAAGTATTTGGGTTATAATGATTTAAGGAGTTCATATAGTCAAATTTATTCTAAATCAAATTGTAAAACTTTTAAAATGGAAATAGCAGTAGAAAAAAACCATAATTATGCATGTCCAACAGATAATACAAAATATAATAATTTAATAAATTTAAAGCCAATACCAAATATTCTTCCAGTAAAATATTTAAATAAATCCCAATTTTTTTCATATGATAGTTCATTGGAATATAAAGGAGAGGAAAGAAATTCTGGTTTTATATATATGTTAAGAAGTGATAAAGATCAAATAATTAATTTTTCTGATTTTAATGTTTATAAACCAATAGATTTTAAATTTGCTGTTATTAATGATTTTATTATGGCACCAGTTACAATAATGTTAAAAAATAAAAATTCAAATGATACAATAATTTCTTTTGGTGATTTATTTGATGGAAGAACTGTTTTATTAATTAAAAATTTACCTAAAGGATCTTATAATATTCAATTATTTTTACCCAGTCAAAAAACTTCTTTTTTCAATGAAGAAATTTGTACTATTTATGATATTCAAATTGAAGCCAAAAAATCTAGTAATCATTTTAGAGAAAAAGAATTAGCTAATACAATGGAATTATTTAATGAAAATATTGATATTTTTGGAAGAATTCCTTTTAGTTTAAATGATCCTAAATTTATTTTAGATTTTGAACATGCTTATATTAATTATGATAATTATTATATGATGAGATATAATAATACTGAAAAAGGAGTTTTAATGGGGAAAGGATATAAAAGTTTAATTAATAAAATTGATTTTAATTTAAATTATGAATCTGTTTGTAATTTTAATATTGAATTGGTGAGTGTAAAAAATAATAAAATTGAAATTGCAATTGAAAAAATTACTAAGTTTTCAAATTATATAAATTTATTACTAAAAAAAGGTAGTTATTCTCTGGTAATTAAATTCATTCAATTTAGTGATAACAATTCTTATGATTTAATTCAAGATACTGACTTAATTGATACAATTTTTGATTTATATATTGGAATTTCACCTTTAAATAGAATAAAGGATATTTATAACTATAATAATATTATTTCAACTTATCATCAATGTATTTCAAATTATTTACCTAATTTAATAGAAATTCCAAAAAATGAAAGTGAATATCGATTAATTAATAAATTGTTAACATTTAATAGAAATGATATTAAAGGATATATTATATCAAACACAATAGTTAATTTAAATAGTTCAAATTTAAATAGAATTATTGCTGAAATTGGAACTGATTATGTTTTCACAAAAATATTTTTAAATATACTATCTTCAAATAACAAAATATATTATATGAAACTTACAAATAATATAGGTTTCATTGATGTATATTTGCCAAAAGGAAAATATACACTTCAATTAATTTTATATGAAGAGATAAAGCCAACTTATGAAAATTTAAATTGTATGATATTAAGTATTAATATTCATATTATTGAATTAAACAAGAAAACAATAGGAAAGAAAATTTTAGGAGAAAGTAAAATTAATGAATATTCATCTTTCAATAGTAAACAATGTGATGGATTAATCATTCCTTTATCAATAAATGCAAATGATAAAAATAATAAAACTCAATATCAAAATCATTTTGATAATGCTTTATATTTTATAAATAATCAAAAAACAAAAAATAAAAAAAATATAAATGAAATAGAAATAAAAGCAAGTGGAAATATATTTCTGTTAATATCAACATATATAAATTTACCAAATGAATTTAACATAATTCCGAAACTCATTGTCAAAACAAATAGAAAAAAATATTATAAATCTTCAAAATTAGGTTATTTAAGTCAAGATATGAAAATAAGAAAAACATTTTATCATTTAGATAATAAAAATAATAAAGAAGATTATTTACTTCAATTAAGTTTAGAAAAAGATATTATTAATGATAAAATATGTCCAAACTATGATATGGATATTCAAATAAAAGAAATAGAAACATTAGTAAAAAATTTAAAATGTAATGTGAGAAATAACAAAATAATAGTAAGTAAAAAACCAAAGAAAAATTTAGGAGAAATTACCACAGAATCATATAAAGAAAATTTAACATATGTATTTCTAACAGAAAAAGAATATTCTTTATTATCAAATAAAGAAAAATTTCTTTCATATATGATAAACTTTACTTTATCACCGGGAGAATATTTTGATAACAATATAACATCATATTTTTTAACTTTAGATTTAGGATATGATAAATTAATTAGTGAATTTTCAATATATTTAATAAAAGATAATAATATAATATCTACATCATCTTCATTATTTAAAATAGAAAAAGGAGAAAATGGATTTAATAATCATAAAATATTACAAACTATTATTACGAATAGTGAAGAAAATCCAGATAATATGAAAAATATTTTTGGTGAATATTCAATATTAATAACTGAAAATTCATGGCATAATATTTCAAATATTTTAAAAGGGACAACAAATGAAAATTTTGATAACATTCCTTTATGTTTACCATTTAGTTATTCATTAAATATACTTGTTAAAGATTATGATTTTGATTCTCCTGAAATTATTTCTATCTATCCTCCTGGACCTGTAATTGATAAAATTAATGGACAAGATTTAAATTTGAAAATAATTTTAAGCAAAAGTCCTTATACTAAAAATAAAGAACCTATAACAAATTTATTCAATCGAAATATAATAATGAATAGTTTTTATTTACAAAAAATTGATGAAAGTTCTGAAGATAAAGATAAATCAATAATTGATGAAAATAATATAATAAATGACTATTTCTTTGGATTTTTATGGTTTAGTGAAAATGAAAATAATAATCCTAAAATTTATCCTTATAAAGTTTCATCTGCAAATGGTATAAATAATAAAGAATGGTTTATAATATTTAATAATGAAGATTTTGAGGATGAAACAAAATATCAATTAAGATTTGATGATTTAAATTTATATGACAGTAATAATTTTATGTTTTTAAATTATAGAGGAATATTTAGGAATAAAATAAAAATAAAAACTGGTAAAATGACAAAATCACCTAATGATAATATAATAGAAGATGATAATTTATCAATTAATTCAGTAGTATCTCAATTATTATCACATGACAATATTAACGAAGATTATGAAAAAGAAGATATAGAAAATATCAATCAAGTTGATTTAGTTTCTTCTTATCAAATGTGTAGTGGAAATGGGAAATATATTTATGATAATTTTATGCAAAAATATATATGCTCTTGCATTAATGGATTTACTGGAAAACATTGTGAAATTTGTGAAGGAAAAATTAAAGATAATAAATGTTTTGAAGAAGAAATAAATGAAATTTATGAAGATGATAATAATAATATTGATGATAATAATATTAAAGATAGTGATTTTAATAATATTATTGAAAAAAATAATCCTTGTATAAAATGTTATTATGGTTATTGTGATTTTAAATTAGGAAAATGTATTTGTAATAATGATTATAAAGGGAAATATTGTGATGAAAGAATTATTTCTAATGATGTTTTAATTGGGAGAAGTGAAGGAAAATGGTTTATTTTTATTTCTTTTATCAAATTATTTTCTCAACTAATTATTGTAATTGTTATTCTTTTTATTTTGTTTTTAGTTTTCAGATATATTATGAGAGAAAGAAGAAAAAAAAATGGTGGATATGCTGTTTTAGAACAAACTGATGATGATATTATTGGAAATAATATGACAGTGAAAGAAATTAATGAAAAAATTAATAAAATTGAAATTATTCCTGAGACACAAGAAAATTAAAACTTTTTTATTTTTTATAATATAAAATTATGTTATTTATTAAAATATTTTTTTTTAATATAAAATAATTTTTTTTATTTTTGAGTTTTCTATGTTTATTGATTTATTTTTTGTTTAAATTATTGTAAATTGTTTTAAAATTATTTATTTATTCTGAGAATTTGTTTTTAAAAAATTATTTTTAGAATCTAAATCATCATATTGCATATTTAATTTATTTTGTAATTTTACAATTAATTCATTTAATTTCAATTCTTTTTCTCTATAACTAGGAGCATTATAATTATAATTTATATCAGTTTTAACATATTTATGCTTTTTCTTTTTCTTTTGTTCTTTTTTAGATTGAGTAGATTTTTTTAATTGTTCTTTTACATCATTTAAACTTGATTGTAAAATTTCTTCTAAATTCCTCAAAGAAGGTTTTAATAATTTTTTATAAATTTTTTTTTCAAGAGTTTTTGAAAAATTAATTAATTTTTCATCAAGTTTATTATCTAATAAATCTTCCATTCTCATCATTTTTCCATTTTGACTTTGAATGAATTCTTTATTAAAATTTTTAGAAGAATTAGATTGATTAGAAGGAATAATTTCTTCTTGGGAAAAATTATTAGTATTGATTGTATTTACAGTATTTAAGTTATAAATATGTTTTGAACTTTGTAATTTAGATTCAATTAATTTATTACATTCCTCTAAAATATCTCTATGACTATTAGGAACAATTATATTTAAATTTTCTAGAATTTTATTAATATTAATTTTAATTTCATTTAAATCTTTTTCTAAATTAGAAATTCTATTATCGAATTTATTCATTAATTCATTTGTATTTTGTTCAAAATTTGATAATTGTTCTAAAATAATTCTATTATTTACATTACTATTATAAAAATTATCATTTGTAGAAGAAAATAAAGGATTTTTTTCTTCTTTAATTAAATTATTATTATCTTTATCACTATATCTATAATAATTTTGGTTGAAATTTTTATGAGAAACACTTTGAGAAGTTAAAATAATTTTAGATTCATCTTTTTCTTCATTTTTCCTTTTCAATTTAAATATATTACTTTTTTCATTAGAATTTAAATTAGATTTTATTTTCTTATTCCCATTTTTTTTTTCAGTTAAATCACTGTCGCTAAGTAAAATTTCACTATTTCTAGAAGGTAATGAATTATAAAAATTTTTTTCTTTATCTTTATCTTTGTTGTATTCATTAAAAGGAAGAGCAGATTCATTTCCAGGTAAATGTTCATATAAATAAACATTACTTAAATAAATCCTACTTCCACCAAAAGAAGATTTAATAATAAATTTAATATATATAACATCATTAAATAAAAATTCTTCAGTAGATAAAACTTGAGTTCCACTTGATAAACTTAATTCAAAATTTCCTAAAGATGTATAATTTTCATCTTTTTTACATATTAATACTTCAATTAATTTTGGGTTTATATCTAATTTATTTGGACAATAAATACCTAATCCTCTTATTAATAAAGGTCTTTTTATCATATTTGTTAAATCAAATATTATTTCTTGAGGAAATGATTCTCCGCTAAACCAAACACTCTAATTTAAATATTATATGTTTTTAAATTAATAAATTTTTGTTTACATTTCTTGATGGATTTATTATATTATCATTTGGAAATTCGGTACTATTATATGAAGTTGAAATTGAAACTCCATTTGATTTAAATAAAAATGGTGTTTCTTGAGACATTTATTTTTTTAATTTTTTTATTAATCATTTTAAATTTTAAAAATTATTAAAATCATTAAATTATTTTTTTATATTTTTTTCAATGAAAGGATTCGATAGTATTTCTTTTAAAAATCCTAATTCAGGAGTTTATTTCACAAAAAACTTAAATTCTGCCTTTATGAAAATTAAATGGTTTTGTATTTATATTATTGTTATAAATTTTTTTGCAATTTTTTCAAGAATTTTTTTAAGTGCTTTGACATTAATAATTGATATATTAGTCATTTTATTTTTGGGTTTTATAATTTATATTGCAACTCTTTCTTTACAAATATGTATTGAAGCAAATTCAAATGATACAACTTTAAAAAAATATAAATTAGGTTTTGATAGTTGTATTGTCATTTATGGTTTAGATTTTATTTTAAGATTGATTTTCAATAACATTTCTTTTGTTTCGTATGATGAATATGAAAGATTTTATGCTTTTATTTTTGTTATAATAACAATAATGAAATTAGCTCTTTTAATATTAATTAGAACAATAATAAAGAATTTAGAAAATATAGAATAAAAATATATGATAAATTATTATTTAAATTCCAACAATTAAATCAAATGCTTTCTCATAATTTCCATTTGTTTTTCTTAAAATAGCAATTAATTCCTTTTCTTCTTTATCTTCAAACATTTGTTTAAGTTTCTCTAAATTCATTGCAAATTCATAATGATAATTATTTGGCTTTGAAATACCATTATATCCACAATCATTTATTTTATCTTCATCAAAAGGATTTACATAACCATTATTCATATAATTAATATTAGATTCTTCATTTTCATCATCCAAAATATTATAATTATCATTTCTATAATTTTTTATTATTTCAACATTTAAATCACAAGAATCAAGTATATTCTTTTGAGGATCAAATAATTTGATTATTATATTTTCATTTTGATTTGACATTTTTTTAAATTTAATATTTAACATTATGATTTGAAAGGTAGAAATATTTATTGTTTGATTAATATTTGTTTTTTCAATAAGTAAATTTTCTCCTTCTCCAATAATAAAGCAATCACCTGGTAAAGGAGAATTTCCAATATTTATAATTTTTATCTCACACTTATGACTTTCATTATTTAAATTATTTATTTCAATTGTTAGAGGTTTTTTATTTAAAATTAATTTGGCTTTATAACCTCTTTCTCTAAATTCAAAATTACCTTTGAATGATGAATTTTCACTTTTTTCTTGAGTTTTATAATTTCTTTTACTTTCTTTTTCTTTTTGACTATTAAAATCATTTGAATTATTAGAATTATTAGTATCATTGAATTCTTGGACATTTACATTATTATTATTATATTTATTATTTAAGTTGAAATTTAACTTTTTCTCTTTTATATTTAACTTTAATTGATTTATCAATTCTTGAATTTCAAAATCATTTTGATTTTCAATTTTTTGTTCAAGTAATGAAAATTTATCTGAAATAAAGTTTTTTGTGTCTTTGAATTTTTGATTTATATTTTCTTTTATTATATTTAGTAAATAATTATGGTGTTCATTGTTTGTTTGATTATTATTTCTATTTAATATTCTTATAAACTCTGAAACAATATCTTCATTTTTTTTTTTTGAATTTAAAATAATATTATTTAATTCAGATTCAATTCTATTTATTGAATTATTCATATCATTAGATAAATTGTCTATTTTTTCATTGAAGATTTTAATTAAATTCTCTTTTTCACTTTTATAGTTTTCCATAAATGATGTAAATTTTTCTTCAAATATTTTCCCTATTTTTTCAACTATTTCATTAGAGCAAATTTGATTACCTTCAATTTTATTTTGAGGATTTTTTTTTTCAGAATCTATTATTTCATTTTCTTCGTTTTCCTTTTCATATTGAGATAATTCTTTATTAACATTTTCATCTTTTGATTTTTCTTCTTTTTTCTCTTCATTTTTAAATACTTTTATTTCTTCAAATTGTTTATTTATTTTATCTTCCATTTGAATTTCATTTTGTTCTTCATTTCGATAATTAATTTCTTCTTCTTTTATTTCTTCATTTCGGTAATTAATTTCTTCTTCTTTTATTTCTTCATTTCGGTAATTAATTTCTTCTTCTTTTATTTCTTCATTTTGATAATTAATTTCTTCTTCTTTTATTTCTTCATTTTGATAATTAATTTCTTCTTCTTTTATTTCTTCATTTTGATTATTCATTTCTTCTTCTTTTTTTTCTTCATTTTGATTATTCATTTCTTCTTCTTTTATTTCTTCATTTTGATTATTCATTTCTTCTTCTTTTATTTCTTCATTTTGATTATTCATTTCTTCTTCTTTTATTTCTTCATCTTTGTATGCTTTTTCTATATAAAATATAAGTTTTTCATAATTATTGACAATTTGCAAATAATCTTCATCCCCAGTAATTTTTTTACCACTTTCATCTTTAATAATTAATATTTGATTGTCTTCCAATTCTATACATAATTCTTCAAGAGCATTTTCATATAATTCATTAAAAGATTTTGGAAAAGAAATAAAAATTTGATTATTATCATAATATAAAAACACATAATTTTTATTCATTTTTATTTTAAAAAAATTGAAATACATTTAGATTTTATTGATACAAAAAATAATAATTTATTCTGTTTGTTCAGTAGTTAACTATATATAAAAATTAAAATAAATTCAAAGAAAAGAAGAAGTGAATTAAAAATGAAATTATGAAAAGAATCAATGAATATTACAAAAAATTTAATTTCAAAAATTACTGTATATTAATGAGAATGAACAAAAAAAATTCAAATGAAAAACAAAAATAAAATAAAATTAGTAATGAATTTAAAAAAAATCAATAATTATATATTAAAGAATAAATATTATTTTATTAAAGCTTATTCCTGAGCTCCAGCAAAAAAAATCTATAATTTTCTAAATTAATGAGAATGATATGTTTTTAAGTTAATAAATATAATATATATTTTATATTTCTCCACTACAGTCATTTATAATTTTCATTTATTTTAATACATTATTTTCAACAAAAAAAAATAACAAAAATAGTGAAATGTTTTTAAATAGTTAGTTATAGAATAATTATTTATCATTAAATGAATAAATTAAACAAAGAAACTTTAAAAAATATACTTAATACACTGACAGAAATCGAAGAAGAACAAATTCTCATTGATAAAGAAATTAAAAATGTTAAGAAAGAAGTTTTATCTCAATTAGAACAACAAACAAAAAATTTTTCAAATTCACTTTCTGATTTTGAAAAAAAGACAAAAGAGAATATTAATCAAGTTATTGAATTAATGAAAGAAAAAATGTTAAAAGAAATTGGATTGAATTCAAATTCAATTGAAAAGCCAAATCAAAATTTACCCGAAATTAGTGAAGAAAGTCAATCTTCTAATTTAAATACAAAAGATTATTCAATTAAAATATTGTCTCAAAAAAATAATATAAAATGTAAAAAATCAGAATTAGAAAATCAAAGAATTACTTTTATTATTGAAAATATCGGAAATAAAGATTTACCACAAAAATTATATCTAAAAAGTGAGAATTCAACTGATGAAACTATTTTATTAAATCATAATATTAAAGAGGAATTGAAAAAAAATAAAAAAATAAAAACAGAAACCTTTTTTAAAATTGTTAATTTCTCAGATTCCCCTAATTATTTTGAAACTGATATAAAATTATTTCATAATGAAATTAAAAATATAAATCAAAAGCCTTTTCATTTTACAATTAATTTTTTAGATGAAGACAATATAAATCAAGATGAAATTCCTTTAACCGAAGATGATTTTAATCACATTCACAAAAAAATTAATGAAATAATTGAATGTGATGAAAAAAAAATTAAGGAATATTTATCAAAAATTTATAATTTAAATAAGAATAAATATTCAATAATAAAAAAATATAAAGAAAATAAGGAAGAACTATTTGATAATTTGATAAATATGATATTAGAATCATTAATTCCTGAAAATTAAATATTTAATTTTTTTTTTTTTGTTAAAAAAAAATATAAAATTTTTAATTAATATTCACAGAAAATTTTCGAAGAATTAGCTATTATTCCAATAGCAAAAGCAGTAACATCATTAAAAGGAAATTTATAATCTAAGGTGAAAAAGCCTTCTTCTGTTTCTGCAAATTGTAATAAAATATTATTTTTCTCAACATTTATATTTGATTTAAAAATAATTTGAAAATTTTTTGAAGAAGTTTTAATTTTTCTATCAATAAATTTAAGAACATAACATTTATATATTTGATTATAAACAGGTTGTTTATTTTCCATTACATAAACAACATCATTATTATAACTTTTTGTTTGATTATTATACCATTGTCTTGGACTATAATTAGAATCTTTTGTTAAAATAATTTTCATTTTAATTGGTCCATTTAATCCTTTAATATTAATATCATATATAATATTTAATAATTCTTTATTATTATTATCATAGACTTTAAAATTTGATGATAAAAAATTCCATTTTATAAAAGAAATTGGATTATTTTTTTCATTATAAATTGTATAATGTTTATTTTCTTTTTTTGCATATAATATTAAATAATTTTTACCACCATTATCGTCAAATAAATATAAATTTAATTGCTTAGATTCTATTTTTTTCGTTATTTTATTTCTTGACCATTCCCTTATTAAAGGTTTTTTCAAATTAATACTATCATCAAGAAAAGGTATTGATGATTTTTGTAAATAATTTTCATTATCAATTTTATTCTTTTTATTATTTTCATTGTTTTTAAATGAAATACCGTTTTTTTCTCCTTCCTGATTTGTAGTTAAATGATTTTGAGTAGTATGAATATTTTTTTCTTTATTATTATCTTTTGTATTTAATAGATTCATTAATAATATTATAAAATATAAAAATAAATTAATTGAATTGTTTTTATACTCATTTTATTTTATTAATGAATTAATTTTACTTTTATTTTAAATTATATTTAAATTAGTTTAAATTAAAAAAATTAATTTACTAAAAATGAAAGATGAAAAAATTGAAATGAGAAATCAAAAGTTTAAATCAGAATTAAAACAAAATGATTTTTATTCTCATTCAATAAATAAGCAATTAACATTAAGAAAGCAAAAAATTCAAGAAAATTTAATGTCAAAAAGATTGCCATATATAGAAGGTAATAAAAATTCACTTGAAATAGATTTTAATAAATTAAATGCGCCAGAAGATTTAAAAAAAAATTATAAAACTATATTAAAAACAACTTATGAAGTAAGGCAATATCTTCGTCAATTATTTGGTTCTGATTTAAATGATAAAAAAATAGCTTTATTTTTACTCAGAAATTTTATAATTTTACAAATTAAAGAACTTCCAGAAGATAAAAGAAAATTATCAAGAAATGATATTGATTTATTAAAAGGTTTATGTGATTTATTATTTGATCAAGATATTCAAGTGAGATATGAAGTTTCTTGGTGTTTAATAAATATTTCTTTATTTCCTAAAGTTGAACCTAAATTATATACTGAAGAAAATTTAAACAAAATTCTCAATTTTATATTACATTGTGATGATCAATTAATTAATAATGCTATTAGTATGCTTAGAAATTTTTCAACTACTGATTCTAATAAATTATATTTTATTAAAAATGGAGGTTTACAAAAAGCTTTTGAAATTTTGGATAATGATATGACTAATTTATATTTAATTAAACATATTACTATATTTTTTCAAAATCTAACAAATATTCTTGGAAAAATGTCAATATTAATTAATAATTTACTTTTAATAATTCCTTATTTGAAAAAATTCATAAAATATTTTATTGCTAATCCTTTAGAAGACGAAAATGAATATATTAATATATTAATAACTTTAAATAATTTAACTAAATTTCAAGTTAAGGAAGTATTTAAAATTTTAATGAGTGAAAATTTCAGTAAAACAATATTAGATTTTTTTGGAATGTTAAAAAATATTAAAGTAAGGGAATATACTTTTGATATTATAGTAAATATGTTATCATTTAATGAATCAACAACACAATCATTATTAAATGAAAATTTAGTTCATGTCCTAAAGCAATTATTATTAGAATTTAAATTTAATCATAAAGATTTTTTAGTTGAAATAATTTTTAGTATATCAAATATAGCATCAGGTTCTATTGCTCAAATTGAATTATTGGAAAGTGAAGATTTGATTATAGATATATTTGAAATTAGTAAATATTATATTGAAATTTATAATCAGGATGAAAATAATCATAGATCTATTATGAGAGAATGTATATTTAGTTTATGTAATATTATGACTGGTACTCATAATGAGATTAGAGATAAAATAGTAACTTTTGAAAATGGATTTATTATGAAAATTTTAGGTTTCGGTTTAAAATGTTTTAACTTTAAATATGAAAATGTAAATTTTTTAAGTGCTATTATTTATACTATCAAATTATGTATTATTTGTTCTGAAATTATTCTGATTGAAGAAGATAATTATATTAAAAAATATATTATTGAAGCTCAAATTGATGAATATTTAAATAAATTACAATTTGGAGAATTAACTTCTGAAGTTGATAAAAGAAATATTGAAATAATTTTAGATAGTTTAAAAGACAATGAAATGGTGAATAATTTTTGAATAATATAAAAAAAAGAAAATGTTTTTTTTAATATTGGTAATTAAAATTATATGAATTTATAATATTCATATAATAATTGATTTCAATTCCATTTTCATCAGCACAAATTTTTCCATTAATCAATAAATCATCAATTAAATATTTAAATAATAAAGTATTATCAATCCCTAATATTTTTTTAATATCACTTTCACTTAAATAATTTTTATTCTTCTCTTTTAAATAATTTTCAAAAGTCTTTAAAATATTATCATTAGTATATTCACTAGAATGTAAAACTAACATTTCATTATTTAAACTTTTTAAAAAAACTTTTTTATTATGTAAAAATTTTAATTTATTTACAGCTAGTTTCATATCTTTAGGAGAAATAACATTACTTTTTCTTGCAATATTATAATTACAATAAGCATCAATTAAAGTTAAAACTTTAGTATTGGGATTTTTCGTAAAATAATCATTAAAATGTTCATTAATTTGTTGAGCTAATTTATCATAATATTCACTTCCTGCAGTTTCTTTTGTGACAGGATCTACATAACCAACTTTTCTTAAAATATCATTTATTTGTTTTTCATCTTCTGATTGATTATTTAATTTATTTCTTAATCTTTCACCTAAAGAAGTTAATTCAAGAATATTAGCTTTTAAATCATCAAGTGTTAAAAAAGCTTGATTTAATTGAGCTTTTACTCTCTTATCATTTTCTTTATTTTTTTCAACTATTCCTTGCAATCCAGCACCATATTTAACATAATTTTTAGTTTCTATATTTTCTAATTTTGGAACATGTGATGGTTTTAATGTTATTTTAGGTGGATTTGAATATTCTTGTTCTTCATGAATTTTTAATATTGAATCAAATAATTTATCAATTTCTTCTTTCGGGAAATATAAAGTAATTTTTTCTGGGTATAATATTGAACAATTATATACTTCTTTTCCTGAAAAAAAATTTTTTAAATAATATGGACAAGTTATTTTTAGTAAAATTGGATCTTTTTGAATATATAATTTTATACGAGGACTTCCTATCAATGGCTTGCTTAATTTTATTTTATTCATAAAGAAATATGGAATGTCAAAAATATTTTCATTTGTTAATATTAATATTCTAAAATTTGTTAAATATACATTTGTGTTTTTATTGTTGTGCTTTAAAGTGTCTTCGAATTCTATTTTTTCTTTTAAAATTTTTACTTTTTCATCTGGATATAAAATTTTATCATCTAATCTAATTCCAGTTTTTGAAGCATATTTATAATTTAATTGTGACATTTATTTATTTTTTGCTATTTTTAAAAATTATTTTTTGATTTTTGTAAAAAATAATTTAGATTGTTAATTAATTTAAACAAAATAAATATCATCATTTAATTAAAAAAAATACTTTTCAAAATCAATTTTTCATGTTATATAAAATTTTCACAAAAATAGAATTAATAATAAACATTAAACAACATGGAAAGAAAGTAAAAAAAATATCAAAATGTTCAAATAATTTTCTCATATAATCACAATGCAATATCAAAATTCTTTGATTTTCAAAAGATTTTTTGGAATAAAATTAATTTATTAAATCATTTAAAATAATTAACATATAATAATATTATATTATAATGATAAATTAATTTCAAATAAAAATTTTATTATTATTTTAGATATGAATGTTGTAACAGAATTAATAAGATATCACTTTATTTTTAATAAACTCAGTTCTTTTATCTCTAAAATTTAAATCATATTTATCAAAAACATTTAACATTATATAAATAATTACAAGAAAATTTAATGTACTTTATATATTTGGAGGTTCTTCATCTCCTAATGATTCTTTTATTTTTTGATTTGATAAAGGGGTTTGATCAAAAAATTGATTTGCATTTAAACCAGTTGCATATTCACATGTAAGACTACCGTTATTATATTTAACCTTTACTCCATCAAATCTTCTTGAAGCAGTTCCTGTTTGTAAATATTTTTCTATGGATTTTTCTAAATTAAAGCTTTCATCTTCAAAATCTAATTTTCTTTTTAATAAAGGCTTAATTTGATTATTATATTTATTATTTTTTTTTGGAAAAATCTGTAAATTTTTATTTTCTATTAAAAATAAATTTGAATAATATTTTGAATGAAGTTTATCTCCTAATATTGTATATGCTGAATTATTACTTTGAGTACTAATATTATTATTATTTTTTATATTTGAAAAAGTATTTCCATCTTTTATATTATTATTATATTTTTTACGAAGAGTTATTTGATTTTTAAATGGATTTTTTACTTTGTTTAAAGCATTTTTATTTGGTACAATTACATTTTTTGGAGATATATCAAAATCAAATATATTGTTTTGGTTGTTGTTTTTCATTTCAGAATTTTGATCATATGATTCTTCAGTATTTAGGATATACATTTTTTTTTTTTCTGAATTTTTTAATTTTGATAATAGCATTTCTTCTTCTTTTTTTCGAAAATTATCTGTTTTAATACTATTATTATTTTCATTTATTTCATTATTTTCATTCATATTATTATTTTTTTTTATTTCATTGTTATTATTATTTATATTACCATCATTTTCATTCATATCTTTATTTTTTTTGTTAATATTACTATCTTTAACAACATTTTTTTCATTTTTATTTTTGTTGTTTTCCTTGATTTCTTTGTTTATATTATTATTATTTTGAATAAAATCATTATCTTCAAAATTATTATTTATATTCATCATTTGATTTATATTATTTTTTGATTTTTCTCTAGGTGAATTTTCATCATTTTCCTTTTCTTCAACAATTAAATTTGGTCCAATTAACAAATTATAATTGGCATTTTTTTTATTTGAATCTAAAATTAAATTACTAAAATAATTATTATTATAATTAATAATATTATTAAAATTCTTTTTAACATTTTCAATTTCTTGTATAAAATCTTCATTTTTTTTAGCATTAGAAATAAATATTTGTTTGATCATTTTTAATTGAGATTGACCTATTTTAGTTTCATTTAAAATTCTTCTATTATCACTACTAATAATTTCTTCACTAAAAATAGTTTGAGTATTATTATTATTCAAAAATTGAATGTTATTATAATTCATTAAATTATCTTCATTAACATTTTCCACAATTTTAACTTCTTCTTTATTGTTTAAAGATTCAATAGAACTATAATAATTATTATTATTATTAAATAAACTTTTATTATATTGATTATTAGAAGAATTAAAATATATAGGATCTTTTAAAGTCACAATTGCACTACATTTCCTATTTGGTTTTCCTCTTAATGACATACTTTTTTTAGAAACAACTTTAATAAATTTTTGAGAAATATCATTTCCAAAAGTAACTGACATTCTTCTTGTTGGAAGTTTAATATTCTCCTCATTTGGTATTTGATTTATAGTATTTGTTTTTTTTATATTATCGTTTATTGTATTTTCTTCAAAATTTTTTAAAAAGTTTATTGCATTTTCATTTATAACATTATTATTTGCCATTTCATAATTTGAAGATAATAAATCTCCTAATAATAATGTTAATTGGGAATTTATGTTATTTAATGATTCATTATCATTTTTTATTTTTTCAAATACTTGATTTAATAATTGATATGAGAAATAATAATGTAGATATTCATAGAAGAAATTAGTAGAAAATTGTTTTAATAAATCTTCCGGAGGAATATTATTATTATTTTCAATTTTTGAAAATATATCATTTAAATTTTTTATATATTCATCATATATATTATTATAAGTTTCATTTGGATTTTTTAAATTTTTTAATATCATTTTATTTATTTCATCAAAAAAATTTTGTTTATCAGAATTATTAATATAATTTGAAATTAATTCATTAAAATTATCATTTTGAATAATTAAATTATTTGAAATAATATTTCCATTATTATTAATCTTCAAATTTTCTTCTTGTATCCCTTCTAAAATATTTTTAATTTTATAATACAAATTTTTAATTGAATGTTTTTTATCATAATTATCTCCTTCAGAAAAACTACTAAAAGAATTATTACTATTTCTATTTTTTAATTTTTCAATTTCTTCATTTTTTTCTTTAATTTCATTATTTAATTCTTCAATTTTATTTTCCAAAATATTTTTTTCTTCTCTCATAACAGCACAATTAATACATTCCCCAATTTCACTAGTATAATTACCATAAGTATGATTATAATTATCATCATTATCTTTTTCTCCTTTTTTTAACCTTAAAATTTTCTGATTAGCAATTTCTAATTTTTTATTTAATTTATAAACCATTTGTTGTAATTCTTCATAAGAATATTTAATATTAACTTTAACTTTATTTTTAATAGTTTTAGCTCTTTGAGCAAATTGTAAACTAGAAATACTTTCATCTAAATTATAAGAATGAGGTGAACAAGTAACAATTAAACTTGTTTTAAAATTTCCACCTAAACTTTCTTGTAAAATTCTAGTTAATTTACTATCTCTATAAGGAATATGGTCTGAATTAGAAGTTAAAGCATGAATAACATTACCTAAAGCAGATAAACTTAAATTTATTTTTTTAGCTTCTTCTAAAGTTTCTCCAACTGCTCCTGTTTTAGAAACTTTTTCACTTCCTGCTAAATCTACTAAATTTAATATACCTTTTTTGATTATATTTTCCTTTTTAAATTGTTGTAATACTTCTAATATCATTATTGAATGAGATCTACTTGATTGTTGATTTAATTTTGTTTCTCCTACTTTTCTATTACTTTCAGCTATTTCAGTATAATAAATAAAATCATCAATTGAACTAAGGTAAACTTCACTTAAATTATCTATAAAAATTCCTCTTGTTGGACTTTCTTTAATATGTAAATTTTTTTCTCCTGTTAATAAATCATAAATAACTTCTTTATATATTTGAACAAAACTTAATTTAAATTGAAAACTAATATTTTCATCAGATGTTTCTACATAACTAAATATATCTTGAATTATTCTTGGAATAACACCTTTAATATTCTCATCATTAATATCATTACCATACATTGTAAAAGTTTTACCTGAACCACTTTGTCCATAAGCAAATATAGTTCCATTATAACCTTCCATTATATCTTTAACTATATCTTTTCCTATATTTTCATATATTTCAATTTGAGGTGTTTTTTCTTGAAACACTTTATCAAATTTAAATGAAGGACCATTTTCTATATTTGGGCTATTTAAATTTATATTAAAGGCATTGTTATTATTATTATTTGTTTTTTTTGTTTTTATTGTTACTATATTATCATTTTGGTATTCTGGAGTTATGTAACCAATATTATTTTTTAATAAGGATAATTCCATTTCATTTAATGGACGAAATCTACAATATACTTTTACATTTTTATTTCTTTCTTTTGTTTCATCTGTAATATAACTTTTTTTTGGAGATAAATTTAAATTACTATTATTATTTGTTTGAATACTATTATTTGAATTTTGAGTAATAAAATTTTGGAGATTTTGATTGTTTTTATTTGGGCTATTTTTATTATTTTGATTATCATTTGGATTTATTTGGATTATGTTTTTTACTGTTTGATTTTTTTTATTTGTAATTATTATTGGTTTGTTATTTTCAGTCTTTAATTTTTTTGAATCTTCTTTTTGAAATTGTATTGTTAATTGATGGTTTCTTGGATTGGATTTTCCTTTAAATCCTAATGGAACACTTGTTGTGTATGATCTTTTAAAGTTTTTAGTTCGATTTTTATTTTTCATTTTTTTAATTTATTGTTTTAATATTAAAATCAATTTTTATATATTTTAAACTTTTATATATTTTATAAAATCTATTTTTTGTCTCAATTTTAATGAGATAAATTCAATGAAATTTTTGAAATGATAAAAAAATGTTATTATTTTTGTCAATCATTTATTTATAAATTTTATTAACTGTTATTATTAATTCAGTAATAATTTCAATATAATCTGTCAATTCTATTATTAAATTTAACAAAAGAATTAAGATTATCTTCAATAAAAAGCAATAATACACCATTTATTCAATAATTAATAGTAATTGTCTCCAATTTTTAAAATTTTATGAGGATTATCTTTAATTAATAACATTTAACATATTGATTAATAATTTTATTTCAATGAATATACAAAATATTTTCAACTTCTACATTATGATAATATTTCTCTATAAATATAAAATAAAAAACTCATTTGTTTTAACCATTTTATTAATATAGATTTGTTTATATGCTATTTTCATAAGCAATAAAATCTTTTCAAGATAAGAAAAATTAAATAAACATTTTCAAAAAAAATAATAAATAAACCTTATCTTCAAAATACATATTATTTAAATAATTCTCTTTTTTAAAAAAAAACCGAAAAATAACAAAAAAAAAAAATAAAAAATATTTTTAAAAATAAAATTATTATTTTTTTTTTTTAAAAAATAAATTATTATTTAATTCATTTTTATTTATATTTATATTTCTCATTTCTTTATTATATATTTGTTTCTTTAATAAACCTAATTTAACTTTTAATTTGAATTGCTCATAATTGAAGTCGTCTGTTAAATTATTATTTTTTCTATTGCAGGGTGTACTCGCACGAAAACCTTTTGAAATATTAAAATTATCTAATGAATATGATTTTTGTATATTTCTATTATTATCTATATTATTTTTTTTATAGTCACAATAATATCTAAAATTATTTAAATTATTATTTTGTAAATTATCATATTTTTTATTCAATAAATCATTTATATGAATATATTCTTTATTTTTTTTATCTTCTTTTTCATTTTTTAATAAATAATCACTTTTAATTTCATAACTTAATCTATTACATAAATTATTTTTATACTCTTTTTCATCATTGAATTTATTATCTTTTTTATTTCCTTCACTAAAATAATCAAAATTATTAATATTATTATTGATTTTATTTCTAATATTTTTATTAATATCATTAATATTATTAATATTTTTATTAATATTATCATCATCACAAATTTTATTATTATTATTATTATTATTATAATTAATAGTATTATAATGATTATTATTATTATCATTGACAATATTATAATTAATATTATTACCATTATCATTCATATTATTATAATTATTTTTATCATTAATATTATTATTATTAATATCATTAATATTATAATCATTAATATTATAATCATTAATATTATTAATCAAAATATCATCAATATTATTATCATTATTATTATTATTATTGTTATTTATATCATTAATGTTATTATCATAATTATTTTTATTATATCTAATAAAATCGTTAAAGTTATTATAATTATTTATACTTTTGCAAGCATCACAACTTCTATATAAATAATTATCACTTGATGATTTTTTAATTACTTTATGATTTAGAGATATATTATTACAATTATTATTATTTTTATTATCATTATTTATTAGATTTTCTTGCTGAATTTCAAAAATTTGAGAAAAAAGTTTTTCGTTATTTGATATATGCGCTTTTTTTACTTGAATTCCTATATTTAATTTATTCGGCTTTGATGTAAATATATGTTCCCATCCTCGAAAAATATTACCCACATTGAATGTATTTAATAAATATTTTATTTCATTATCCTTTATTGAATCTTCTATTTGTTTTATATTTTTTTCAATAGCCTTTTTTTCTTTGTTTAATTCTTCGAAAAAAATTTTTGATTCAGTAGTCTCTTCCATTTTAATTCAAAAAAATTTAAATAATTTTAAATAAATATATTTTTATAAGTATCATTATTTTAGTCTAAAATAAAATGGGGATGGGGGATTGGGGATTGGGGATTGGGGATTGGGGATTG